>Ga0210040_10000392_pt1 | contig 74359 bp, 72 predicted proteins | sample CryGeyCG12114_NA_FD_185462 | JGI IMG/M metagenome (GOLD analysis project Ga0210040, IMG submission 185462) | Groundwater microbial communities from aquifer - Crystal Geyser CG19_WC_8/21/14_NA (SPAdes) (version 2) | ecosystem: Environmental > Aquatic > Deep subsurface > Groundwater | place: USA...
CAAGCGCATCGAGGCCGGCCGCGACACCATGATCCTCGGCCTGTGCGAATCGCCGATCACGTTCAACGCGATCATCGACTGGTCCACCGCGCTCAACGAAGGCACCATGCAGCTGCGCGAGATCCTGGATCTCGACGCCATGCTCTCCAAGGGCCCGTCGGCCGAGCAGGTCGAGGGCGCCGAGGAGGACGACGGCGAGATCAGCGAAAAGACCGCCGGTACCTCGTTCAAGGAAGAAGCCGAACCCGAGGAGGCCGCTGCGTCCGACGACGACGAGGACGACCTGACCGAGCGCCGCGCGCCGCGTCCCTCCGACGACGAGGAAGAGGACAACACGCTCAGCCTCGCGCAGATGGAGGAGCAGCTCAAGCCGATGGCGCTGGAGCGGTTCGCCAACATCACGGCGCTCTACAAGAAGTTCTCCAAGATCCAGCAGCAGCGCCTCGAAGCCATGGGCGCGGGCGGCGAACTGTCGGCAGCGGAAGAACGCAAGTACCAGAAGCTGCGCGAGGACCTCACCGCCGAAGTGGAAAGCGTCCAATTCCACAATGCCAAGATCGAGTATCTCGTTGACCAGCTCTACGCCTTCAACCGCCGCCTGACCGCGCTGGGCGGCCAGATGCTGCGCCTTGCCGAGCGCCACAAGGTGCCGCGCAAGGACTTCCTCGACCGCTATGTCGGCCACGAGATGGACGACACGTTCCTTCAGACCGTCGGCAAGCTCGACAAGAAATGGACGGCGTTTGCCACCAACGAGGGCGCGGCGGTGGACCGCATCCGCGGTGAGATTTCCGAGATCTCGCAGCAGACCGGCATGGCGCTCGCCGAGTTCCGCCGCATCGTCAACATGGTGCAGAAGGGCGAGCGCGAGGCGCGCATCGCCAAGAAGGAGATGGTGGAAGCGAACCTGCGCCTGGTGATCTCGATCGCCAAGAAATACACCAACCGCGGGCTGCAGTTTCTGGACCTCATCCAGGAAGGCAACATCGGCCTGATGAAGGCGGTGGACAAGTTCGAGTATCGCCGCGGCTACAAGTTCTCCACCTATGCGACGTGGTGGATCCGTCAGGCGATCACCCGCTCGATCGCCGACCAGGCGCGCACCATCCGCATCCCGGTCCACATGATCGAGACGATCAACAAGCTGGTCCGCACCAGCCGCCAGTTCCTCCACGAGCAGGGCCGCGAGCCGACGCCGGAGGAGATGGCGGAGCGCCTCTCGATGCCGCTCGAGAAGGTCCGCAAGGTGATGAAGATCGCCAAGGAGCCGATCTCGCTCGAAACGCCGATCGGCGACGAGGAAGACAGCCACCTGGGTGACTTCATCGAGGACAAGAACGCGGTGATCCCCGTCGACGCCGCCATCCAGGCGAACCTCAAGGAAACGGTCACCCGCGTCCTTGCCAGCCTCACGCCCCGCGAGGAGCGCGTGCTGCGCATGCGTTTCGGCATCGGCATGAACACCGACCACACGCTTGAGGAGGTCGGGCAGCAGTTCTCCGTGACCCGCGAACGCATTCGCCAGATCGAGGCCAAGGCGCTCAGGAAGCTGAAGCACCCCAGCCGCAGCCGCAAGATGCGCTCCTTCCTCGACCAATAAGGCACACCCGCCGTCGCCGCTCCCATCGTGGGCGGCGGCGGCGGCGCTAACGCGGCGTAAACCTCATGTTTACGTGCTTCGGTATAGATCACGCCCCCACACCACCGAAGCGGGCGACGGAGCCCGCGTCTGGTTTCCCGGGGGATCATGGTTTCGGATACGGCAGCAAAGGCGCAACGCGGGGGAGCATGGCCGCTGGTCGTGCGCCTTACTGCCGTTGACGGCACCGCCGGTCACCCTTGGGCGCGTCGGCTGATGACGCGGGCTGCCGCCCGCCGCGACCTGTCCGATGCCGTTCACGCGCTGACGATGCTGCATGGCAATCAGCCGGGAGTCGCCGACGACGCGCTACTTCGTTGCGTGCAGCCGGACGCCTGCGACTGGCTGGGCGAGGTGGCCGCCGGTTTTGCCGGTGAGCGAGCGGTGCTGGCACGCCTGGTGGCCGCGGCCGGTCCCCTGCCCTCCACGCCCGGCCAGGCCGCAAGCGAAAGCGCGATCCTGGGCCAGCGCCACGCGCTGGAGATGCTTGCCCGCTCCGATCGCCTTGGTTGCGCGAGCGGCGCCGTGGCGGCGATGCTGATCGACTGGTCCGCCGTGCGCGGCGTGCTCGATCATGCGGGCCGCTGCTTCAGCATCCCCGTGCCGCCGCCTCAGCTCCCGGTCGAGATCGACACCGCCACCACCATCGCCGCGCTCGGCGGTACGCCCGCCACCGAACGCGCCATCGCCTTTGGCGCTCAGCAGTTGCTGGCCCAGCATCGCGGGCTGTGGACGCTGCTGGAGGCCCGCGCGGAGGCGCGCGACCGCGGCTAGGCTGCTTGCGCGCAAGTGCGGCTTGCCGGTATCGCGCAAGGCTTCATCGGCACGGGTTATCAGCATGAAGCGCTTCCAGGGCACGCAAAGCTATGTCGCGACCGACGACCTCAAGGTCGCGGTCAACGCCGCCGTTCAGTTGCGCCGCCCGCTCCTCGTCAAGGGCGAGCCGGGGACGGGCAAGACCGTCCTCGCCTATGAGATCGCCAAGGCGGCCGGCGCCGAGCTGATCGAATGGAACGTCAAGTCGACCACCAAGGCGCAGCAGGGCCTCTACGAATACGATGCTGTCGCGCGCCTCCGCGACGGCCAGCTCGGCGACCCGCGCGTTCACGACATTGGCAACTACATCCGTCGCGGGAAGCTGTGGGAAGCGTTCACGCGCCCGACCCCGCCGGTGCTGCTGATCGACGAGATCGACAAGGCCGACATCGAGTTTCCGAACGACCTGTTGCAGGAACTCGATCGCATGGAGTTCCACGTCTACGAAACGGGCGAAACCGTGCGCGCGGTGGAGCGCCCGATCGTGGTGATCACGTCGAACAACGAAAAGGAATTGCCCGACGCGTTCCTGCGCCGCTGCTTCTTTCACTACATACGCTTTCCCGACCGCGACACGATGCAGGCGATCATCGACGTCCATTTCCCCGGAATCCAGAAGCTGCTGGTGAGCCGCGCGATGGACCTGTTCTACGAGGTACGCGACGTCCCCGGCCTGAAGAAGAAGCCTTCGACCAGCGAGCTGCTCGACTGGCTGAAACTCCTGCTGCACGAGGACATGCCGCTGGAGGTGCTGCAGAACCGCGACCCCACCAAGGCGATACCGCCGCTGCACGGCGCCCTGCTGAAGAACGAGCAGGACGTGATGCTGTTCGAGCGGCTGGCGTTCATGGCCCGGCGCCAGAGCGGTAAAGCGTGACCGGAATGCGATCGGTCGAGTAGCCAACGCGCCGTTAACCCTGCTGCGCAAGCCGGCGGTCAGACGGCTTAGGCTAACCCCGCGGTCATGCGGGGAACTTTTTCAAAGCTGACGAGTGTAGCCGTGGCTGGTGCCGCGATGCTGTTCGCGGGACAGCCGGCGCGGGCGGGGTCGCTGCTCGACTATGTCGGCCAGTGCGTGCCGTTCGCGCGCCAGGCGTCGGGCATCCAGATCCATGGCGACGCCTGGACGTGGTGGGAACAGGCCGACGGCAAGTACGACCGCGGCCACACGCCGAAAGTCGGCGCAGTGATCGTGTTCAGCAAGACCGCGCGCCTGCCGATGGGCCACGTCGCCGTGGTCAGCCGCGTAGTGGAAAAGCGGGTGGTGATGCTCACCCACGCCAACTGGTCGCGCCAGAATGGCGAGCGCGGTCACGCTGAGCAGGACGTGACTCTCTACGACACCTCGCCGGACAACGACTGGAGCGAGGTCAAGGTCTGGTACCGCGACTCCAATGGCCTCGGCGGCGGCATCTACCCGGTATCGGGCTTCATCTACGGCACCGGCAAGGCGGCCTCCGAACTGACCAGCCGCAACCCCGATTACGTGGGCGCGCTGATCGACGCCTATGTGCCGGGCGCAGGCACCCGCGGCTCCTGAGTTTCCCGCCTTACGCAGCGACTTTCAACGATCTGCCGGTGGTTCCCGTGACGTCAGCGGCGCGGTAACAGGCGTGCCATGTTCCTCCACTTCCTCGACGAGCTGCGCGCCGCGGGCATTCCCGCCAGCCTGAAAGAGCATCTGGTCCTGCTCGAAGCGCTGGATCAAGAGGCGATCGAGCGGACACCTGAGGATTTCTACTACCTTGCCCGCGCCATCTACGTGAAGGACGAGGGCCTGATCGACCGGTTCGACCAGGTGTTCGGCCGCGTCTTCCGGGGGCTCCTGACCAACTACGGCACGCAAGCGCAGGAGGTGCCGGCCGACTGGCTCAAGGCGATCGCCAAGCGCTACCTCTCGCCCGAGGAGATGGAGCGGATCAAGTCGCTGGGTTCCTGGGACGAGATCATGGAAACGCTCAAGCAGCGGCTGGAGGAGCAGCACGAGCGGCACCAGGGCGGCAACAAGTGGATCGGCACCGGCGGCACCAGCCCTTTCGGCAACGGCGGCTATAATCCAGAAGGCGTGCGCATCGGCGGCGAGGACCGGCACGGCCGCGCGATTAAGGTCTGGGAGCAGCGCGAGTTCAGGAACCTCGACAACACGCGCGAGCTCGGCACCCGCAACATCAAGGTGGCGCTACGCCGCCTGCGCCGCTTCGCCCGCGAGGGTGCGGCGGACGAGTTCGATATCGACGGCACGATCCAGGACACGGCGCGGCAGGGCTGGCTCGACGTGCGGATGCGGCCCGAACGCCGCAACACGGTCAAGCTGCTGCTGTTTCTCGACGTCGGCGGGTCGATGGACCCGTGGGTGAAGCTCTGCGAGGAGCTGTTCTCCGCCGCCACCGCCGAGTTCAAGAACCTCGAATTCTTCTACTTCCATAACTGCCCCTACGAGGGCGTGTGGAAGGACAACCGCCGCCGTTTTCAGGAGCGGGTGCCGACGGCCGACCTGCTCCACAAATACGGCCATGACTACAAACTGGTGATCGTCGGCGACGCTTCCATGAGCCCTTATGAGATCAGCCACCCCGGGGGCTCGGTGGAGCATTTCAACGAGGAGCCGGGCGCGACCTGGATGCAGCGGCTGACCACCACCTATCCGGCGACGGTGTGGCTGAACCCGGTGCCTGAGGCGCAATGGGGCTATTCGCAATCGGTCGGCATGATCCGCCAGTTGGTGCACGATCGCATGTACCCGCTGACTCTTGCCGGGCTCGACGAGGCGATGCGCGAGCTGACGCGCAAACGCTGATCGCTCGCCGCGGTCTGGGCGGTGGGAACCGGCCGGCATCGCCGCCGGTTACAGGCGTAACGATCATCAGTGGAGCGTATCGCCATGTCCTATATCCCCACCTCGGCGATGCCGCATGCCAAGCCGCATGAGCATACCGACGAGCATCACGAAAACACCGAAGCGCACGCCAACGGCTCGCAGGCGAACGGCGGCGCGAAGCCGAAGAAGCAGAAGGACGCCTCGTCCGATCAGGGTGGCGGCTGGATGCCCGCGTTGGCGATCGGCGGCGCGCTGGCGATCGGCGCGGTCGCAACCGCCTTCTTCATCAGCCGCGGCGAGAAGAAGCCCAAGAAGGCCGACGGCCGCAAAGACCGCAAGCGCAAGAACGAGGCCAAGAAGGCGGACTAGTAGAGCAGGAACTGCCGCCGCTCCTCGACCCACGCCTGTTCGTCGGGCACAGTGACCTGGTCGAGGTCGGCGGCGGTCGCCGCGCCATCGTCAACCCACGTGCGCAGGCCGGGCCCGCCGTTGATCACGTCAATGGCGAGCTTGTCGAGTTCATACTCGTACGGAAAATCGCGCCACAGCGGGTAGTCAGGATAGAGTTGGCGGATCGCCTTGAACGCCAGCGCCTGCAACCGCCACGGCCGGAACGCGTCGTGGTCGTAGGCCTCGCCTTCGGCATGGATGTGCACGCCGCTGCACAGCTGATGCACGTGCTTGTGGAAGGTCGGCTCGAACCAGATATCGCGCAGCGTGCAGCCTGCTAGCCATGCTGGCGCGAGGCGACGCATCTCCGCCATCACCGCGCGCGCGTCGATGTCCGGCGCGCCGAACAGCTCCAAGGGCCGCGTCGTGCCCCGCCCTTCCGATAGCGTCGTCCCTTCCAGCATAACGGTGCCGGCATAGGCACGCGCCATGTTGACGTTGGCGGCGTTGGGGCTGGGATTGACCCACACGCGATCCGTCGGCCAGCCATGGCCCGGCCCGTCGGGCTCCCACCCTTCCATGGGGATCACGCGGTAATCGACGTCGAGGTGGAGGGTATCGACGAACCACTGGCCCATCTCGCCCAGCGTCAGCCCGTGCCGCATCGGCATCGGCCCGGCGCCCACGAAGCTTTCCCAGCCGGGCAGCAGCGTCATCCCCTCCACCGGCCGCCCCGCGGGGTTGGGCCGATCGAGCACCCACACGCTCTTGCCGTGTTCCGCCGCCGCTTCCAGCATGTAGCGCAGCGTGGTGATGAACGTGTAGATCCGGCAGCCAAGATCCTGCAGGTCGATCAGCACCGTGTCGAACGTGCCCATCGACTGGCCGGTCGGCCGCCGCACCTCTCCATACAGGCTGAACACCGGGATGCCGTGCACCGGGTCGGTGAAGTCGGGCGACTCGACCATGTTGTCCTGCTTGTCGCCGCGCAGGCCGTGCTGCGGCCCGAATGCGGCGGTCAGGTTGATGTCGCCGCAGGCCGCCAGCGCGTCCAGCGAGTGCGTCAGGTCGGCCGTCACCGACGCAGGGTGAGCGAGCAGCGCCACGCGCTTGCCCTTGAGCGGCGCCCGCAGCGAGGGGTCCGCGAGGAGGCGATCGATACCGAAGTTCATGGGCACGCTGGTGCCGGGAGCCGCGCGGCAAAGCAAGCCGGGTGGTGGAAGTCGGGCGCTCCCGGCGGATGCGCGAGTGCCCAGAAGGAGCGCACGCCGCCTTCCTCCTCTATCACCGCCGACAGCCCCATGCGCAGTTCGCCATGCGGCAATCCGCCGAGGTCGCAATCAACCCCGACCCCGCTGGGCGAGCGCTCGATGTGCGGGGCGACGTCGCGACCGAGCGGCGCCATTCCCTCGCGATATCCGTCGAACGCATAGGCTGCCCACCGGGTCGAGGGCGAGAAATTGAACTCGACGTAGCGCTCCTCGTCGTCAAAGCCGAGAAACAGCTCGAAACAGGTCGTCCGCCACAGCTCGTCCGCACGGCTCGGCCTGGCCCGAGCGGGGAACACCACCTTGTCCGCCGCCCTGACCACATAGGTGAGTTGCACGTCATCGCTGCCGCCCAGCACCTCGACCTCCACGGCACGGACGGTAAGCGGCGGGTAATCGGGGTGCGGCACCAAGCTGAACGTCGGCATTCGCTCCTCCCCGCCACGCGCTGGAAAATCGTCACGCGATCGACTATGTGCGTCGCCTTCCCATGGCAACCACTCTCCCCTCTCCGCCGCGTGTCGGCATGGTGTCGCTCGGCTGTCCCAAGAACCTGGTCGACAGCGAGCGCATTCTCTCCAAGCTTCGGCAGGATGGCTACCAGATGTCGCCCGACTATGCCGGCGCGGACGTGGTGCTGGTCAACACCTGCGGCTTCCTTGACTCGGCCAAGGAGGAAAGCCTGGAGGCGATCGGCGAGGCGATCGCGGAGAACGGACGGGTGATCGTCACCGGCTGCATGGGGCAGGAGGCCGAGGCGATCCGCGCCCGCTTCCCGCAAGTCCTCGCCGTCACCGGCGCGCACCAATACGAACAGGTGGTGGAGGCGGTGTATGAGGCGGCACCGCCGGCGCGCTCCGCCTATCTCGACCTCGTGCCGGGCGGTGCGGTGGAGCTCACCGACCTGAAGCTCACGCCCCGCCACTACAGCTATCTGAAGATCTCCGAAGGCTGCAACCACCGCTGCTCCTTCTGCATCATTCCAAGCCTCCGCGGCGACCTCACCAGCCGCCGCCCCGACGCGATCCTTCGCGAGGCGGAGAAGCTGGTCGCCGCCGGCACCCGCGAGCTGCTGGTGATCAGCCAGGATACCTCCGCCTACGGCCTCGACATCCGCAACCAGCCGCGGATGTGGCAGGGGCGCGAGGTCGTGCCGCACATGACGGACCTTGCCCGCGAGCTTGGCCGCATCGCTCCCTGGGTGCGGCTTCACTACGTCTACCCCTATCCGCACGTCGATCAGGTCATTCCGCTGATGGCCGACGGGCTGGTGCTGCCGTACCTGGACATTCCGTTCCAGCACGCGGCCCCTTCCGTGCTGCGCCGCATGAAGCGCCCGGCCAACGACGCCAAGGTGCTGGAGCGCATCCACGACTGGCGGCGGGTGTGCCCCGATCTTGCCATCCGCTCGACCTTCGTGGTCGGCTTTCCCGGCGAGACGGAGGCAGATTTCCACTACCTGCTCGACTGGCTGGACGAGGCGCAGCTCGACCGCGTCGGCGCCTTCCGGTTCGAGCCCGTCGAGGGCGCCAGCGCCAACACCCTTCCGGATCCGGTGCCAGAGGAGGTCAAGGAGGAACGCTTTGCGCGCATCATGGAGAAGACCGCGGCGATCTCCGCCGCCCGGCTCCAGGCCAAGATCGGCCGCACCCTGCCGGTGATCATCGACGAGGTCGACGACCACGGCGCCAACGGGCGCTCCACCGCCGACGCGCCGGAGATCGACGGCCACGTGTACCTGCGTGATGCGGGCCACCTTGCCGCGGGAGACATCGTGCCGGTGGTGATCGAGGATGCGGACGAGCACGACCTATATGGCGTTCCCGCAGACGCATTGGCATCTGCCTGAGCCCGGCCGGCGTTCACGTAGGTCAGCCAAATAGGGGATAGTCGCCCGCCGGTGCTTCCGGTTAAGGCAAATGCCTAACCGGAGCTTTCGCGTGACCGCCATTCCGCCTCTCGACACCGCCGGCGAGCTCGCCACCCGCCTACGGGCTTGGCTGTACGCCCATGACGCCACCCCGGAAGTGCTGGGCGACCTCGTGCTGCGCACCGCCGCCGCGCTCGATCAGGTGAGCCGCGGCGACGGGGTGACGGACGAGGAGTCCCGCACCGGGCGCCAGCTATCTTACAAGGAGGTGCTGGCGACGCGGGGCGAGCGGCACCGGCCGGATGGTACGCCGATCTGGCCGCTCAGGGCGACCGACTTTTCCGGCAGCCTTGGGCACGCCCGGGCTACGACCCATTCCGGGGCCCACGCCGCCGCTCACGGCAGCGATCTGCCGGACTGGATGCTGTAGCGCCGCCGGCCTGCCATTCGCGCGTTGCGTGGAGCGGGCGTTTCTGGTTGGTTGCGGCCATGTTCAAACGCTTCACGCTTGCTGCCGCCGTGCTGCTGCCGCTGTCCGCTCCCACCACGCTCACCGCCCAATCGCTTACCGCTGCCGAGACCGCGAAGGTCGATGCGGTGGTCAACGAGGCACTCGCCAAGACCGGCACGCCCTCGGCATCCATCGCGATCGTGCGCGGCGGCCAGCTCGTGCTCGCCAAGGCCTATGGCAAGGCGTCGGAGGCGATCCCCGTCTCCACCCCCGCCCTGCCGTATCAGATCGCGTCAAACTCCAAGCAGTTCACCGCCGCGGCGGTGCTGCTCCTGCAACGCGACGGCAAGCTCAGCCTCGACGACACGGTCGCCGAATACCTGCCGGGGATAACCGGGGGTGACCGCATCACGATCCGCCAGTTGCTCAGCCATACCTCGGGGCTGCAGGATTACTGGCCTCAGGACTATAGCTTCGCAGCGATGGCCTCGCCGATCACGCCGCAGGGCATCCTCGACCGCTGGGCGAAGAAGCCGCTCGACTTCGCGCCCGGCACGCAATGGCAATATTCGAACACGGGCTATGTCGTCGCCGGCCTGATCGTCGAAAAGGTAGCCGGCGAGCCGCTGCTGTCCTTTCTGCAACGGCGCATCTTCACGTCATTGGGCATGGCGCCGATCGATCAGGACGTCGCCGTCGGGCCGCGCTACCCGCAAGGCTATCAGCGGTTCGCGCTCGGCCCGGTGCGGATGGAGCGGCCCGCGGCCAAGGGATGGCTGTTCGCCGCCGGCGAGTTGGCGATGACCGCCACCGATCTTGCCCGCTGGGACATCGCGCGCATGAATCGCGCGCTGCTCTCGCCCGCCGACTGGACGCTCCAGGAGACGCCGGTGAAGCTGACCGACGGCACCAGCAACGGCTACGGCCTCGGCGTGCAGACGGGCACGTTCAAGGGGCACAAGATCGTCAGCCACGGCGGCGAGGCTGTCGGCTTCCTGTCGCAGAACTCGGTGCTGCCCGATGACGAGGCGGCGGTCGTGGTGCTGACCAACGCCGATTTCGGCGACGCGTACGAGGCGATCACCGCTGGACTGCTCGACATCGTAGCGCCTGCGCCTGCGCCCGCCGCAGACAACGGCTCCGCGCTGGCAAAGGCGCGTCGCGTCTACGACATGCTGCGCGGCGGCACGCTCGACCGGGCGCTGCTGACGAAGGACGCCAACTATTATTTCACGCCCACCGCCCTCGCCGACTACCATACCAGCCTCGGAGCACTGGGCGAGCCGACGGGCTTCGTAGCAGCCGCTCCCGCCAAGCTGCGCGGCGGCTTCGTCAACCGTAACTACAAGGTCAGCTATGGCGGCCGGACACTGACCATCGTCACTTACGCCGAACCGGGCGCGGGCGGCCGGTTCGAACAGTTCCTCGTGATGCCGGCCAATTGATGATGGACTTCGCCCCCCTGCTGCTGGCCGAAGACGGTCAGCCCGCCACCACCATCGAGGTGATCGCTCCCGACGCTGCCGAGGCATGGATCGCCGCGCAGCCGCCGCAGGGCCGCGCCGCGCTCGCCGCCCAACGCTTTACCGGCAAGCCGGACAGCTTTGCGACGCTGGCCGGCGAGGACGGCACGTGGCGCGCGGTGACGGTCGTCGCCGACCCCGCGTCGCCCTGGGCGCTCGCCAGGCTCGCCGAAGCGCTGCCGGAGGGCACCTACCGCACGTCGGGCACGGCACTGGCGGCACCGGAACTCGGCTGGCTGCTCGCCCAATACCGCTTCACCCGCTACCGGAAGAGCGACAACCATGGCCCCCGCGTGCTCCTCACGGCCGACCCGACGCGGACCGAAGAAGTCGTGCGCGTCGCCACCGCTACCGCCAAGGTCCGCGACCTCGTAAACACCGGCGCCGCTGACTTGGGCCCCGCCGAGCTGGAGGCCGAAGCCGCGGCATTGGCGAGCCGCCACGGCGCCGAGCTTCGCGTCACCGCCGGAGAGGAACTGGCCAGCAGCTTTCCCATGATCCACGCGGTCGGCCAGGCGGCGGTTCCGTCTCGGGCGCCGCGGCTGATCGAACTGGAGTGGGGCGATCCCGCCCACCCACGCGTCGCGATCGTGGGCAAGGGCGTGTGCTTCGACACCGGCGGGCTCGACATCAAGCCGTCGGCCGGCATGCGGCTGATGAAAAAGGACATGGGGGGGGCCGCCCACGCGCTGGCGCTCGCCGACTTGGTGATGGCGGCGCGTCTGAAGCTGCGCTTGCACCTGCTGATTCCGGCAGTGGAGAACGCGATTGCCGGGAATGCCTTCCGTCCGGGCGACGTGCTTGCGACGCGCAAGGGCGTCACGGTCGAAAACACCAACACCGACGCGGAAGGGCGACTGATCCTCGGTGACGCCCTGACGCGGGCGAGCGAGGACGCGCCGGAACTGATCCTCGATTTCGCCACGCTGACCGGCGCGGCGAGAGTGGCGCTCGGGCCCGATCTGCCGCCGCTGTTCACCGACGACGAGCCATTGGCTTCCGACCTGCTCGCCGCAGGCGTCGCCGCCGACGACCCGCTGTGGCGGCTGCCGTTGTGGAACGGCTATGACGACATGCTGAAGTCGGACGTGGCGGACATGGTCAATGCGCCCGATGGCGGCTTTGCCGGCGCGATCACCGCCGCGCTGTTCCTGCGCCGTTTCGTGCCACGTGAGATCGCCTGGGCGCACATGGATGTCTTCGCATGGCGACCGAGCGCGAAGCCCGGGCGGCCCAAGGGCGGCGACGCTTATGGTCTGCGCGCCGCCTTCGCCGTGCTCAAGGCGCGCTACGGCTAGCGATCAGGACTGCGCCGCGGCCCGGATGATCGGCACGAACTTCGCGGCGGTCAGGCTGGCGCCACCGACCAGGGCGCCGTCGACCTCCTCCACCGCCAGGATCGTGCCCGCGTTGTCGCCGGTCACCGATCCGCCATACAGGATGCGCACGCCCGCCGCCGCCTCGCCGATCATGGAGCGCAGCTTGGCGCGGGAGATGGCGTGGATGGCGGCGATCTCGTCCAGCGTCGGCGTTCGTCCGGTGCCGATCGCCCAGCGCGGCTCATAGGCGAGCGTCAGCCAGTCGCCCGATGCATTATCCGGCACTGACTTTTCGATCTGCGCCTGCACCACCCGTTCGGCACGGCCCGCGTCGCGCTCGGCCTCGGTTTCGCCGCAGCACAGGATCACGCCGAGGCCATGCCGGTGGGCGACCGCCGCCTTTGCCCAGGCATCGTGGCTGGTTTCACCCTGGTCGGTGCGCCGCTCCGAATGGCCGGCGATGGTGAAGCGCGCGCCCGCCTCCTTCACCATTGCCGCTGATACGCAGCCGGTGTGTGCGCCGCTTTCCGCTTCGTGGATATCCTCGGCGCCGATCGTCAGGTCCGGAACCCGCTCGGCCGCCGGCGCGATCAGCGTGAACGGCACCGCCACCATCACGTCGACGCCGCGCGCGTCGCGGGCGGCCGCGGCGACACCGTCGAGCTCGGCAAGGCTCGCACGGTTGCCGTTCATCTTCCAGTTTCCCGCGATCAGCTTGCGCCGCATCTCTGCCCTCCCTCTGCCTTCCTTCTCGATAGCGGGGCGCGAGCGCGGCACAAGCTTGATGCTCCGGGGTCCCCGCCCTAAAGCCTGCGGCTCCTGTCCCGGATCGGTCCCTTCATGCTCAGCTTCTTTCGTCGCATCATCAATTCGCGGGTCGGCGTGGTCGTCACGCTGGTCGTGCTCGGCGTGATCGCCCTCGCCTTTGCCGCTGGCGACGTGACGGGGCTGCGCACCACGGGAATGGGCGGCCTGACCGGCAACAACATCGCCACCGTGGACGGCGAGCCGGTCACCGTGGCATCGTTCAAGTCCAGTGTTCAGGGCGCCCTCGACGGCTTTCGTCAGGAGCAGCCCAGCCTCGACATGAACAGCTTCATCGCGCAGGGCGGAGCGGAAGGGACGCTGGAGCGGATCGTCACCGGCATGGCGCTGCAACACTTTGCCGACGATCAGGGCATGGCCGTCAGCAAGCGGCTGATCGACGGGCGTCTGGCGAGCATTCCCGGATTGCAGGCCGCCAACGGCGAGTTCGACATGGCGACCTATCAGCGCCTCCTCGCCGAGCGCAAGCTGACGGACAAGCAGGTCCGCGCCGACATCGCGCAAGGGATCATCACCGAACAGCTAACCCGCCCGACGATCGGCGCGGCGCAGGTGCCGACGGGCCTGGCGCGCCCCTATGCCTCGCTGCTGCTGGAAAAGCGCGCCGGCCAGATTGCGTTCGTGCCGACCGCGGCGACAGCGGGCGGCCCGGCGCCGAGCGATGCCGAGCTGCAGGCCTTCTACAATCGCAACATCGCGCGCTACACCGTGCCGCAGCGGCGGGTGGTGCGTTATGCCTTGGTGACGCCGGACGCGGTGAAGGCACGGGCGGCGCCCACCGACGCGGAGATCGCGCGCGCCTATGTCGCCGATCAGGCCAAGTACCGCGCCACCGAGAAGCGCACGATCGACAGCGTCGTCGCCGCCGACCAGGCAACCGCGAACGCCATCGCCGCCAAGGTGAAGGCCGGCGCCTCCGTCGCGGACGCGGCGCGTGCCGCAGGGCTGGAGGCGTCCACCCAGACCGTTGACCAGACGACCTTCGCCGGCACCTCGTCACCGGCGATCGCCAGCGCCGTCTTTTCGGCCCCGAACGGCGGCGTGGTCGGTCCGGTCAAGGCGCCGCTCGGCTTCATCGTCGCGCGTGTCACCGCGATCACGGCGGTGCCGGGCAAGTCGCTGGAACAGGCGCGCCCGGAGATCGCCGCAGCGCTGACCCAGCGCAAGACGGCCGAGCAGCTGGGTGCCATCCACGACGCCATGGACGACGCGATCGGCAAGAGCGGCACCTTTGACGAGCTGGTCGCCGATCAGAAGCTCGCTCCCCGCACCACCCCTGCGTTGCTCGCCAACGGCACCAATCCCGACGATCCGGCAAGCAAGCCTGATCCGGCGATGGCGCCGATCCTGGCCGCGGCATTCCAGGCCGAGGAAGGCGACGACCCGCAGCTCGTCGCTACCGGCGCCGACGGCAGCTTCGCGCTGGTCGCGCTGGGCTTCATGGCTCGCGCCGCCGCCCGGCCGCTGGCGGCGGTACGCGCGGACGTGCTGCGCGACCTGTCGCAGGAACGCGCCCGCGCCGCTGCACGCCGCATCGCCGGCGCGATCGTCGCCAAGGTCGGCAAGGGCACACCGCTCGCGACGGCCATGGCCGGCAGCGGTGTATCGCTCCCGGCCGCACGTCCGCTTGCCGCCAGCCGCGCGCAACTCGCCGCCAACCCGCAGGCTGCCTCGCCGCCGCTGGTGCTGATGTTCAGCATGGTGCCGGGAACCGCCAAGCTGCTGGAAGCGCCGGGCAATGCGGGATGGTATGTGGTGAAGCTGGACCGCGTCGAGCGCGGGGACGCCAGCCGCAATCCCGGCGTGATCGCCGCCACGCGCGCCGATCTCGGTCGCATCATTGGCCGCGAATATGTGGATCAGTTCGCGCGCGCGGTGCGGGGCGTGGTGGGCGTCAAGACCGATGCCGCCGCCCTTGCCAGCGCCAAGGCGGACCTGACCGGCAGGAGCGGCTCCGATTCCAACTGACGCGAACCGCGACGCGGCGGCGGCTCGCGCGACCCTGCAAGCAGGCAAGCCGGTGCTGCTGTGGCGCCGGCAGGTCGCCGATACCGAAACGCCGGTGGCCGCGGCGCTCAAGCTGATCGAGCCCGGGCGCGGCGATTTCCTGCTCGAGTCGGTGGAAGGCGGCGCCACACGCGGTCGCCACAGCCTGATCGGCCTCGCGCCCGACCTCGTGTTCCGCGCGCACGGCGACCGGGCGGAGATCAACCGCAGCTGGGCCACCGACCGCGACGCGTTCGCCCCCGCCGGCGCGCCCACGCTTCAGGCGTTGCGGGCGCTGGTCGCCGAATGCCAGGCCGACGTGCCGCCGGAACTGCCGCGGGCGCTGGCCAGTCTGGTCGGCTATTTCGGCTATGAGACGGTGGGATTGGTGGAGGCGCTGGCGCAACCGTCCGCCGACCCGCTCGGCCTGCCCGACATGATGTTCGTGCGCCCGTCGGTGGTGCTGGTATTCGACCGCCTTGCCGACGCCCTGTACCTGGTGGCGCCGGTCTGGCCGGACGCCTCGCATGATGCGGACGCGCTGCTCGATGCCGGCAAAGGGCGGCTGGATGCCATTGCGGCGCGGCTCGCCGCCACCGCGCTGCCGCCGCCACTGCGCACAGAAGCACCGGAACCGGCCTATTCGCCCGCTATTCCGCCCGACGACTACCAGGCGATGGTTCGCACGGCGCAGGACTACATCTCCGCGGGCGACATCTTTCAGGTGGTGCTTGCCCAACGCTTCACCGCGCCCTTTCCGCTGCCGCCGTTCGAACTGTATCGCAGCCTCCGTCGCATCAATCCTTCGCCGTTCCTGTATCACCTCGACCTGCCGGGCTTTGCGCTGATCGGCTCTTCGCCCGAAATCCTGGTGCGGGTGCGCGACGGCGAGGTGACGATCCGCCCGATTGCCGGCACGCGCCCGCGCGGCCGCACGGCGATCGAGGACGAGGCGAACCGCACTGCCCTGCTCGCCGATCCGAAGGAAAGGGCCGAGCACCTGATGCTGCTCGACCTCGGCCGCAACGACGTCGGCCGCACCGCGGAGCCCGGCAGCGTGCGCGTCAACGACAGCTATGGCGTCGAATTCTACAGCCACGTCATGCACATCGTCTCCAACGTCGTCGGCACGCTGGCGCCGGGGCACGATGCGATCGATGCGCTATTCGGGGGCTTTCCCGCGGGCACGGTCAGTGGCGCGCCGAAGGTGCGCGCCTGCCAAATCATCGCCGAGCTGGAGCCAGAACGGCGCGGCGCCTATGCGGGCGGCGTCGGCTATTTCTCGCCGGACGGGTCGATGGACTCCTGCATCGTCCTGCGCACGGCGGTGGTCAAGGACGGCACCATCCATGCCCAGGCAGGTGCCGGCATCGTCGCCGACAGCCAGCCATCGGCGGAGCAGCGCGAGTGCGAGGCCAAGGCGGGCGCGATCCTCGCCGCAGCGCGCGACGCGGTGACCCGCGCCGCCGCGCCCGCGTTCGGCCAATAGCTTAGGGAATGCTCTCGTTGGCGCGCGCCTGCGCGCGCCGCTCGGCCGCCCATTGCTGGTTCTGCTGCATCGCGCAGCCCGACTGACCGCCGGTGCCGACCGGCGAGCAGGTGTCGGGCAGACCGCCGGCGACTCGGCTGGTCTGGTCCATCGTCGCCGTTCGGTTGGCCCAGCTCTGCCCCGCCGCGGGTATCGGCCCATCGTTGCGCAGCGACTTGGGGATTCGGTAAGGCTCCTCCAGCGTCTGGCAGACAACCACCTCGTTCGGCGAGGTCGCAGCCGGACACTTCTGCCCCTTGGCCAGCGTGACGCTGCGTACCCGCTGCGGCTTTTGGTCTCCATCCGCCTGAGCAGAGGCAGCGGCGGCGGGCGCGACCAGAAGGGCGGCGATGATGAGCGGGCGGAACATGGGCGCGATCTCCTGATGTGCGGGGGTAACGTGCCGGCCGGCGCATGGCTCCGCAATGAATGCGCGTCCTCTCGACCTTGAGCGTTACGCGGCGATGTCGCCCCTGCAACAATCGTTGCGCGCCGCCGCCCAGCCACTATGTCCGACGCGATGATCCTGGTTATCGACAACTACGACAGCTTCACCTGGAACCTGGTCCACTATCTCGGTGAACTCGGGGCCGAGGTGGAGGTGGTGCGCAACGACGCGATCTCCGCCGGCCAGGCTCTGTCGTCGGGTGCCGAGGCGTTCCTGATCTCGCCCGGTCCGTGTACGCCCACCGAAGCCGGCATCTCGCTCGACCTCGTCGCCGCGGCTGCGGATGCCGGCCTGCCGCTGCTCGGCGTCTGCCTCGGCCATCAGGCGATCGGCCAGCATTTCGGCGGCACGGTAGAGCGCGGCGGGCTGATGCACGGCAAGACCTCGCCCGTGCTGCACGACGGCACCGGGCTGTTCGCCGACCTGCCGACGCCATTCACCGCGACCCGCTATCATTCGCTGATCGTCAAGGACATTCCGGATGCCCTGCACGTCAATGCGCGTGCCGAGGATGGCACGGTGATGGGCTTCCGTCATGCGCATCTGCCGATCCACGGCGTTCAGTTCCACCCGGAAAGCATCGCCACCGAGCACGGCCATGCCATGCTGGCGAACTTCCTGACGCTGGCCGGCGTAACGACCGCCGAGCCGGCGTGACCACGATCGCGCTTCTCCCCGATCCGTCGACCCCGCTCAGCCGCGAAAGCGCGCGCGAGGCGTTCGCCGACATCCTCGACGCGCGCGCCAGCGAGGAGACGATCGCCGCGTTCCTGATCGGACTCACCGAGCGTGGCGAAACCAGCATCGAGATCGCGGAAGCGGCCCGCGCGCTCCGCCAGCGATTGCTGCCGATCGCCGCGCCCGCGGGGGCGATCGACGTCTGCGGCACCGGGGGCGATGGCCATCACACGCTCAACGTCTCCACCGCCGTGTCGCTGGTGGTGGCGGCCTGCGGTGTGCCGGTCGCCAAGCACGGCAATCGCGCCGCGTCGTCAAAGGCAGGCGCCGCCGACACGCTGGAAGCGCTCGGCCTCGACATGGCGCGGGCAGGCGCAACGGCGGAGGACAGTCTCCACGACATCGGCATCGCCTTCCTGTTCGCGGCCAACCACCACCCTGCGATGGCGCGGATCACTCCCATCCGGCGGCGCATCGGCCGGCGCACGATCTTCAACCTGATGGGGCCGCTTGCCAATCCGGCCGGGGTCACCCGCCAGCTGATCGGCATCGCCCGGCCCGACTACGCCCAGACCTTCGCGGACGCGCTGGAGCAGCTCGGCACAGAAGCCGCGCTGGTAGTCTCGGGCGAGGAAGATCTGGACGAATTGTCCGGCGCGGGGGGCAGCGTCGCCGTTTCCATCGGCGGGGTCGACGTGCCGCGCCGGGTCGTCCCCGAGGACGCCGGCCTGCCGCGCCACCCGCTCGCCGCGATCCGTGGCGGTGACCCCGCGCACAACGCCGCGGCGCTGCGGCGGCTGCTCCGCGGCGACACCGGTGCGTACCGCGACGCCGTGCTACTCAACGCTGCGGCAGCGCTGGCGGTAGCGGGACGCGCCGCAACCCTGGCTGACGGCGTGCGAGTGGCCGCCGAGGCGCTCGACAGCGGCGCGGCCGACGCCCTGCTCCACCGCTGGATCGCCTACTGATGACCATGCTCGACCGCATCCTGGAAACCAAGCGGGCGGAAGTCGCCGCGCGCAAGGCCACCACCAGCTATGGTGATCTTCAGTCCCACATCGACGGAGCCGGCGGGCCGCGCGGCTTCCGGGCAGCGCTGGACGCCAAGGGCGGTCACGCTCTGATTGCCGAGATCAAGAAGGCAAGCCCGTCCAAGGGACTGATCCGCGCGGACTTCGATCCGCCCGCCCACGCGCGCGCCTATGCGGCAGGCGGCGCTGCCTGCCTGTCGGTGCTCACCGACGAGCGCTGGTTTCAGGGCGCCGACGCGTATCTCCAGGCCGCTCGCGCCGCGGTGTCGATCCCGGTCTTGCGCAAGGACTTCACCGTCGATCCATGGCAGGCGATCGAGGCACGCGCACTCGGCGCCGACGCGATCCTGCTGATCGTCGCGGCGCTCGACGACGGTCAGCTGGCGGAGATCGAGGCAGCGGCGCTCGATTGCGGCATGGACGTGCTGGTTGAGGTGCACGACGCTGCTGAACTCGACCGGGCGCTCCGGCTCCGCTCGCGGCTGATCGGCGTCAACAACCGGGACCTGCGCGACTTCACCGTGGACTTTCAGCGCACCTATGACCTCGTTGGCCGTGCGCCGGCGGGCTGCACCTTTGTGGCCGAAAGCGGCCTCACGACGCGCGCTGACCTCGACGCCATGGCCGCCCATGGCGTGCGCTGCTTCCTGATCGGCGAGGCGCTGATGCGCGCGGACGACGTGGAAGCGGCGACCCGCGCGCTGCTCGCATGAGCGGCCTCACCCATCTCGACGACAGCGGCGCGGCACGCATGGTCGACGTCGGCGGCAAGTCTGTCACTGCGCGCGAGGCGGTCGCGACCGGCCGCATCACCATGAGCGCCGATGCGGCGCACGCGATCGCGCAAGGAGCCGCCGCCAAGGGCGACGTGCTCGCCACCGCACGCATCGCCGGCATCATGGCCGCCAAGCGCACCGCCGAACTGATCCCGCTCTGCCACGCGCTGCCGCTCACCGGTGTCGAGATTGCGCTCGATGTCGACGACACCGGCGTGACCGTCACCGCGACCGCCGCGACCGAAGGTAAAACGGGCGTCGAGATGGAAGCGCTCACCGCCGCGTCCGTCGCGCTGCTGACGATCTATGACATGGCCAAGGCGATCGACAAGGCGATGGTGATCGACGGCGTCCGCCTGCTCACCAAAACCGGCGGCAAATCGGGGAACTGGCAGGCGCCCGCCTAGTCCGTGACCCATTCCGAACGCGCATAGCCCTGCGCGTACAGCAGAGCCGTCAGATCGCCGTAATCGATCCGGGCCGCCGCCGCCGCCGCGACGATCGGCTTGGCGCGGAAGGCGACGCCCAGTCCCGCTGCCCCGATCATGCGCAGGTCGTTGGCGCCATCGCCTATCGCCAGCGTGTCGCTCGCCGCGACGCACCGCTCCCCTACCGCCGCCTCCAGCATCGCGAGCTTCGCGTCGGCGCCGACGATCGGCCTTGCGACGGTGCCGGCCAGCACCGCACCATCGATCTCCAGCACGTTAGCGATCGCCCGGTCGAAGCCGATCTCGGCGGCGACCGGCTCGGCAAAGCGGGTAAAGCCCCCCGATACCAGCACCGTCACCGCGCCGTTCGCCCGCATCGTCCGCACCAGCTCGCGAGCGCCCGGCATGATCCGCACCCGCTCAGCGAGGCAGCGGTCGATCGCCTCGGCGCCCAGCCCCTTGAGCAGCGCCACCCGCGCGTCGAGCGCCGCCGCGAAATCGAGCTCACCGCGCATCGCCCGCTCGGTCACCGCCGCGATCTGCGGCTTGATCCCGGCATAGTCGGCGAGTTCGTCGATACACTCGACGGTGATCATGGTGGAATCCATGTCTGCGACCAGCACCGCCTTGCGCCGCCCCTCCGCCGGCTGCACCACCACGTCAGTCTGCGGCAGCGCGCCTTCCAGCGCGCCTCGCGCGGCCTCAGGGGCGAGGGCGAAAAACAGATCGGCCGCGGTTCCCCGCTCGATCCAGCCGCTCGCTCCCGGCGCGCAGCCCGCTTGCGCCAGCCGGTCGGTGGCCGCTGAAATTTCGCCATCGCTGAGCGTGCCGGCTGCTATCAGAGTGGCCGTGAACACGCCTGAATCCTTTCCATGGTATTCGCCGACCGATCCGTTGCCAACGGTGGCGCTCATCGCAGGGCCCACCGCCAGCGGCAAGTCGGCGCGCGCGATCGAGCTTGCCGAAGAACAAGGCGGCACGATCATCAACGCCGATTCGGCACAGGTCTACCGCGACCTGCGCGTGCTCACCGCTCGTCCGTCGGTCGAGGAGGAAGCGCGCGCACCCCACCTGCTGTTCGGCCATGTCGATGCGGCCGATGCCGACTATTCGGCCGCACGTTGGGCCGCCGATGCCACGGAGGCGGTCGCCGCTACCCTCGCCGAGGGGCGCCTCCCGATCCTGGTCGGCGGCACCGGCCTGTACTTGGCGACGCTGCTGGACGGCATCGCGCCAGTGCCGCCGATCGATCCCGCGATCCGCCAGCAGGTCCGCGCGATGCCGGTCGCCGAGGCCCACGCGGCCCTCGCCCAGCTCGACCCCGTCGGCGCGGCGCGGCTGCACGTCAACGATACCACGCGCATAGCCCGCGCGCTGGAGGTGGTGCGCGCCACCGGCTGTCCGCTCGCCGACTGGCAGCGGCTGCGCGTCGGCGGCATCCGCGACACCGTGACACTGACGGGCACGATCCTGCTGCCGTCCCGCGACCAGCTTTTTACGGCGATCGACCGGCGCAGCGCCTTCATGCTCGACGCCGGCGCGGTGGAGGAAGTTGCAGCGCTGCTCGGTCGCGGCGACCTGCCGGAAGGAGCACCGATCTGCCGGGCGATCGGTGTCCCGCCGCTGGCGGCGTGGCTCGCCGATCGGTGCTCGCGCGAGGAGGCATTGGCGCAGCTTCAGCTCGACACCCGGCGCTATGCGAAGAGGCAATACACGTGGTTCCGCAATCAACACCTTCTGGGTCCCGATCACCAGAAATAAACTGACGTTCGCGCAGGTCGATTTGAAACTTTCGTAACGTCACGCTTGACCCGCTCCACCCGGGCGGCTAGCGAGCGCCCGTCACAACCTCCAAAGGCCCTACCATGCCCGAGCTGCCCGGCGCCGAAATCCTTGTTGAAGCGCTGGTCGATCTCGGCGTGGAGATGGTGTTCGGCTATCCGGGCGGCGCGGTGCTGCCGATCTACGACGCGCTGTTCCGGTCGGGCCGCATCCGCCACATCCTGGTCCGCCACGAGCAGGCGGCGACCCATGCAGCGGAGGGCTACGCACGCTCCACCGGCAAGCCCGGCGTGGTGCTCGTCACCTCCGGCCCCGGCGCCACCAATGCCGTCACCGGCATCACCGATGCGTTGATGGACTCGATACCGATGGTCGTGATCACCGGCCAGGTGCCCACCGGCCTGATCGGCACCGATGCCTTTCAGGAAGCCGACACGGTCGGCATCACCCGCCACTGCTCCAAGCACAATTACCTGGTGAAGGACCCTGCCCGCCTCGGCAGCATCATCCACGAAGCATTTCATATCGCGACGTCGGGCCGGCCGGGCCCGGTGGTCGTCGACATCCCGAAGGACGTGCAGGTCGCGACTGCGCGCTACATGAAGCCTGCGGGCAACGCGCCGGTTCAGCACAAGACCTATCGCCCCCAGGTCAAGGCCGATCGCGCCGGCGTGGAGGCGCTGGTGGACATGCTCGCCGCGGCGGAGCGCCCGATCTTCTACACCGGCGGCGGCATCATCAATTCCGGACCGATCGCCTCGCAATTGCTGCGCGAGTTGCAGCGGATCACCGGGGCGCCCGTCACCTCGACGCTGATGGGCCTCGGCGCCTTTCCCGCGTCCCACCCGGCGTTCCTCGGGATGTTGGGCATGCACGGCACCTATGAAGCCAACCACGCGATGAACCAGGCGGACCTAGTGGTCGCGCTCGGCGCCCGCTTCGACGATCGCGTGACCGGCCGCCTCGATGCGTTCAGCCCCAACAGCCGCAAGGTGCATGTCGATATCGACCGCTCGTCGATCAACAAGACGGTGCGCATCGACCTGCCGATCGTCGCCGACGTCGGCCGTGCGATCGAGGACGCGGTGCGGATCTGGAAGTCGCGCCAGCATCCCAAACCCGACCTCACCGACTGGTGGCGGCGGATCGAGGGCTGGCGGGCCAAGAACGGCCTCGACTTTCCAGAGGACGGGGACGCGATCATGCCCCAGCGCGCGATCCGCGCGCTCCACGCCGCCACCGCTCACCGCAGCCCGATCATCACCACCGAAGTCGGCCAGCACCAGATGTGGGCCGCGCAGCATTTCGGGTTCGAGGCACCCAACAAATGGCTGACCAGCGGCGGCCTCGGCACCATGGGCTATGGCCTGCCCGCCGCGATCGGCGCGCAGCTTGGCAATCCGAACGCGTTGGTGATCGACATCGCCGGCGAAGCCTCGATCCAGATGAACATTCAGGAGCTGGCGACCGCAAGCCAGTACCGGCTGCCGGTCAAGGTGTTCATTCTCAACAACGAATATATGGGCATGGTCCGCCAGTGGCAGGAACTGACCTATGAAAGCCGCTATGCCGAAAGCTATTCGGACTCGCTGCCCGACTTCGTGAAACTCGCCGAAGCCTATGGCTGGAAGGGCATTCGCATCGAGGCACGCGCCGAGCTGGAGGACGGGATCGACGCCATGCTCGCGCACGATGGCCCGGTGATGGTCGACTGCCGCGTGTCGAAGCTCGCCAACTGTTTCCCGATGATCCCCTCCGGCGCCGCGCATACGGAGATGATCCTGTGGGCCAACGAGGTATCGGGAACGATGGACGACGAGGCGCGGGCGCTGGTCTGATGGACGATGCGGAGCAGCGCTGGTCCGAACGCATTACTATGCGCGAGGCATATCTCGCGACGGTTGAGTTCGCTTGGACTTATTACCGCGTGGGTGGCGAGCAGGAGAAGGAGGTCGAGTTCTTCGCCGGCCATATCTCTGGCGATCCAGCAACGTTCCTCGATCCGGCTCTGGAAGACGACTGGTTTGATGCCGTCGCGAAAGTGCGAGCATACTGATGCACATCAAGACCGAAGCCGCAGAACGCCACACGCTCGCCGTGGTGGTCGACAACGAACCGGGCATCCTCGCCCGCATCGCCGGCCTGTTCACCGCGCGCGGCTATAACATCGAGAGCCTGACCGTGTCCGAGATCACCGAGGACAAGGCGGTCAGCCGCATCACCATCGTCACCAGCGCCTCGCCGCCGGTAATGGAGCAGATCATCGCCCAGCTTGAGCGGCTGGTGCCGGTGCACAAGGTCACCGACCTGACGGTCGCCGGCCCTCACGTCGAGCGCGAGCTGGCGCTGGTCAAGGTGGCGGGCGTCGGCGACCACCGCATCGAGGCGCTGCGTCTCGCCGAGGTCTATCGCGGCCGCGTGCTCGATGCGACCACCTCATCCTTCGTGTTCGAGGTGACCGGCGGCCGCGACAAGATCGACAAGTTCATCGAACTGATGAAGGAGGTCGGCCTTGTCGAGGTCGCCCGCACCGGCATCGTCGCCATCGCCCGGGGCCGGGACGCCGCCTGATCACCCCTCTCCTCTTGTGGGAGAGGGAGGGGGTGGGAGGATGAGGGGGAAATTGCTCCCTGTCGCCGCCCCCCTCACCAACTCCGACTAGGCAGCGAGCTGCCAAGTCTCCGTATCCTCTCCCACGCGGGGAGAGGCAGAAAGGAACGAACCATGCGTGTCTATTACGATCGCGACGCCGACCTGAATCTGCTTTCCGCCAAGAAGATCGCGATCGTCGGCTATGGCAGCCAGGGCCACGCCCACGCGCAGAACCTCCGCGACTCAGGGGTAGCGGACGTCGCCATCGCGCTCCGCCCCGGCTCACCGACTGCGCAGAAGGCGACTGACGCGGGCTTCCAGGTGATGACCAACGCCGACGCCGCACGCTGGGCCGATATCGTCATGGTCCTCGCCCCCGACGAGCTTCAGGCCGCGATCTGGGACGCGGACCTCAAAGACAACATGAAGCCGGGTGCCGCCATCGCCTTCGCGCACGGCCTCAACGTTCACTTCGGGCTGATCGAGCCGCGTCCCGATCTCGACGTAATCATGATCGCACCCAAGGGCCCAGGCCATACGGTACGCTCCGAATATGTTCGCGGCGGCGGCGTCCCCTGCCTGATCGCGGTGGAACAGGACGCCAGCGGCAACGCCCACGACATCGCCCTCGCCTATGCCTCCGGCGTCGGCGGCGGCCGTTCAGGCATCATCGAAACCAACTTCCGCGAGGAATGCGAAACCGACCTGTTCGGCGAGCAGGCGGTGCTGTGCGGCGGCATCACCCACCTCATCCAGGCGGGGTTCGAAACGCTGGTGGAGGCCGGCTACGCGCCCGAGATGGCCTATTTCGAGTGCCTGCACGAAACCAAGCTGATCGTCGACCTGCTTTATGAAGGGGGCATCGCCAACATGCGCTATTCGATCTCGAACACCGCTGAATATGGCGACATCACCACGGGTCCGCGCATCATCACCGATGAGACAAAGGCGGAAATGAAGCGCGTCCTCGCCGACATCCAGGGGGGGCGCTTCGTCAAGAATTTCGTGCTCGACAACCGCGCCGGCCAGCCGGAGCTGAAGGCCGCGCGCAAGGCCGCCGCCGCGCATCCGATCGAGCAGGTCGGCGCCGAACTGCGCGCGATGATGCCGTGGATCGCCAAGAACAAGCTGGTCGATAAGGCGCGGAACTGAACGTCCGCGGTCGCGTCACGCGCCCCTCGCGTGGCGCGGCTCTCCGGCCTCTCCCTCGCCGACCCGCGCATCCCGAAACGATGCGTTGCGCCCTTGCGCTTTGACCGCCGCGCCGCCGCCGTCCACAACGATGGCATGACCAACAGGAGATCACTCATGCGTGCTGCCCTCACCATCGCTCTTGTCGCGTCCGCAGCCATAGCGACACCGCTGGTGGCACAAAGCGGCGGCAACGGGCGGGCCATGCACGGCGCAGGATCGCCGGCCGACGTCCAGGCGGGCACCTATCAGGTGGAGCCGAACCACACGCAGGCGTCGTTCACCGTCACGCACTTCGGCATCACGCCCTTCACCGGCGTCTTCTCGGGCGCGAGCGGCCGCCTGACGCTCGACCCCGCCCATCCCGAAGCGGCCAGGCTCCAGGTTTCCCTGCCCACGGCCAGCGTTCAGACCACCAGCGCCAAGCTCGACGAGGAGCTGAAGAGCGCCGACTGGCTCGATTCGGCCAAGTTCCCCGCCGCCACCTTTGTGTCGGCCAAGGTAACGCCGATGGGCAGCGGCATGGCTCAGGTCGACGGCACGCTGACCCTCCACGGCGTCAGCAAGCCCGCAAGCATGCGCGCCCGCTTCTTCGGCGCCGCCACCAATCCGATGAGCAAGAAGGCGTCGATCGGCTTTGTTGGCCGGATGACGGTAAAGCGCTCGGATTTCGGCGTCGCGAAATATGTGCCCGTGGTATCGGACGAAACGACGCTGACCATCAACGCCGCGTTCGAAAAGCAATAAGGACTGCTAGTGCCGCCGTTGGCTATTGCCAGCGGCGGACCTGGGCGAAGCTGTCGAACGTTGCGCGTATCGCCGGCGACGCGCGGGCGGTCAGTTCCTCGATGTGGCGGATAAAGGCTTCGCCTTGTTCGTCGGGCTGGCGCTCCGCCATTTCCCAGTTGCCGAACTCGCGCGTGTCCACGTCGCGCCGGGACAGCACCACGGGCGCCTTGTGCCGGGGATCGCCCTTGATCCGCTCATAGGCGGCCTCGACCGCCTCGATCGGGCCTTCCAGCGCCTGCATGAAACGGACGCCATCGGCATACAAAAGGCCCGTGATCCCGTCGCGCCGGTTGTTGCGGCGCGAGGTCCGCAGGATCGGCGCGCTGTCGGCGTTCTTGGCGGCGGTGCTGATGTAAACCAGTTGTAGCATGGCGTTTCTGTCCTCCGGGCGCGGCATAGCAGCCGACGGTTGCCAGCCGGTGAATCGAACGCTGATCTGAAGCAGGCCGGTGCTGGACAAGCCGGCGCGGCTACGCCATGCAGCGCACAGCATGATCGGCCGGCTGCTCCTTTCGCGTCCACTTATCCGCCCTTAGGCGGATCGCAGGCGCACGGGCGCCGTTTCCGCCTAAGGGAGCCTGCCACCAGCTTCGTCCCTTTCAGCACGGAATGAGAACCGCTCATGCTCCGCGACCCTTCAGCCAAGTACCGGCCCTTCCCCCCTGTCAACCTGCCTGACCGCCAATGGCCGTCCCGCACCATCACGCAACCGCCGCGGTGGCTGTCCACCGATCTGCGCGACGGCAATCAGGCGCTGATCGATCCCATGGACGCGGAAAAGAAGACCCGCTTCTTCGACCTTCTGGTCAAGGTCGGCATCAAGGAGATCGAGGTCGGCTTCCCGAGCGCCGGCGCGACGGAATTCGATTTCATCAGCGGGCTCGTTCGGTCGGGCCGCATTCCCGACGACGTCACGATCCAGGTCCTCACCCAGTCACGCCGGGATCTGATCGAAACGAGCTTCGCGAGCCTCAAGGGCGCTCGCCGTGCGATCGTTCACCTCTACAACGCCGTTTCGCCGGCGTGGCGTAACATCGTGTTCGGCATGAGCCGGGCCGAGGTGAAGCAGATCGCGGTCGATGGCGCGATGATCCTGCGCGACCAGGCCGCCGCCCAGCCCGACACCGACTGGCATTTCGAATACAGTCCCGAAACCTTTTCGACCGCCGAACTCGATTTCTCGCTGGAGGTCTGCGAGGCGGTGATGGACGTGCTCCGGCCGACGCCTGAGCGGCCGCTGATCCTCAATCTGCCGGCGACGGTCGAGTGCGCGACGCCCAACGTCTATGCCGACCAGATCGAGTGGTTTGCGCGCAACGTCCGCAACCGGGCTGCCGCGGTCCTGTCGCTGCATCCCCACAACGATCGCGGCACCGGCGTCGCGGCCGCGGAGCTGGGGCTGATGGCAGGTGCCGACCGCGTGGAAGGCTGCCTGCTCGGCAATGGCGAGCGGACCGGCAACTGCGACCTGGTCACCGTTGCGCTCAACCTCTACACGCAAGGGATCGATCCGCAGCTGGATTTCTCCGACATCGACGCGGTGATCAACACCGTCACCTATTGCAACCAGCTGCCGGTCCACCCCCGTCACCCCTACGCCGGCGACCTCGTGTTCACGGCATTTTCGGGCAGCCATCAGGACGCGATCAAGAAGGGCTTTGCCGCGCAAGCGACCCGCAACGACGAGTTGTGGGAAGTGCCCTACCTGCCGATCGATCCCATCGATCTCGGTCGCAGCTATGAAGCGGTGATCCGCGTCAATTCGCAGAGCGGCAAGGGCGGCGTCGCCTGGGTGATCGAGCAGGACAAGGGGCTGAAGCTCCCCAAGCGGCTGCAGGCGGATTTCAGCCGCCATGTGCAGGCGCTTGCCGACGATGCCGGCCGCGAACTGAACGCGCAGGACATCTGGGCACGGTTCGAACGCGTCTACCTGCCTCGCGCCGATGACCGTTTCGTGCTCCGCGATTACCAGGAAAGCGGTGCGGCCGGCGAACGGCTGTTCATTGGCCGGGTCGCGGTAGACGGCGTGGAGCAATCGATCACCGGGCGCGGCAACGGTCTCATATCTGGCGTGGTCGCGGCGCTTGCCGACGCGGCGGGACCGGTGCTCGACGTGGTGGACTATAGCGAGCACGCGATCGGCCATGGTGCCGACGCGCAGGCCGCCGCCTATGTCGAGTGCCGCACCGCCGAAGGAGCGACCGTGTTCGGCGTCGGCCTCGACAGCGACATCGCGACGGCGTCGGTGCGGGCGGTGCTCAGCGCCGCCAACCGGGCCTAGCGGCGGCGCACGACTTCACAGCCGATCACCGCGTCGGGGTAGATGTCGGGCTTGGCCGACCGCACCCGCACCTCCTTGACGCGTGGATCGGCGAGGCACAGCGCCGCCACCGCGTCGCACAGCGTTTCCTGCAAGGCAAAGCGCCGCTCCGCCGCGAGCCGGTGAATGCCCTCGCGCACGAAATCGTAGTCGAGCACACTTTCGATCCGGTCCTCCGCCACGGCGCAGTCATAGGCGACGGTCATCGCAACGGAGATCGTCACTCGCTGCGGTGCCTGCTCGTGCGGATGGATGCCCAGCCCCATGGTGACCGTCAGTCCGTCGAGCAGCGTGGTATAATGAACCGGTTCAGCCACGCGCCCGCTCCCGATCGAACATCACGTCGCTGGTCCGCTTCACGAAACGCTGCCCGCAATCCACGAACAGGTTCTGCCCGGTAAGCCCCCGCGCGCCGATCAGAAACGCTACCGCTTCGGCTACGGCAGCGGCGCCCACCGGCCGTTGCAACAGGTTCTGCGAGCCGACCGCCGCGAACTCGTCCGCACTCTGGTCGCCGCTGGGAAGCGTCAGGCCGGGTGACACGGCGTTGACCGCAATGCGCGGCGCCAGCGCTTGGGCCAGCATCGCCGTTGCGCTCGCCAGCGCCGCTTTTGCGCAGGTGTACGAAAAGAAATCGGGATTGAGGTTTGCCAGCTTCTGATCGAGCAGGTTCACGACCGAACCGTCGACCACGTCCGGCTGAGCGGCAACCGCTGAGGCGAGCGCCGCCGGTGTTCCCGCGTTGATTGCCTGAAGCCGGGCAAAGAGACCGGGGTCCATCGTCTCCGGCCGATCGAATTCGAACGCGGATGCGCTGTTGACCAGCGCATCGACCGGCCCTCCCGCTGCCCCGCGAGCCGATGCGATCAACGGCGCTGCCCCCGCCGGGTCGGCGAGGTCCGCCTGGACGACAGCGCCGTGCACCTCCTTGGCGAGTGCCTGCGCTTCGTCCTGCGAGGAGTGGCAGTGGACCACCACGCGGTGCCCGTCCACGCTAAGCCGTCGCACGATCGCCGCGCCCAGCCGCTTCGCGCCCCCCGTGACCAGAACGGTGCGCCGCACGCTCAGAAGCCCATCAGCGACAGCACTTCCTTACGGCTCCGCTCGTCATCGCGGAACACGCCCATCATCCGGCTGGTCGTCATCGCCACGCCGGGCGTGCGCACGCCGCGCGCAGTCATGCAGGCATGGCTTGCCTCGATCACCACGGCGACGCCGACCGGCGTCAAGCCTTCCCAGATGCAATCGGCCACCTGCGCCGTCAGCCGCTCCTGCACCTGCAACCGCCGCGCAAAGCCGTGCAGCACCCGCGCCAGCTTGGAGATGCCGACAACATGATCCCGCGGCAGGTAAGCGATATGCGCCTTGCCGATGATGGGCGCCATGTGGTGTTCGCAATGGGACTGGAACGGGATGTCCTTCAGCAGGACGATCTCGTCATAACCGCCCACTTCCTCGAACACGCGGGCGAGATGCTGGGCAGGATCTTCGGCGTAGCCTGCGCAATATTCCCGCCAGGCGCGCGCAACGCGGCGGGGCGTATCGATCAGCCCTTCGCGCTCGGGATCGTCGCCGGCCCAGCGGATCAGCGTGCGGATTGCCTGGGCGACGTCGTCGGGAATCGGGTTACCGGCTGGTGCCGCCACCAGGTCTCCGTCAGGGGGAGATAACTCGGCCATGTTCTGTGTTGCTGTCATCGCCGCACCATTCCCCGTGCACGCCCGAATATCCAGTCCAAAGCGCACCGGGGGCGCCTCGTGCAACCAAGCCGCGGGCGGGCGGTTTTGCTGCGAAACAACGGAGAAGCGCGATGGCCGACGTAAAGGCGGGCGACACGGTGACCTGGAAATCCCACGGCGGCACCGCCCATGGCAAGATGGTCAAGAAACAGACCAGCGATACCAAGATCAAGAGCCACGTGGTCCGTGCCTCGAAGGACGATCCGCAGTTCATCGTAGAGAGTGACAACGGCGGCAAGGCGGCGCACAAGGCGAGCGCGCTCACCAAGGCGTGATTCCCGGCCAGAACGGCCGTTGATAGTAACAGGAAGGATTACCATGGCCACTGCCAAGCAGCTCGCCGGCGCGAAGAAGTCAGCCGCCAAGGAAACCAAGGAAGGCACAGGGATCCACGCTCCGGTTCAGCCATCCAAGGAACTGGGCGCGATCGTCGGCGACGACAAGCTGCCGCGCAGCGAGGTGATCAGCAAGGTTTGGGAATACATCAAGGCGAACAACCTGCAGAATCCTGAGAACAAGCGTGAGATCCTCGCAGACGACAACCTCAAGAAGGTGTTCGGCAAGGACAAGGCAACGATGTTCGAGATGAACAAGTACATCTCGCAGCACCTCAAGGCGTGACTGGCCGCGGGGGCGCTGCCTGATGCTGCGCCCCCTCCTTTCCTCATCGGCAGGAAACGCGCAGGATCAGTCGCTGGTCCTGCTTGAGGATTGACGGCCAGTCGGCTCCGCGAGGACGCTTGGGTGCCATCGCACTCGCGCAGCCAAGGCGGTCGCACGCTCCCGAGCTTTGGGAACTTGGACCAGCGGCAACAGTGCGCTGCATTGATTGACGCTTCGATTCTCGTCCGGCTTGCACCGGTGATTGCAGGCGGTCGATGATACGCCGACGTTCCTATGGCAACAGGGAGTATCGCCATGGCCCGACCTCGACCGACACGTCCCCCACTGCTCCGCTTGCTGCTGGTTGCCGCGGCAGGCCTACCGGCGACGGCAGCCCACGCGCAAACCGTTGCGGACGACGCCAGGTGCCTGTTCCTCAGCAACGCTTACGCCAGCAGAGCCACCGATCCGGCGCGTCGACAGATTGCGACCTCAGCCGGCGCCTACTTCCTGGGCCGGCTGGATGGGCGCGCCTCGCCCGCCGCGATCCGGACCGCCTTTGCCGAAAGCGGCAAGCTCAAAACCGCCGAAGCCAGCTCGCTGATGAACGCCTGCGTCAGGCGTGCCGAGCGCGCGGACATGCGCATGCGGGAGGTGCTCGGCCCCGCGACGCAAGGTCGGTGAACCGGGCACTGAGGGTGCAAAGGCGCTCTGCCGGGCAGGCGACACGCCTCCCCTCCGTCGAGTCGCTGCTGCCGCGGTTCCGGTGATCGAGGCCAACCTCGCGATGGCCAGGAAGATGAGCGGAAGGTGGGCGGTTCTTGAACACGCATAAGGAGAACATGATGGCGACCAACTCGGGGCTCCGGCTGGACGGCTTCAGCGTCCTGGTGACCGGCGCAAGCTCAGGCATCGGCCTCGCGATCGCTGAAGCGTTCGGCGCGGTGGGCGCGGCAGTGGGCGTCAACTACCACTCCGGTCAGGAAGAGGCAGAAGCGCTGGCGGCGCGAATCGTGGCAAGCGGCGGTCGCGCCGTGGCGGTAGGCGCCAATGTCTCGGACGAGGCGGAGGTCACGCATCTGTTCGACCAAGTCGTCGGCGCGTTCGGTCGCATCGACGTCGTGGTTGCGAATGCTGGCCTCCAGAAGGATGCTGCGTTCGTTGACATGACGCTGGATGATTGGCGGACGGTGATGGAGGTCGATCTGACCGGTCAGTTCCTCTGCTGTCGCGAAGCGGTGCGCCGCTTCCGCTCGCAGGGCGGAGCGGGCCGGCCGGCGAGGGCTGCCGGAAACATCATCTCGATGAGCTCCGTGCACGAGCGCATCCCGTGGGCCGGCCACGTCAACTACGCGACCGCCAAAGGCGGCGTCCGCATGCTGGTGCAATCGCTGGCGCAGGAAGTGGCGGAGGACGGCATCCGTGTAAACGGGATCGCGCCCGGTGCGATCCGCACGCCGATCAACAAGGACGCATGGGACACGCCCGAGGCGCTGGAGAACCTGCTGAAGCTGATCCCCTATGGCCGTATCGGCGAGCCGGAGGATGTGGCCCGAGCCGCGCTGTGGCTCGCCTCCGACGAATCCGACTACGTCACGGGAACGACCCTGTTCGTCGATGGCGGCATGGCGCTTTATCCTGGATTCCGCGGGAATGGCTGAGGGGGGAGCGGGCAACCCTCGCCCGCTTCGCGCGATCGGCGATCATGGTATCGTCGGCGATCTCGACACTGTCGCGCTCGTTGCACGCGATGGCACAATCGACTTCCTTTGCTGGCCGCATCTCGACAGCCCTACGATCTTCGCCGGTCTGCTCGATCCGGACGCGGGCGGCGTATTCGAGATCGCACCGGATACAGCCGATGCGCACAGCATTCAGCTTTACCTGCCCGACACCAATGTCCTGATCACCCGCTGGCTCACTGCAAAGGGCAGTGCAGAGCTGATCGACCTGATGCCGCCTGCTGACGCGCGCGGCAGGCTCGGGCGCTGCGTGATCCGGCGGGTGCGGGTGACCCGGGGTGAGCTCCACTTCCGGATGCGCTGCAATCCGAGGTTTGATTACGCCCGCGAGGTACCGCGTTGCGAGATCGCAGGCACAGGCATCGTTTTTCGCGGGCGCGATTTGTCGGTGAAGCTCGAGGCATCGGTAGCACTGGCAGCGGCAGAGGGCGAAGCGAGCGCCCGCTTCACGCTTGGCCAGAACCAGGAGGCGTGGTTCGTGCTTGGCGAGCAGGACTCAGGACGCACAACCGACGAAGCGGTTGCCGGCTGTAGCGAGCAGACGGCAGCCACCTGGCGCGATTGGACCAGGACGTCCACGTACAGGGGGCGTTGGCGTGAGCAGGTGACGCGGTCGGCGTTGGCGCTGAAGCTTCTCACGTCGGCAGAGCACGGGTCGATCGCGGCCGCGGCGACGTTCGGATTACCGGAATCGCCCGGGGGCACGCGCAACTGGGATTACCGCGCCACCTGGATCCGCGATGCCTCGTTCACCGTCTACGCGTTCATGCGGCTGGGCTACCGCGACGAAGCGGAAGCATTCCGCCGATGGGTGAGCGCACGCACGAACGACACCGGGCAAGGCGAGCCTTTCCGCATCATGTATGCGCTCGACGGAAGCCATGTGACGGAAGAAGCCGAACTCGAACACCTGGCCGGCTATGGCGGTGCCCGGCCCGTGCGCATCGGCAACGCCGCCGGCCGTCAGCGCCAGCTCGACATTTACGGCGAGCTGCTCGATGCCGCTTACCTGTCGAACAAATACGGCAGTGCCACGAGCCATGAAGGCTGGGCCAATATCCGCAATGTCGTCGACTATATCGTCGGCCATTGGCGCGAAGCGGATGCGGGCATCTGGGAGATGCGTGACGAGCCGCGCGAGTTTCTTCATTCGCGCGTGATGTGCTGGGTCGCGTTGGACCGTGCGGTGCGGCTGGCGCACAAACGATCACTGCCTGCCCCGATCGTGGAATGGGCGAGCGAGCGCGACCTGATCGCCGAAGATATCTGGGCCAATTTCCGGCACCCTGAGCACGGTTACTTCGTGCAGACCCGTGGCGGCCGCGACGTCGACGCCTCCCTGCTGATGATGCCGCTTATGCGCTTTGTGTCGGCAACCGACCCGATCTGGCTTGCGACGCTGGACGCCATTCGCGACGAGTTGGCCGACGACGGCATGATCGTCCGCTATCGCACACCCGACGGCCTTCCCGGTGACGAGGGCGCGTTCTCCACTTGCTCCTTTTGGTATGCGGAGTGTCTGGCTCGCGCTGGCCGGCTCGTTGAAGCGCAGTTCGCCTTGGAGAAGGGCCTGTGCCATGCCAATCATCTTGGCCTGTTCTCGGAGGAGATCAGCCCTGTTGGTGACCAGACGGGTAACTTTCCACAGGCGCTCACCCACCTTGCCTTCATCAGCGCTGCCTATTTCCTTGACCGGCAGCTCGACAGTCCGAAGGATCAGATCTGGCAGCCTTGACCATGTGACGTGGCGGTGCACGACGTGCCATAGCCTCGGGCGAGATATGCTGCGCCCATGTCGAGCAGGCTCGGGACCTGGAGCATTCTCCCTTGACGCTGTGGTGGCGATCCGCTCCAACCCGAAGGACGCTGCGCGACGGTCGGCGGAAGCGCTGGACGGTTCACCGTTGCGGCAGTCTGCATGATCCGCAAGGGCCCGCTCACCCTGGTGGGTCACAGCGGGGACACGGCCGGCTACAGCACCTATGTCGCCTTGGACCTCCGGATGCGTGCGGGCGTAGTGGTGCTCGCGAACAGCGGCGACTTCAAATGCGCCGACTACATCGGGCGCGAACTTCTCAATCCCGAGCGAGGCGCCTTGACCGCAAGACCGGCGCAGAGGCCGGCGGCGACCACCACCCAGGGAACGAGATAACCGACCAGCGTTGACGACGCCTGTTCCGGTTGCAAGACCGGGACACGCCGTGGCGCAGGGAGAGAGGCGGTGCTTCACAACGTCCGGACTGTGTCCGTCCTGCTTCTCGCGGTCGCTTTGGGGCCTGGCGCCACAATCGCGCGAGCGGCAGATGCACCAATGAACCGCCCCGTCTCAGTGCCGACACTCATGCGCTAAGCGCTCGTGCCTGGGCTGCAGATGGCGATTATTGCCGGTGGGCGTGTCGAGGCGGTCCGGGCGTTCGGCACCGTGAATGTGGACACCGGCTCGCCCATCACGAGGGACACCGTTTTCGAAGCGGCCTCGCTGGGCAAGCCTGTTCTCGCCTATGGCGTGCTCAAGCTGGCGAGCGCGGGACGGATTGATCTCGACGCGCCGGTCGGCCGCTATGTGGCCGACCTGGAGGGGCCGGCCGCGCAGCTTACGGGCCGCCAACTCCTCAGCCACGCCGGCGGCCTGCAGAACGGCAGCGGCAGGCTGGAGGTCAGCGCCGCCGATGTCGGGCGGTTCAGCTATTCGGGCGACGGGTTCGGTCTCTTGCAGCGCGTCGTCGAGGCGATCACGAAGCAGCCGCTGAACGACTACATGCGCAAGGCAGTGTTCGAGCCGCTCGGCATGACAAGCTCAAGCTATGCCTGGCGCGACGCGTTCCGGGCCACCAAGGCTTTCGGTCACGGGTTCACCGGTGCGAACGCCGGGCGCAACCACATCCCCGATGCGCGCGCGCAGTCCTCGCTGGAGACAACGGCCGCCGACTATGCTCGTTTCATGCTGGCGACGGTCAAAGGGCGAGGCGTCGACCCTGCCCTGGCCCGGCAGGCCTTCGAGCCGCACGTCAGGGTGGAGCGCGGGTGCCGCGAATGCCTGGGCAAGCCGCGAGGCCCGCTCTCCGACGGGACTCATGCGGACCGCGGCTACCCAGGTGCTGGGCGTCGATGCACCTGGATACGCTTGGTTGGCCGCATATGCGCCGTACACCGATCCGTCGCGTCAGCTCCTGGCCAGGATCGTACGCGGTGGCGCAGTGCGCCCGGCCGACCTTGCCGCGCCGCGCGCGGACTTGGTCCAGGTTGCCGACCGCCTCGCGCAGGGCGGCAGACCGGCCAACGCCGCCGCCCTGAGACATGGTCCGCTCGCATCCATCCGGAGGACCGCTCAGGAACCGAAGCCGCTCTCACCGCGGCACAAGTCCACCATGAGCTTTACGAGCATGAGTTCCGCTTCCTCCATCCGGACGGCCGGGTCGTCTGGAGCGCTGCCCTGGGCCAGTTCTTCTACGACGGGGAAGGAAAAGCGGTCCGGATGGTCGGCGTCATGCGCGACATGACCGATCACCACCGCGCCCTGGACACGCAAAGGATCCTGATCGCGGAACTGCAGCACCGCACGCGCAACCTGGTCGGCGTGGTGCGTTCCCTGTCGCGCAAGACAATGGAACGCAGCGAGTCGCTGGAGGATTTCTATCAGCGCTTCGGGCAGCGCCTGTGCGCACTCGGGCGGGTCCAGGACCTGCTGTCGCAACTGAAGGGAGACGATCGCGTCACCTTCGACGACCTGATCCGCGCGGAATTGTCGGCGCACGGCGCCATCGATGATGGTGAGCAGGTTTCGCTTCAGGGTCCCTCCGGGATCCGGCTTCGTTCCAGCACGGTGCAGACCCTCGCCCTTGCCCTTCACGAGCTTGCGACCAACGCCTCGAAATATGGCGCGCTGCGGGATGGCGGCCACCTTCTGATGCGATGGCAGCTCCAGCACGTCCAAGGTTCGAACGAGCCCATGCTGGAGGTCAGCTGGCCGGAGACCGGCGTGCACCTGCCGCCATCGGATGCGCCGACTACGGGAAGCGGGTACGGGCGCGAGTTGATCGAGCGGGCGCTGCCGTATCAGCTCGACGCCCAGACCAGCTTTACGATCGCCACCGACGGCGTCCGCTGCACGATCAGATTGCCTGTTTCCAAGACGAACCTGTCCAGAACTTAGGACCGGGCGAAGCGTGTCGCCTGCTTATCGTTGGCAGCGCGCTCCACCGACTCTGCGTAGCCCGAAAGCCTTGGGATGGGCGCATCGCCGTCCGGGGAAGAGTAGCCCAAGGGAAGAATAGAATAGTTCAAGGGGCGCCGGAAGGCGGCCATTTCCGCTTTCTCTTGAGCGGGAATGGTGCCCCCGAGAGGACTCGAACCTCCGACCTGCGGTTTAGGAAACCGTCGCTCTATCCGGCTGAGCTACGGGGGCAACCCGCGGGCGATTACGCATGCGGCACGTGACGGTCAATGTGCCGCGTCAGTTCACCGCCTTGGGTGGCAAGACCGGCAGCGGCAGCGGTGCGACCGGTATGCCGTCGTCCACCAGCGCCTTGGCCTCGGCGAGACTCGCCTGGCCATGGATGGCGGACGTTTCCTGCTCGCCGGCATGCATGGCGCGGGCCTGGTCGGCGAAGGCGGTGCCGACCCAGGTGGAGCTTTCCAGCGCCTTCGCCTGGTGCGCCACAAGCGCCTTCAGGGCGGCCTTGACCTGGTCGGCTGGCACAGCGACCGCTTCGCGCTGATTGCCCTTGGCAGCAACGGCGGGCGCCATCACCGCCTTGCTGACCGCTGCGTCGCCGCACATCGGACATTGTACCTGCCCGGCACTCGCCTGCGATTCGAACGCGGCGCCCGATGCGAACCACGCCTCGAAGACGTGCCCCGCACCGCACTTCAGGTCGAACACGATCACCGCTGCCGCCTCAAGCGAGGGTGACCGGCGGGATCGGGCGGCGATGGTCGAGCGCGGGAATGCGCGCCCGCACTTCAGAGAGCCGAGCGGGATCGACATCGGCGAAAGCCAGACCCGGCGCATCGCCCATGTCGAGCACCACCTCGCCCCAGGGGTCGACCACCAGCGAGTGGCCGTAGGTAGTGCGCCCATCCTCATGCTCGCCGGTCTGCGCCGCGGCGATCACATAGGCACCCGCCTCGATCGCGCGGGCGCGCAGCAACACATCCCAATGCGCCGCCCCGGTCGGGCGGGTGAACGCCGCCGGCACCGCCAGCACGCTCGCACCCGCATCGCTGAGCGCCCGGAACAGATCAGGAAACCTGAGGTCGTAACAGATCGACAGCCCAAGCCGCCCGACCGGCGTATCGACGGCCACCGCTTCCACGCCTGCGGCATAGCCGGCCGACTCGCGCCAGCTTTCGCCGCTCGGGAGGTCGACATCGAACAGATGCATCTTGGTATAGCGTGCGCGCACCGCGCCCTCAGCATCGATCACGAAGCCGCGGTTTGCCAACTTGCCGTGGACGTCCCGCACGGCCAGCGAGCCGAGATGAACCCATAGGCCCGCTCGACGTGCCGCCGCCTGCACCCTCGCAAGAACGCGATCGTCCGCTTCCGCCTCGATCGACCGGTCGGCACGCTGCCGGTCACGATCGATCATGCCCGACATTTCGGGGGTGAACAGCATGGCCGCGCCACCGCTGCCAGCGTCAAGAACCGCGCGCTCAAGCACTCGCGCGTTGACCTCGGGATCGATTCCCGCGGTCATCTGCAGAAGCGCGATCCTCATGCCGCGAGGAGCGGGTCGAGCTTCCCTTGGCGATCCAGTGCGGCGAGGTCGTCCGAACCCCCGATATGCCGGCCATCGATGAACACCTGCGGCACGGTGGTGCGGCCGCCCGACCGCTGGATCATCTCGCCGCGCTTGGGTCCGCCGAGCGTGATGTCGTATTCCTGCGGATCGACGCCCTTGCCCGCCAGCAGGTTCATCGCCCGGGAGCAATAGGGACAGAAAGCCTTGGTATAGATTTCAACGTGCGCCATGCTCCGGGAGGTGTGGTCTCCCCGCCCGCTTGTCAATCGCTGCCGCCGGCGGACAGAACACGCGCCCAGCACAGAATGTGAACGGACGAAGCCCCTGCCTTCAGCAGCGCGTGGGTGCAGGCATCGGTGGTGGCGCCGCTGGTGTACACATCGTCGACAAGCACCACGGCGCGCCCGCGTATCGCCTCGGGTCGCGCAACGGCGATAGCGCCTTTGAGGGCTTCCGCCCTGCCCCGCGCCCCGAGCCCACGCAGCACCGGTGTTTTCCTGACGCGCGTGAGCGCCAACGGCGCGACCGGCAGCTGCCGTCGACGGGCCAGCGCATCGGCGATCAGCGCCGCCTGGTTGAAGCCGCGCGACCACAGCCGCCACCGGTGCAGCGGCACCGGCACCAGCAGATCGGCACCGTCAGGCACAAGCCGCACCATCAGCGCCGCCATGGTATCGGCAAAACCGGTTCGCCGCGCATATTTCAGCCGCAACGCCAGCGTGCGGGCGACATCGCCATAAGCGACGGCGGCTTGGATGCCGCTGTGTCGGGGTGGCGTGTGCAGGCACTCGGCACAGCGGGCATCGTCGCCCCGGTGATAATCGAAGGGGATGTTGCAGCCGGCGCACCAGGGCGGCCCCAGGAAACGCAGGCTCGTCCAGCACGACGCGCAGAAGCGATGATCCTCGCCCACCGGGACACCGCAGCCCGGGCATCGCGGCGGCAGCGACAGTGCAGCGATGTGGCGGACGAGTGCGCGCATGGCCCCCTTGTCGCTGCGCCGGGACGCGCGCACAAGCGATGGCGTGACCGCTCCCCTCATCTTCGACCGTGCCGCTCGCCGCGCTCGCCGTGACCGCGCCGCGCCCGACTATGCCGACCACGCCTTTCTGCACGATGCCATGCTGGACGGCATCACCGATCGGCTTGCCACCGTCACCCGGTCGTTCGGCGACGTGCTCGACCTCGGCTGCTTCGACGGACGGTTCCAGCCGCCGGCAGGCGCGCGCATCGCGCGGTGCGATGCGGGATTTGCCTTCGCGCGCGCGGCCGGGGGCGTGCAGGCCGACGAAGACCGCCTGCCCTTTGCCGATAACAGTTTCGACCTGGTGGTCAGCGCCGGAGTGCTCGATCAGGTCGATGATCTGCCGGGTGCCTTGTCATTGATCCGCCGGGTGCTGAGACCCGACGGCTTGTTCCTTGGCGCCTTCGTGGGGGCGGGCTCCCTGCCGGCGTTGCGGGCGGCCGTGATGACAGCGGAGGCAGACCGACCCGTGGCGCGCTTCCACCCCGCGATCGACGTCCGCTCGGCCGGCGACTTGCTGGTCCGGGCGGGGTTCGCACTGCCGGTCGCCGATGTGGAAACGCTCGACGTCGGCTACCGCAGTGTCGCGCGACTGCTCGGCGACCTGCGCGGCATGGCGGCCAGCAACGTCCTGCGCGAACGCAGCGGCATCGGGCGCAGTGCCCTCGCCCGTGTTGCCGCCGCCTTTGAGGACGCAGGAACGGACAACCGCACGCCTGAGCGCTTTTCTATGATATTCCTGACCGGCTGGGCACCCGATCCCACTCAGCCGCAACCAGCCAAGCGAGGCAGTGCGACGACGTCCCTGGTGGAAGCGTTGCGCCCTCGGCGCTGACGCTTGCCGCCACGCGGGGTCAGCTGATCAGCACGTCACCGCCCGCGCCGCGCGCCAGCAGGCGGCCCATCGCCTCGAACAGCGCGTCCATCGCCACCGGCTTGAACAGCACATCGTCGGCCCCGGCCGCGAGGCACCGCTCCCTGAGGTCGACGGCCGTGTCCGCGGTAACCACGATCACGGGAACCTTGGCCTTGGCATCGGGACGCGCGCGGATGTGCTTGATGGCGGTGATGCCGTCCATTCCCGGCATCCGCAGATCAACAAGCAGCATGTCGAAATCATGCTCGTCGATCAGCTTCAGCCCTTGTTCGGCACTTTCCGCTTCGGTCATGCTGGCGCCGGCGACATCCAGCATGTCCCCGACCACACGACGGTTCATTCGGTCGTCTTCGATGAAAAGGACGTTCATGGCCGTAGCCCGGCCCATCCGCTGGTTCGAAAGATCACATACATTGCGTTCATCTTATCGGCTCAAGCAGCCCTCGGCACAAGCGTCGCGTCGGGAGGCCGAAGCGACTCGTCGCTGAAAAATTGAGACACCAGCGCCGTACCCGCCATCGGCTTGCGGAGTACCAGTCTGATTCCCGTGGTCGCAAGCCAGGCAGGCGGCGTACCGCTCCAGAGCAGCGTCGTGGCCGCAGCGCCACCGGCGGCAGTGGCGAGCGCGGTCAGGATGGCTGCCCCCTCTTCCGCCGGAACGGTAGCGCCATCGATCAGCACGCGATGGATACCGCCGTTGGCGAGAAGCTCCGTCGCATCTGAAATGGCGGAAGCAGCGACGATCGTGCCGGCATGCGGGGCAAGCAGCGTCTTGAACATGGCCCGGGTAATCGGATTGGCGTCTACGACCAGCACCGTCTCGCCGGCTCCCTGCGCGATCTCGGCCGGGGGGAGCGGCGTCGCGTCAACCAGCGGCAACGTCACGGTAAAGCAGGAGCCGCGCCCCGGCTCGCTGCTCACCGTGACCTCCCCTGCCATCGCCCGCGCCAGATTGCGGCAGATGGCCAGGCCAAGCCCGGTCCCGCCGAAGCGTCGCGTGGTGCCGGCATCCGCCTGCCGGAAGGACTCAAAGATATGGTCGAGCTTGTCGGGAGCGATGCCGATGCCGCTATCTGCGACCGCGATGCTGTAGGTCGCGCCGTCGCAGGTCGCGCGCAGCGATACCTCTCCTTCGGCGGTGAACTTCAGGGCGTTCGACAGCAGGTTGAAGATGATCTGCCGCACCCGCGCGACATCGCCTTCGATCAGCCTGGGGCAGCTACCAAGATCCATCTCGAAGCCAACGCCCTTGGCGTGCGCCTGGTGCGTCCACAACCTCGCTGCATCGAGCAGCGTTTCCTTGAGGTCATACGGCGCGCTCTCGACGGTCAGATTGCCGGTTTCCATCTTGGCGACGTCCAGGATGTCGTCGACCAGCGCTTTCATCGTAACGCCCGCGCCATGCACGATGCCGATGCGATCGCGCACGTCGCCGTCGAGATGGGCATCGGCCAGCATCACCTGGGTCATGCCGAGGATACCGTTGAGCGGGGTACGGATTTCATGGCTGGTGGTCGCCAGAAACTCCGTTTTGGCCGTCAGCGCCTTGCCCAGCGCTGCGTTGGTGACGGCAAGATCGGCGTTGGCGGCGCGTTCGCGATTGCGGCTCCTGCGGATGATCAGCAGGGCGGTCGCCAACATCGCCATGATCGCCGCGGTCGCGAGGGCGACGCCAAGGAAGATGTTGCGCTCGGTTTGCGTTCGGGCTTTTTCGAACGCGACGTTGGCACGCAGTTCGCTGTTGCGCAGTGTTTGGATGCGCAACTCCTGATTCGCGTAATCGAATCGCGCCGCCGCCAAGGCGATGTTGGCGGACGTCGCCAGCTTGGTCGCCCGGTCGTCGAGGCGCTTCAGCGCGACAAGATGCGCGAGCGCCAGGCTGTCGTCGCCAAGGGCGCGATACACGTTGAAGGCCGTTTCGTGCGCTTCGCGGAACTGCAGGGTGGTGGTTGAAAGGTTCACGCCGCCGAAGCTCTGCTCGACAAGTTTCTGCGCGGCGCGATAATCCTTTCGCTGCAGCGCCGCCTGCGCGGCCAGCGCGATGAGCTGGGGAGATGCGGTCGACCGGTCCGAACTACTGGCGATGCGCAATGCGTCCCTGATCAGCGCCTCGCCGGTTCGGATATCCCCCTGCCTCAGTTTGACGTCAGCGATGTTGCCCATGATCCATGCGACGCGCGCCTGATTGCCCATCTTGCGCGCAAGCGTCAGCGCCCGGCGGAACTCGATGTCAGCTTCGGACAGGCGCCCAAGTTCCTGCAAGGCAACGGCACGGTTGTTGTCGATCGACAGCAACAGGTCGGGATCCCCGTCGGCAATCTCGAGAGCCTGGTTGAGGTACTTCAACGCGGACGCGAAATCCTTTGCATCGCCATAGAGCAGCCCGATGTAGAGCAGCGCGCGCGCGCGCGCGCGGGAATCGTTGATGGCGCGGTATATCTCGTGCGCATCATGGAAGTCCCGCAACGCCATGGCGGGTTCGGCGCGCTGGCCATGGATGGTACCACTGGACAGCAGCACATCACCTTCCAGTTTGCTGCCCGGCATCACCCGACGGGCCAGCGACCTTGCATCAGCGATCGCGGCGGAGGCGCGGTCAAGCCGGTCAAGGCGGATGTTGGCCTCCCCTTCCAGCCAGCGAGCCGTTGCCAACGCACGCCCGCGAGCATCGGCCGAGGAGAACCGGGATGCCAAGCGTTCGGCGCCGATGGCGCTTCGAAGACCTTGATTGGGATCGGTGGTGATCGCCTCCTTTGTGGCGGTAACGGCAACGTCGAACTGCCTGGCTACTCGCTCTTGTCCGAGCGCCGGCGCCGCACCGCTGGTCAGCATGGCGGCAAGGAGGATCAGCCGACAGCCAGCGACCACCGTGTCACGCTCGCTTCCATGAGGTGGCGATGCCATGAAATGGCGCGCGGGCACCTTCCGCCAAACCGGCGCAGGTGTTTTCCTGTAGAAACCGAAGGAGCGGTTCCAGCGACAGCGGGCGGCTGATGAAATAGCCCTGTGCCATGTCGCACCCCATGACGGAGAGCAACGCCAAGGCCGCCTGGGTCTCCACGCCCTCGGCCACCACCTCCATCTCGAGCGCGTGCGCAAGGTCGATGGTGGAGCGCACGATCAGCGGATCGCGGTGCGAACTGGTCAGTTGCGTCACGAAGAGCTTGTCGATCTTCAGTTCTCGTGCAGGCAGCTTCTTCAGATAGGCGAGAGAGGAAAGCCCTGCCCCATAGTCGTCGATGGCGATGTGAATGCCCATCGCGGCAAACATCTTGAGGTGCGAAATCGCGCTGTCGGGATCGCGGATCACCGATGTTTCGGTGATCTCGAAGCCGATCTTGGTTCCGCCCTGCTCGACCAGGGCGCAAGCACGCCGCACAAACCTGGCGTCCGCCAGCAGGGCCGCAGCAATGTTGATGAACACACGCAGGTTCTGGCCACGTGCCGCCATCAGGCGCTGATCGGCGATGACCTGGTCGATGGTCCACAATGTCAGGGCGACGATGTCCCGCGACTCTTCGGCGATGGGGATGAAGTCGCCTGGCGACACCAGGCCGCGCGTGGGGTGCTGCCAGCGAATCAGTGCCTCGACGCTGGTAATCGCCTGGCGCCGCAGGTGGATCTTGGGCTGGTAATGCAGGAACATCTCGCCGCGGCTGATTCCGCCGGTCAGGTCGCGGGACAGGGCAATGCGATCCACGACAGCATCGCTGCAGCCCACTTCGCGAATCACGGGCACGCGCTCCACCCGCGCCTCACACAAGGCTTGTTCGGCTTCCTCGATCAGCCGGACGTCGTCGAGGCGAGTGGCGGGCACGGCAGCGCCGCCGAGCACCAGGTCGACGTTGAACGGTTCATCGTCGAACCCGAAGGGCGGCTCGAAGGCTGCCTCGATCCTGGCAAGAGCGTCATCAAGAGTTGCGCGAGTCTGGCCGGCAAGCCGCACTTCCATGAGCTGGGGGGATACCGGCAGCGGCGGCGGGCCCTCAACGATCCGGCCGATTGCGGCGGCGATGTCCTTGATCAGCAGCTGGCCGCGATCCCGCCCCAGGCGCCGGCGCAGGACGGCGAAGTTGCCGATCTCCACCAGCAGCAGGCACTGCCAGGCCCCCTGGTGCACCGGCGCGAAGGGCGTCGCCCCTTCGAACTCCGCAGGCGATGGGATCAGGCTCATGAGGTCGGCTGTACCGGCCCGGGGTAAACAGCGCGTTAAGCTCCCCCAGGGAGCAGAATCTTCTCAACGACTGGTTGCGGCTATTGTTTAACTTACAATTAGCCAATACAGTCTGGGTGCATCTCAAGAGGGTGCGACAAGGGAGAAGAACCATGGTCGATCTGATCGTCGAGGCGTTCCACGGTATCTGGATTCGCCCGCTCTGAATTGAGCGATGCTGTAGCGCCGGTGACTTGTTCAGGCCGGTCCTGGCGTTGACAGTTATGTGACTGCAAAGCCGACGCGCTCCCGGCGAATTGGAGCGCACCTTTGTTGTTTGGCAGCAGGCCGATGGGGAGCTTCGCTCAAGTCGGTATCTAGCCTCACGAGCAGGAAGCGATCGTCTGATGCGTGGAGCAAAGTTGTTCCGCATCCGGCTTATCGTCGCCACACGATGCTGCAGCCTCGACTGGCGCGGGTCGTCCTATCCTGCTATCTCAAACCTTCCCTGGGCCAGCGTTCAGCGCAGGCACTCGAACGTATTCGGTACGCCTCGCGGAAGCGAGTTGAGCCGTGCTTAAGCTACTTGCCGTCCGCGGCTAATGGCCATCGTTCGCCGCGAACTTGGCTGCCGGATTCTCATCTTCGGCAGGCGTTCTCGCATGCGAGCGACGGGCCCTTCGTTTGAGGCTTCGAACTGGCTCTGAACGGGACGTGCGCATGGAAAGCGATTCGGATTACCTGATCCGTTTCGCGCAGAGCCTGTCGATAGCTGTTGTGAGCTTCGTCGAAGGGTGCGCTCCGCATGCACGTGCTTCGACTTCGCGCGCGTTGGGTGATCGGTCGGATCCGATCCAGCGGCCCGTAGCGACCGCGCTGCACCTGCCAAAGAGCCCGCTGAGACGACGCCGCGGATGAAGCGACCGCCGCGTCAGTAATCCTTGGAGTAGCGCAGCGAGGCGTTGGATCCGCCGAACGAACCTGCCGACGACAGCAGGCTCAGCGCCTTGGTCAGCGAGACCTCGATCTGCGTCGCCGTCATGCCCTTCGCGTCGGTGATGATTTCGACGTAGATGTCCTTGGTGATGTACTTGCCCGCCGCCAAGCTGGTGCCCCGCCCAGTCGCCTGATCGGCGCCGAGGATGCGAAGCCGATCGAACCCTGTGGCCGAGCGCAGCTTGCCGAGCGGGTTGAGGCCGCCGCCGCTCGATCCGCGCAGCGAGTTGAGCGCGGAGGCCAGCTGGAGCGCTTCGGTCGCCGACAGGTTGGCCGGGCTCGCCCCGAACAGCAAACGGCTGAGCACTTCATCCTGCGGCAGCGTCGGCGTCGAGGTGAAGGTGATCTGCGGATGGTTGCCGGTGCCGCCGATGGCGATGATGGCGGTGATGCCGTTGGTGGTGGTGGTGGCCTGGATGTTGATGTCCGGGTCGGTCAGCGCACCGCCGCGGAAGCGGATCTGCCCCTTGGTCACGTCGAACCGCTTGCCGGCGAACGAATAGGTGCCGCGCACCAGATCGAGGCCGCCACTGATCGCTGGCGCGGTGCTGGTGCCGCCGATGTGGAGGTTCAGCTCCCACTCGGATTCGAGGCCCATGCCCGACACGTAGATCTGGTTCTCGGCGCGGACGTTGAGGTCGAGCCTGATCTTGCTCACCGGTGCAGGGGCAGCCGGCCGGTCGGTCGGGCGCGGGGCACGGATCTCGCTTCGGCGCCGCACGCCGGTGAGCTCGGGCACCTCGGCCGCACCCTGACGGATGATCTCGTAGCGGGCGTTGGGGATGGTCAGATTGCCCTGCACCAAGGCGCCGTCACGACCGTTGGTGAGGTGGATCGTGCCGGAGCTGGTGGCGCTCAGCGCGTCCGACTTGGCGAGCTGCGCATTGTCGAGCGTCACCGTGATGTCGGCAGGGAAGCCGCTGTCGGCGGCAAGGCCGACGGTGCCGCGCGCCTGCACGGAGCCATCGCCCGCGCGCGCGGTCAGCCCATTGAGCACCAGCCGATCGTTGGTGAACTGCGCGTTGATGCGCATCTGCGATAGGCGCGTGCCGAGCGCCTCATTGTCGTAGGTAAGATTATCGGCGCGGATCAGGCCGGTGAGCTGCGGTGCCGACACCCGGCCCGAGAAATCCGCTGCGATCGCGATCGGACCGCTGAGCTGCTGGTCCGGCAGCGCCGCGAGGCTGAACAGTACGGCGGACGGCCCATTGTAGCGAATACCGCCTGACAAGGGCGCCTGCATGATGCGCGTCGCCAGCGAGCCTGCTCCTGCCCCGAGCGGCTGCATCCTCGCCACCAGCCGGCCGACGGTGCTGGTCCCCCGCCGCACCAGGGCGCGAGCCTCACCGCCGGCCGTCGACAGACGCCCGGCGAACACCACATCCACCGGGTCCGAGACACCGGCGATACCCGTGCGCTGGAAATTGGCGATCGTCAGGCGCGTATCCACCTGCGGCACGCCGGCGCCCTGCTGGCGATAGTCGAGGCTGCCGGTTGCCTGCCCACTGAGGCCCAGATTGGGCATGAAGGCAGACAGGAACGACAGGTTCAGCCGGTCGAGCCGTGCCTGCGCCGCGGTCGTGCCCCCGCCGTAGGAGCCGGCGAGGCGCACCGATCCGGCGCTCTGGCCGCTGCCGAAATCAAGCCGCGTCGGCAACAGGCGATAGCCGCCCTTCCCCGCCTGGATCCGGGCTGGACTGACCGTGCGGAACGGGATGTTGTTCGCCTGCCCCTGCACCGCGACCAGATAGCTGTTGGGCGACAGTTGCGCGTTGATCGCGACGCGCAGCGGCACGCCCGACGAGCCGGTCAGCAGCGCCTGCGCCGTGCCGCGGCCACCGGCATAGTTCACCTTCACCCGCGCCGCGTCGATGACGAAGCTGTTGTAGCGGGTATCGGCGATCTGGGCATCGGCGATCACCTGCGGTGCCGACGGGTACATCACCACGCTGGCGTTGATGATCGCCCGGCCGATGGTGAAATCGGCGGCACCCGGAATGGTGGCGTTGAAAGCACGCCCGGCGACATCCGCGCGCTGGTACTTGCCTTGCGCGCCCAGGTTGACGGTGCCCGCCAGCCCACGGCCGGCGAACTGCAGCCGACCTGCAAAGGGACCGGCGGCGGTGGCGGCGATCCGGCCCTGCGCCGTGATGCCGGCGAACACCAGGCGACGAACGTCGACCGTCAGCCTGGGGCTCGGGTTGACCACCACGTCGGCGGTGAACGGGCCGTAGTTTGTGCTGCCGCGCGCAGTGATCGCGTACACGCCGTCGCGCCCGACGATCCGGGCATCGACGTTGCTTAATCCCACCCCGACACCGGGGCGCGCCGCATGCACCACCACGACCGGATTGGTCGCGCTGCCGGACACGCGCGCGGAGATCGGGCCATATTGCGTGGAATAGGCGTCGGCGTTGACCAGCACCGCACCGGTGGCGGGATCGAACCGGCCGCTGCCGTTAGTAACGCGGAACTGGGGCGCGTTCAGCCTCACCCCCGAGAAGGTGACGATCCCTTCGGGGCTGTAGCCGACGTCCGCCCGGACGATCGCATTGCCGCCGAGGAAGTTGCTGATGCCTGAATTGAACAGCTGCGTCGTGCGCGCCACGACGCGGCCGGTGATGCCGAAGCCGCCATTGCGGCCGGGCACCAGCTTGGCATCCGTCTGCAGGTTGATGATGCCGATGGAATCAATGCGGAAGTTGTTGATCCGCCCCTTGAGCGCGCCCGTGTACCGCCCGGTCGAGACATTGGCGACCACCACCGCGGTTGCATCGATCTGATCGGAGCGGATGCGCAGATTGTCCGACAGGATGTTCGGCATCGAGATGGCGAAGTCGCCGTCAATGCGGACGTTGTTGGCAAGGCCGCCGATCGCGGCGTTGAGTCCGACCGCGCGCCTGGCACGGGCATGGACGGGCACCAGGATGCGATCGGCATTCACCCGCGCCAGCCCCTCGGCGTAGAGATTCTCGACCGCCGTGGTGCCAAAGCCGAGCGTCGCCGCGCGGACCTTGTAGTCGACCACCGGCGTGGCAAAGGCGCCGTTCAGCACCACTCGCGCCAGCACGTCGCGCCCGCGCAGATTGGGGGCGATCGAGCCCGGCGTCAGCAGCTTGGCGTCGACGGCGAAATTGCCGAACCGGCTGTTCGCTAGATCCAGCAGACCGCCGGCATCCACCATCAGCGCGTCGGAACGCAGCTTGATGCGGGTGTCCGCCTTGCGCTCGTTCAGCGTGGTGTCGATCGCCACGTCGAGGTGCGGGGAGGTCAGGCGCTCGACCGGGCCGGCGAGGTAAAGGCCCGGCTGGGTGGTGCCGCGCACTTCGATATGGCCGTTGCGCGCCGTGAGACCGACATTGGCGAGCTGGCCACCGCCCAGGGTCGCCAGCGCGCGGCCACGCCAACTCGCCCAGCTGCCGCGACCATCCACTGTGGCAGTCAGCGGCGCCTTCAGCCCGCCCATCGTCGCGACCACGCCACCTACCGGCGCGTTGAGCCGCAGGCTGAGGTCGAGCTTGTTGGCCTCGGGCACCGCGTCGAGCGTCAGCGCGATCGTGTCGCCACCCGCGATGCCGGCGCCCTTCAGCGCCGCCGCATGGGTGACCAGCTGCGCGCGCCGGTCGGCGATGTGCACCGCGCCGTCGATGCGGATGATGTGCGCCTGGCCCGTCACCGGCTTGGCGAGCACCAGCCGGTCCACCTTCAGCCTGTCCACATCGATGTCGAGATCGGGCAGCAGCGGCTGGTTTTCGGGAGTCGGCGGCGTCGGCTTGAGCTCGGGCCGGCGCTGCAGCGTCACCAGCGGCGTGGTCAGCGAGCGCACGTCGACGTGATTGCGCGCAAACGCGAACGGCCGCCAGTCGACGGTGAGGCGCGGGCTGGTCAGGAACACGCCCTTGGGATCGGAGACGCGCACGTTCGACAGGGTCATCTTGCCGTAGATCGAGCCGTCGATCCGACCGACCTTGACGTTCAGCCCCGTTGCCGTGGTGTAGTTGCCGATCTGGTCCGCGATCAGACGGTGGCCGGGATCGGTGTTGATCCCCAGCAGCACCGCGCCCAGCAACACCACCAGCGACAGCAGCGCCACCAGGATCCACTTGGCGATGCGCTGCCACAGCGGCCGCTTCAGCACCACGTGCGTTTCGGTTGCGGCTTGCGTCGCGGGCGCGTCGGAGGCCATCAGAACGCCTGCCCGATGGAGATGTAGAGCGCGACCTTGCCGTCGCCAGGCCGCGGGTTGAGCGGCGTCGCGACGTCGATGCGCAGCGGCCCGAAATTGGTATAGAACCGGCCGCCGATCCCGGCGCCGTAGCGCAGGTCCCCGAACTGCGGGAACGTGCTGTCATAGGCATTGCCGGCATCAAAGAACGGCACCACGCCGAAATTGCCGAACCGGTAGCGTGCCTCGACGGCGAACTCGTTGAGCGAACGGCCGCCCACCGGATCGCCATTGGGGTCGAACGGCCCCAGCCGCTGGTAGCCGTAGCCGCGTACCGACCCGCCGCCGCCGCCGTAATAGCGTCGTGACGGCGCGATATCGTCGCGGTCGATCCCGAAGATCGATCCGGCACGTGCGCGGCCCGCCAGCACCAGACTGGACGAGATCGGGTAATAGCCGGTCGCCTCCACCATGGTGCGGGCATAGGGATGGATGCCGCCGCCCACGGACGTTTCCGGGCTGACGTTGAGCTTCAAGCGATAGCCGGTGGTCGGGTTGAGCAGGCTGTCCGACGTGTCCCACTGGATCTGCCCGGGGATCGCGGCGATGCCGTAATTGCGCCGGCGCTTCTCGCCCGCCGCGAAGTCGTAGACGCTTTCATTGGTGCCGACCAGTTCGCCTCCATAGGCATAGGTGATCCGCTTCTGCCAGATCGGCGTGGAATCGTAGCTCCAGCGCGCTGACAGCGTGAAGGTGAAGGCGTTGAACGCGTCGTAGTTGCTGTGGTCGGCCGAGGCGATCGCGGTGAAGGTGCGGTCGCGCTTGCCGGCGTTGGAGCGGCGGAAGGTGCCCGACAGCCCCTGTTCCTGCGTGCCCGCAACCACCGTCCCGATCAGCGCGCCCTCGGGCGGGAACAGGTTGCGGTGAGTCCACGACCCCTGGAGCTTGATGCCTTCGCCCGTCGAATAACCCGCCTGCCCCGCCAGCGTGCGGGCCGGCCCCTTGTTCTGGCGCACCAGCAGATCGACCGCTTCCGTGCCGTCCGGATTGGTCCGGCCGGTGCGTTGCGGCTCCACCGCCACCGTGGAGAACAGACCCGTCGCCACCAGCGCATCGCGCAGGTCGTCGGTCAGGCGCGAATCGTACAGGTCGCCCGAATCGAACCGCGGAAACACGTTGAGGTGATCGAGCCCGAACACCGGATCGCCCGTCGTCACCAGCTTGCCGAACCGCGAGCGCGGCCCGGTATCCACCGGCAGCGTGTAGGCGCCCGTTGGCGGGGTCGACGGCAGGTCGTCGAGCAGGATGTCGCGGTCGCCGACCTTGACGAAGGGATAGCCTTGCTGCGGCAGTACCAGGCTGACGTTCGCCTCCGCACCCTGGATGCGCGCCGCCTCGATCGGATCGCCGACCTTGAGGGGCAGGTTGTGTTCGACAATATCCGGCGGCGTGGTGGGCCCATGCGTCACCGTCACCGAGCCGAGCGTATAGAGCGGGCCAGCGGTCGCCTTGACCGTGGCGCGCAGGCGGCCGGGGCTGCCGGCGATGGTCTCCACCGTCGACACCGCCGTGGCATCGAAATAGCCGAGCGACTTCAGCAACCGCACCGCCAGCGCTTCGTCCTCGCGGGCACGCGCGGCGACCTGCGTCGGATTTGCCGCCTTGCCGTCGCCGTCCTCCAGTGCCGACAGCGCCTTGAACTGGCCGGTCAGGTTCTGGTCGTCGAGCCCGGCGACTTGCGTGTCATAGCGGACCTTTGGCGCATCCTTGTCCTGGATGTCGGCCGCGGTTTCGAGCGGCACCGTGTTGAAGCTGCCAAGCGGGGTCAGCGGCTGGGCAAGCTGCGGATCCTCCGGCCCGATCGGCGGCAGCACGTCGCCCGAAATGTCCGACGCGCTCGGTGGCGGCAATGTCGCTGCGGCGGAGGGCGAGGTGCGCGCAACGGGAGCATCCGGCACCGGCGCTGCGGACGGCATCGCCTCCAGCGGCGCGTTGATGTCGTCCGACAGCGGCGGCAGCGCGGCGTTGAATTCGCTGTCGGGGACGATCGGCGCCGTCGGCATCGCCTCGCCCGTGGCGGAAGGAGGCGTCGGAGTCGGCGTCGGGTCCGGCTTGGGCGCGTCGGGCCCTCGAGCCGGCGCCTTGCCCGGTTGGCTGATCTGCCCGGACGCACCAGACGCCGCCGCTGACACCAGCGCAACAGCTAACCAGTAATGATGGCGATTGGCGGCCACTCGCAACACGATCCCCTTTTGGGAGGCGCTCGTGTTCGGCCTGCCCCAAAGCAGGTTCCTTTACGCACGGAATGGTTGACGAATTCAACCCACTTTGCGGCAAAACGCCCGGGCGCGGTGCTTCGCCTTGGCACGAAAGGCGTGCAACAGCGGCTCGGTATAGCCGTTTGGCTGCGCTGCTCCATCGAACACCAGCGCCCGCGCAGCCTGCCACGCAAGGCCCTCGGGATCGCCGGAGAGGGGCAGGTACGCGGGGTCCCCGGCGTTCTGTCCGTCCACCTTCGCCGCCATGCGAGCAAAGGCCGCATCCACATCCTCGGCGGTGGCAACGCCGTGCAGCAGCCAATTGGCCACGTGCTGCGATGAGATACGCAACGTTGCGCGATCCTCCATCAGCGCGACGTCGTCGATGTCGGGCACCTTGGAACAGCCCACCCCCTGATCGATCCACCGAACGACGTAGCCGAGGATGCCTTGTGCGTTGTTGTCGAGCTCGCGGGCGATCTCGGCCGGCGTCCAGTTGCGCCCGCCCGCCACCGGCACGGTCAATAACGTTCCCAAGGGCGGCACCGGCCGATCGGCGATCTCGCGCTGGCGGGCGAAGACGTCGACCTGATGATAGTGGATCGCATGCAGCGTCGCGGCGGTCGGCGATGGCACCCAGGCGGTGTTGGCGCCGCTCAACGGATGCGCGATCTTCTGGTCAAGCATGGCGGCCATGCGATCGGGCGCCGCCCACATGCCCTTGCCGATCTGCGCCCGCCCCGACAGGCCGCAGGCGAGCCCGATGGCGACGTTGCGCTCCTCATATGCGCCGATCCAGGCGGTGGCTTTCATCTCCGCCTTGGGGACCATCGCGCCGGCGTGCATCGCGGTGTGGATCTCGTCGCCCGTGCGATCGAGAAAGCCGGTGTTGATGAAGGCGATACGGTCCTTCACCGCGGCGATGCAGGCGGCGAGGTTGGCGGACGTCCGCCGCTCCTCGTCCATCAGCCCCACCTTGATCGTGTGGCGCTGGAGGTGCAGCAGGTCCTCCACCGCGTCGAACAACGCGTCGGTGAACGCGCATTCCGCCGGCCCGTGCATCTTGGGCTTGACGATGTACACCGATCCCGTGCGGCTGTTGCGAAGCCTGTTGCCGCCATCCGCCGCCGGTTCGGACACCCCGCGCAAATCGAACAGCGCGATGGTGGCCGTCACGACCGCATCGAGAATGCCTTCCGGGGCCTCGCCGCCATCCGGCAGGCGCACGGCAGGCGTGGTCATCAGCTGGCCGACGTTGCGCACGAACAGCAGGCTGCGTCCCGGTAGCACGCGCTCCTCGCCGGCCATGTCGGTGTAGGCGACATCGGGGTTCAGCGTGCGCGTCAGGGAGGCGCCGTTCTTGGTGAACGTCTCCTCCAGCGTGCCGGTCATCAGCCCCAGCCAGTTCGCATAAGCAGCGACCTTGTCTTCGGCGTCGACCGCCGCCACCGAATCCTCCAGATCGACGATGGTGGTCAGCGCCGCCTCCAGCACGACGTCGGCGATCCCCAGCGGGTCGCCTGCGCCGACCGGATGGTCCGGATCGATCACCACTTCGATGTGGAGGCCATGGTGGCGGTAGATCGGCGACGCGCCCCGCCAGCCGACCTGTTGCGCAGGGTCGGCAAGATCGACCGGCCAGGAGGCATCGGCCCAGCTGCCCGAGGCAAGCGGCACCGCCTCGTCCAGAAACGCGCGCGCGCGGGCGATCACCGCGGCACCACGCTGCCCGTCATATCCGCCCGGCGCTGCCACGCCCGGCAACGCATCGGTGCCGTACAGCGCATCATAGAGGCTGCCCCACCGGGCATTGGCGGCATTGAGCACGAACCGCGCATTGAGCGCCGGCACCACCAGTTGCGGCCCGGCGCTGCTCGCGATCTCGGGATCAACGTCGCGGGTGCGAACCGTGAAGGGGGCAGGTTCGGGCACGAGATAGCCGATCTCGCGCAGGAACGGCTCGTCGACCGGCAGCGCCGCCCTGTAGCGCGTATCGATCGCCGCCTGCAGCGCGTCGCGGCGAGCGAGCAGCGCCCGGTTCTCGGGCGCGAACCGCGCAAAGATCCGCGCCACCCCCTGCCACCAGCCCTCCGCCTCAAGCCCGAGCGGCGACAGCACGTCGTCTTCCAGAAAACGGACCAGCGGTTCGGCGACAATCAGGCCGGGACGTTCGAGCATGGAGACCTCCAAGGGAAAACCGATCCACCTGGGGAGGATCAGGCCCGTTACGTCAGGGCAAGCAATGCATTCAAGCGCCGCACCGCCGGCGACTAGGTGCGGCAGCCGATCAGCCCCGCGACCGGCACCACCACCGCGTCCCTGCCCGGCGCCTCCAGCATCAGCGCACCCTGCGGCACCGCCGCGCCGGCGGTAAGGTCGGCGCGGGTGGCGATCGTCAGGCTGAGCGTCACGGTCACCGCGCCCGCCTTGTATGTCGCGCTTTGCGCGAAGCCGAAGCTTGCCGGGCCCTCCCCGCCCACCCGGGCAAGGTCGGTGACCGGGCCACCGAAGGGAGACAGGCGGATGCGCGCCGGGGTGGCGGTCGCCATCGCCACCAGCGTCCGGTCGCCGGCCGAACTCCACAGAAACACCGCGCATCCCGTGGCCGGCAGTTCCTGCCGCTCGATGACCCCGAGCATCGGCGCAGGGGTGGCTGCGGATGGTGGCGGCGCCGTTGTGGAAGCTTGCAGCGCGAGGAGCATCGCGATCATGGCCGCCAGATTACCATGGCAATCCACGCCGGGTAAGCCGCCGCGGCCAGGAAGGCGCCGAACGGCAGCGCATCGTCGCGGGCCAGCGGTCGGCCGCTCAGCTGCCTGAACAGCACCAGCCCCAAGCCGACCAGGCAGGCGAGCACCAGCACCGGCGGCAGCAGGCGCCAGCCCAGCCACAACCCAATGCCTCCCAGCAACTTGGGGTCGCCGCCGCCCAGCCCGTGCCGGCCGCGTAGCCGCCTGTAGCCGGCCGCGATGCTCCAAAGGACGAGAAACCCTGCGCCGCCGCCGATGAACCGGTCCGACAGCGGCGGATCGAGGCCGAACGACCCCGCTACCAGCCCCGCCCCCGCCAGCGTCGCCGTCAGCCGGTCGGGCAGCCACAGCGCCGCCACATCCAGCGCCGCCAACCCCAGCAACAGCCAGCCGAACACCGCGCCTGCGATGCCTTCCAGCCCCGGCGCTGCCCAGCCCGCGCTGCCGCCGATAATCAGCGCGATCCCCTCTATCAGCAGGTGGCGCGGGTCGATCCGCTCCCCACAGTCACGGCACCGGCCCCGAAGCGCCAGCGCGCTCGCGATCGGGACGAGGTCGCGCGCCCGCAGCGTATGCCCGCAATTATCGCAAGCCGATCGCCCGCTCGCCACCGATCGTCCTGCCGGCCAGCGGATCGCCAGCGCCGCAATAAAGCTGCCGAGGATCGCGCCGAGCAGCCCGAGCGCCGCCGCCCAGCTGAGCGCGCCGTTCATCGCTCCTGCGGATCGGGATCGCGGATCAGGTAGCGGTAGACGCCCAGCACATCGATGCCGAGCAGCACCACGTTCTGCGTCCCCAGCGCCCAGTCATGGGTCAGCACCGCCCCCGTGATCCAGGCCACGGCGGACGCGCAGAACAGCACCATCCCCCAGCCCGTGTCGCGCCGCCCCCAGTCGAGCGACACCAAAGTGGCGGCGATCATGCCGCTGATCGAAGCGAACCATCGGATGGCGTCGGCGATTTCCATGATCCGGGCCATAGCCCGGCCGGGCCGCCTTTGTCATCGCGCTCGCTTGGCTTATATGCGGTGCAGCAATGTTTTCGCGGAGCATCCCATGGCCACCGATCCCGTCGTCATCCTCTCCTACGCCCGCACGCCGATGGGCTCTTTCCAGGGTAGCCTCGCCGGCGCCAGCGCAACCCAGCTCGGCGCCGTCGCCGTCGCAGGCGCGGTGGAACGCGCCGGCGTGACGGCAGCGGACGTCAGCCACATCTTCATGGGCAACGTGCTGTCGGCCGGGCTCGGCCAGGCGCCTGCGCGGCAGGCCGCGATCGGTGCGGGGCTCGGCACGCACGTCGAGGCGACCACGATCAACAAGATGTGCGGATCGGGCATGCAGGCGGCGATCATGGCCAGCGACGCGCTTGCCGCGGGCTCGGCCGACCTGCTGGTGGCCGGCGGCATGGAAAGCATGACCAACGCGCCGTACCTGTCCAAGAAGCATCGCAGCGGCGCGCGCATCGGCCATGACACGATGTACGACCACATGTACCTCGACGGGCTGGAAGACGCCTACGAACCCGGCAAGCTGATGGGCAATTTCGCCGAAGACACCGCGGCGGAATATCAGTTCACCCGCGGCGCGATGGACGACTACGCGATCGAAAGCCTTCACCGGGCACAGCGCGCGCAACGCGACGGCTCGTTCGGCCGCGAGATCGTGCCGGTGGAGGTGAAGGGTCGCAAGGGCACCGATACGATCACCGTGGACGAACAGCCGAGCAAGGGCGACGTCGCCAAGATCCCGACGCTGAAGCCCGCCTTCAGCAAGGACGGCACGATCACCGCGGCCAACGCCTCGTCGATCTCCGACGGCGCCGCCGCGCTGGTGCTGAGCCGCGCCAGCGTTGCCGAGAAGCTCGGCATTACCCCAATCGCCCGCATCGTCGCCCATGCCGCTCACGCCCACGCGCCGGCGCAGTTCACCACTGCCCCGGTGTTCGCGATGCGCAAGACGCTGGAGCGCGCCGGCTGGTCGGCGGAGGAGGTCGACCTGTTCGAGGTCAACGAAGCGTTCGCGGTGGTGGCGATGATCGCCATGCGCGAACTGGGGCTGCCGCACGACAAGCTGAACATCCACGGCGGCGCCTGTGCGCTCGGCCACCCGATCGGCGCGTCGGGCGCGCGGGTGCTGACGACCTTGGTGTCGGCGTTGCAAGGCTCGGGGCAGAAGCGCGGCCTTGCCTCGCTGTGCATCGGCGGCGGCGAAGCCACCGCCATGGCCGTCGAACTGATGAGCTAGGGAAGGCGACGCCGGGGCGTCAGGGGACGGTCTCCCCCGGATCGACGCCCCACAGGCCGGATATCTGGACGTATCCGGCCTGCCCCTTGACGTCCAGGCGGCACCAGCCGCTCGCGCATTCGCTGATCCGCCCGACCACGCCGGGGGCGGCCCGCCACAACAGCCGGGCGCCCGGCGCGGGGCTGGCGAGCATCGCCACCGGTTGGCTGCCGCGCACGATCGCGCTTCGCCGGTCGCTGATCATGTTGCCCAGCATCCAGCCTTCGGCCCCGTCCGGGTCGGCGACCTTGCGCCATTCCTTGAACACCGCGACCACGCGCACCGGCATGTCGGCACGCTGATACAGCCAACTCACCGGATAGGTGCGCGCGGGGCCGGTCCGCATCCGTGCCCTGCCCGGCGCGATGGAAGCGTAATAGGGCGGCTTGCGCTTGGCATCGGCGGCCCAGCCCGGTTCCGCCAGCACCGCCAGCATCGCCACGCCCGCAAACCAGGCTCCGGCGCGTCGCCCCATCATCGCAAATCTCCTGCTTCGCCACTGCCATAACGATCCGCCCCCGCGCTTCAAGGCGTGGCGGATCAACACGCGTTGACGCGCACCGTCGCGCACGCCAAGCCAGCCCGCGATGCCCGACCCGCGCCGCCCCAACCCCAAGGTCACCGTCACGCGCGAGCTGCCCGACGTGGTGATGCAGCGGCTCCGCGCGTTGTTCGACACGATCGCCCGACACGACGACGAGCCGATGACGCGCGAGGACCTTGCCGCCGCGATGGCCGACACGGACGTGCTGGTCCCTGCCGTCACCGACTCGATCGATGCCGAACTGATCGAAGGCGCGGGCGAGCGCCTGGGGCTGATCGCCAATTTCGGCGCCGGCGTGAACCACATTGACCTGCGGGCGGCGCGGCGGCGCAGCATCATCGTCACCAACACGCCGGGCGTGCTGACGGAAGACACAGCCGACCTGACGATGGCGCTGATCGTGTCCGTCCCGCGACGCCTCGCGGAGGGCGAAAAGCTGGTGCGCTCGGGCGAGTGGAAGGGGTGGAGCCCCGGCGGCATGCTGGGCTACCGGATCGGCGGCAAGGCGCTGGGCATCGTCGGCATGGGCCGGATCGGCCAGGCGGTGGCCGCACGCGCCCGCGCGTTCGGTTTGTCGATCCACTACCACAATCGCCATCGGTTGCCCGCGGTGCTGGAGGCGCAACTCGCCGCCACCTGGCATGCCGATCTCGACGCGATGCTCGGTGCGGTGGACATTCTCACCATCCACACGCCGCGCAACGCCGACAGCGAAAATCTGATCGACCGCCGCCGCATCGCGTTAATGCGCCCCCACGTCTTCCTGATCAACGCCAGCCGCGGCGGCATCGTGGACGAGGAAGCCCTGGTCGAGGCGCTGGAGGCGGGCCGCGTCGCGGGCGCCGGCCTAGACGTGTGGCGGCACGAGCCCGAGATCGATCCGCGCCTGCTCGCCCTCCCCAACGTGGTGATGACCCCGCACATGGGCTCCGCCACTTACGAGGGCCGCGTCGCCTCTGGCGAACGGGTGATCGCCAGCATCCGCATGTGGGCCGACGGCCACCGCCCGACCGACCAGGTGCTGGAAGGCTGGGCCTGAGCGCCCGAGCCGCCCCAAGGGCGACAAAGCAAGGTTTGTTAAAGCCGCGCCGCTAAGCATTTCGCCGGCACGGCGGAGGGACAAGCGTGACAACAACGACCAGCAGCACGGCTCGCCCGGTTCCCGCCTGGATCAGCGCACGCTGGGTTGTGCCGGCGATCGTTGCGCTCGCGCTTGCCTTGCGGATCGCGCTGATCCTCACCTTGCCGCAGACGCCCTTCTCCGATGGGGAATGGTATCTCACTCGCGCCGCCGAGATGGCGCGCGGCATGGGCTATCAGGAGGCGGGCCACCCCACCGCCTTCTGGCCGGTCGGCTTTCCGGCGCTGCTCGCCGGGGCGGCCTCGCTGACCGGCAGCGCCACGCTGGGGTATCTGCTGGTCAACCTCGTGTCCGCGGCGGCGCTGGTGCTGCTGGTCGGCTGGTTCGCGCGGGCGGTCGGCGGCAGCGAGGCTGCCGCGCGGCTGGCGATGCTGCTCTACGCCATCTACCCCTCTCCCATCGTCTACACCGGCGCGCCGCTCAGCGAGACCTCCTCCACCGCCGTCTCGATGGCGGCCTTTGCGCTGCTGATCGCTGGCCGCCGCCGCCCGTGGATGCTCGCCGCATCCGGCCTGTTGTTCGGGGCGGCGACGCTGATGCGCGCGCAGATGCTGCTGTTCCCGGGCGGCGCGATCGTTGCGCTGCTGCTGGTGTTCCGCGACGTCCGCTGGCGCGACGCCGCCCGCGCCGCCCTGATCGTCTACCTCGCCCTGTTGGCCGTGGTGCTGCCGTGGAGCCTGCGCAACGAACGGGTGCTGGGCTCCTTCGTGCTGGTCTCCACCAACGGCGGCATGTCCTTGTATACCGGTGCCAATGACCAGGCGACCGGCGACTGGTTCGCATGGGAGCACACGCCGCTGTGGGACCGGACGGGCATCCCCTTTGCCCAGCGGGTCGAGCGTCAGGTGGAGCTCGACCATCGCTTCAAGGCGCTGTCGGTGGACTGGATCAAGGCCAATCCGGTGCGCTGGTCGACGCTTGGCTTCAAGAAAATGGCGCTGCTCTGGCGCAAGGACACCGATGCCTTCTGGTCGCTCGACGAGAGCTATCCGGCAATGCACGCCAGCTGGACGATCGCACAGGCGCTGGACCAGGGCTATTACATGCTGCTGATCGCGCTGGCGCTATGGCCGCTGTGGCTAGGCGTACGGGCGGCGCTGCGGCGGGACTGGGCCCGCGCGCCGCTCGCACTGCTCGGCTGCATGCCGGCGTTCGCGACGCTGACCGCGTTCGGCTTCACCGGCCAGATACGCTACCACTATCCGGCCATGCCGTTCGTGATCGCCGCCGCCGGCTGGACGCTCGCCAGCCTCCTGGCGCGCGTCCAGCCGGCGGGGCGCCCTCAGTCGCCGGTCAGTATCCGGTCCACAAGCTGCTTGACCGTCGGCACGAAGCCGTTCGAATAGAACGGGTCGCGCTTGAAGTTGTAGGCAGCGTGGCCGGCGAACATCAGATTGCCGTCCAGGTCGCCACCATGGGCGATATCCTGCAACGTCTTCTGGATGCAGAAGCTGCGCGGGTCCGCCAGCCGCCCGGTCGAGTTGGTCTCCGTGTCCGCCCAGCTCGAAAACAGGCACTGCGACAGGCATCCCATGCAGTCGGCCTGGTCCTTGCGGATTTCACCCTTCTCGCCCGGGGTGACGAACACCAATGTGTTGTCCGGCGTCTTCAGCGCATCGGTAAAACCGAGTCCGAACCATTCGCGCGCGCGCAGCAGGTCGTTGCGCGTCACCCAGAAGTTCTTGCCTTTAACGCCGACGTCGAGCTGGAAGACATGGTCACCTGCTTCCTGTGTAGAAAAGGCGATCTGCCGCTCCGAGCGACCCTCAAGATTGCGCAGAAACGGATTGCGCACGGCCGACGAATAGAAGCCGGTCGGCGAAAACTTGTGCAGGAGGACGTCGCCCTCCTCGATCGTCATCAGCCGCTGCTTCCACCCCTCCGGAATCGGGCTCTCACGCGTCAGCAACGGCCGGGTGCCGTATTGAAAGGCGATGCTGCCGAGCTCGGGATTGTCGATCCAGTCGCTCCAGTCGCGCAAGTACCAGACCCCGCCCGCCATCACGATCGGCGTCGAATCCGGAATGCCGCCCTCGCGCATCGTGTCGCGCAGCGCCTTCACGCGCGGGTACGGGTCCTCGGGACGCAACGGGTCCTCGGCATTGGACAGGCCATTATGGCCGCCCGCAAGCCAGGGATCCTCATACACCACGGCGGCCAGCCACTCGGCCGCCTTGGAATAGGCGCGCTTCCATAGGGCACGGAATGCACGTCCGGAACTGACGATCGGCAAGTAACTGACGTCATAGCTGGCGGCGATCTCCGACAGCTTGTACGGCATGCCCGCCCCGCAGGTCACGCCCGCGACCAGTCCACGCGTCCGCTCCAGCACGCCGGTGAGCACGCGCTGCGCGCCCCCCATCTCCCACAACACGTTGATGTTGATCGCGCCCTTGCCGCCGGCGATGTCGAACGCGCGTTTGACCTGCTGCACCGCGCCTTCGATGGCGTATTGGATCAGTTCCTCGTGCCGCTCGCGCCGGGTCAGCGCGCGGTACACCTGGGGAATGATCTTGCCCTCGGGATCGTAGCTGTCGGCATTCACCGCCGACACGGTGCCGATGCCGCCAGCAGCGGCCCAAGCGCCTGCCGAGGCATGGTTGGTCGCGGCGACGCCCTTGCCGCCCTCGACCAGCGGCCAGACCTCGCGGCCATTGTAGATGATCGGCGTCAGGCCCTTGAACAACGTAGCGAACTCCCGAAGAATCTACGCGCGATAAGGCGAAAGGATGCCGCACGCGAGCAAAATACAGATTTAGGTTAGGGCGCCTGCCCTACCCAGCACTTGTTCGTACAGCGACCGATAACGCTCGATCATCACTTGCTCATCGAATTCCGCGCGCGCCTTGGCCTGGTTCGCGGCACCCACGCGACGGCGCAGGTCGCGGTCGGCGAGCAGCGTCTGCAGGCAATCGCGCAAGCCCACCTCCGTTCCCGCGCGGGCGATGAACGGCGCGTTCTCCGGGGCCACCATCACCGGCACGTCGCCGACCGGCGTACTGGCGATCGGCAGGCCGGCGGCCATTCCTTCGACCACGGCGATCGGGAACTGCTCGCTGCGCGACGACAGCGCCACCACGTCGAACAAGCCGACATAGCGGTCCGGCCGCTCAAGGAAGCCGGGCATCACCAGCCGGTCGGCGATGCCCATCGCCGCCGCCGCCTGGCGGATGTTGCCGGCCTCCGGTCCCTCGCCGACGATCACCAGCCGGAACCGGCCCGACAAGCCGCCACACGCCCGGACGAGCATGGTGAGATCCTTGACCTCGCGGAGACCCGCCACCGCGCCGATCACCGTCTCCTTGGGGTTGGGCGCGAACCCCGGAATGGCCTTCGGATCGGGCTTGGCGGCGTACCGCGCGGTCGCGATGCCGTTGGCGATGCGGTGGACGCGCGCGCGCGGCTGTTTCCAGGTGCAAAGCGCGATCTGCTCCAGCGTCTGCGAGGGCACGACCAGCGCGCCCGCCGCCGGCAGCGCGATGCGGCGATAAAGGTTGCGCTCTGGCTTCAGCCCGGCCGCCTCGTCTGCGTTGAAGCCGTCCTCATGGTGGACGAGCGGCGGCTGGTGCTTGCCGAACACGCGCCGCGTTATGACGCCGTCGATCGCGCCCCAATTGTACGTCAGCACCAGGTCGAAGTCGCGCAGGAACCGCGCGATCGCCTCATAGCGAGCGACCGACGGCCGCCCGGTCAGCAGCGGCGGGTTCTGCGCGATCTCATAGCGGATGCCGGGCGCGATCGCCTCGCGCGCGCCCAGCGCATCGGGTACGCCCGACACGATCGTGTGCCGCGCCGCATCGCCAAAGGCGTTCATCAGCTGCACGGCGCGCGCTTCCTTGCCGCCGAGCGAAAAGCTGGAATGGAGGTGAAGGATGTTCACGGGCATCGCCGCCGCTCCTAGCGCGAGGCGGCCGCCGACTCCAGCGCGCGCTCCGGCAGGCGCTTGCGCTTCGCATAAGGCTGTTCCCCTTTCCCTTGTGCCTGCGGTAAGGCTAGGAGAGGGTTCATGTCCGACGAGCTCATCTCCTTCGAACCGGCGACCGGCGCCGAGCTGTGGCGCGGTCAGGTCGGGAACGCGGACGAAGAGGTTGCGGTTGCCCGTGGCAGTTGGGCCGGGTGGGCCGCGCAATCGCTGTCGTTCCGCATCGAAACGCTGCGCCGCTTCGCCAACGTGGTACGCGCCCGCACCGATGCCTTTGCCGACACGATCGCGCGCGAAACCGGCAAGCCATTGTGGGAGGCGCGCACGGAAGTCGACAGCGTCATCGCCAAGGTCGACATCTCCGTCACCGCTTATGCCGAGCGCACCGCCCAGCGCCGGCTCGATTCGCCGATGGGCAGCCGCATGGCCCTGCGCCACAAGCCGCACGGCGTGCTGGCGGTGCTGGGGCCGTATAACTTCCCGGCGCACCTGCCCAACGGCCACATCGTCCCCGCCCTGCTCGCCGGCAACGCGGTGGTGTTCAAGCCCTCCGAAAAGACGCCCGCGTCGGGCGCGTTCCTGGTCGACTGCCTTCGCGCCAGTGGCGTCCCCGAAGGATGCATCCGGCTGCTGATCGGCGGCCCGGCGGAAGGCAAGGCGCTGGCCGAGCACCCGGACATCGACGGGCTGCTGTTCACCGGCTCCGCGCGCACCGGCATCGCGCTCAACCGCGCCTTCGCCACCAAGCCCGAGAAGATCCTGGCGCTGGAGATGGGCGGCAACAACCCCATCATCGTCTGGGACACGCCCGATCTCGCCGCCGCCGCGGTGCTGGTGGTGCAGTCCGCCTTCACCACCGCGGGCCAGCGCTGCACGGCGGCGCGGCGGCTGATCGTCGAAACCGACCTCTACGATCCGCTGCTGGTTGAGATCAACAAGCTGGTCGGCCGGATGATCATCGATCAACCGCACGCCGACCCTCAGCCGTTCATGGGCCCGGTGATCGACAACGACACCGCCGACATGCTGACCGAGAGCTTCCTCGCGCTGCTGATGCGGGGCGGCCGCCCGATCCGCCACCCGGAGCGGCTGGTCGAGGGGCGGCCGTTCCTCACGCCCGCGTTGATCGACGTGACCGCGATGAACGACCGGCCGGACCTCGAACTGTTCGGCCCGATCCTGCAGGTGATCCGCGCCAGCGACTTCGATGAAGCGATTCACGAGGCCAACAACACCCGCTATGGCCTCTCGGCGTCGCTGATCAGCCAGACGCCTTCCTTGTATGATCGGTTCTGGGCCAACATCCGCGCCGGCATCGTTAACTGGAACCGCCCCACCAATGGCGCCTCGTCGGCCGCCCCGTTCGGCGGCATCGGCTGGTCGGGCAACCACCGCCCGAGTGCCTATTACGCCGCGGATTATTGCGCCTACCCGGTGGTGAGCAACGAAGCGGATGCGGCGCGCGCGTCGATCGGCGTGGGCTTGCGCGACAGCTGAACCCGGCGGCTACAGCGCCCTGCCCGCCAGGCACGCTTCGAACTCAACCGGATCGTGCGCGCAGATCAGGGTCAACTCTTCCCGCCGCTCCACCGACAGCCGCCGCAGTCGGTCCTGGTTCTCGAAGCGCAGCTCGCGGCTCACCTCCATCATCGTCTGATACGCGCGCAGCCCGGGCGAGCATTCGCGCGCCGCCTGTCGCATCTCGCCGCGGTAGAAATAGGCGTCGCCGGCGTGAAGCAGCCACCCCTCCGGCCGCCGGATCGCGACCCCGGCATGGCCCCAGGTATGGCCAGGCAGCGGCACCAGCAGGATCTCGGGCGGCAGTCCCTCAAGCCCCCTCACCGCGTCGAAGCCGAACCACGGCTCGCCGGTCGCGCCATACTGCCGCCAGTTGCGCACCTCGTCGAACTGCGCAGGACGATAGCGGTTGCGCGGCACAAAGCCCGTGCGCGGACCGGTCGCTTCCGAAAACTCCCTGGCCATCACGTGCACGGTCGCGCCGGGGAAGTCCTCCAGCCCGCCGGCATGATCGAAGTCGAGATGGGTCAGCACGATGTGCCGCACGTCACTGGCGGCGAAGCCCAGCGCCTCGATCTGCCGGATCGCGGTATCCTCCTCGCGCAGCTTGATGTTGAGCAGGCCCCGCATGAAGCGGGTGATGCGCGGGTGCGGCTTGGCATGCGGATGATCGACGTCGCGCAGGCCATAGCCGGTGTCGATCAGCACCAGTCCGTGCGCGTTCGTCTCGATCACCAGGCAGTGGCACACCAGATGCCCGCGCACGCCCTTGCTGCGCCCGTCGAATAACGCGCCGCCCATCGGGCAGTCGGTGCCGCAATTGAGGTGATGAATGCGCATGGCTGTCTCCGCAGGTGCTGCCGGGCCGTCATTAGCCGACACGATGTTGCCGCCTCCGGACATAACCTGCATCGCGGGCGCTGGTGCCGTCGCGGTCGTGTGATGGGCAAACTTCCCCTACAGCGCCCCCAAGCAGCAACGCGGTTGTCCGCTCCGCTCGCAACGCCCATCTTCCCTTCATGGGCACTTTACTCGATCCAGACACCCGCGGCCGCGTGATCCTGGTTGGCGCAGGGCCGGGCGATCCGGGGCTGCTCACCGTGCGCGCGGTGGAAGCGCTTCGCACTGCCGACGTGGTCGTCCACGACGGGCTGATCGACCCGCGCGTGCTCGACCTCGCGCCCGCAACCGCGCAGCGCATCTCCGTCGCCAAGAGCCGCGCCCGCCACACGCTGCCGCAGGAAGGCATCAACGCGCTCATCGTCGCACACGTGAAGACCGGCGCCATCGTGGTGCGCCTGAAAGGCGGCGACCCCTTTATCTTCGGTCGTGGCGGCGAGGAAGTGGAGGCGGCCCGCGCCGCCGGCCTCGCCGTCGAGGTGATCCCCGGCGTGTCCGCTGCGCTAGGCTGCGCGGCGGAGGCGATGCTGCCGCTCACCCACCGCGACCATGCCAGTGCCGTCAGCTTCGTCGCCGGCCAGTGCAAGGGGCTGAGCGAGCAGGACTGGTCGGGGCTCGCCGGCCAAGGGCGTACGCTGGTCATCTACATGGGCGTCGCCACCGCGTCTGCCATCGCGGACAAGCTGATGGCGGACGGCGTCGCGCCCGACATGCCGGTCGCCGTGCTGGAGCGCGGCACACTGGCCGGGGCTCGCGCGGTCAAGACGCTGCTCGCTGATCTTGGGCCGATGGTGGCGCGGGAGCGGGTTGCCAGCCCCGCGATCATCGTCGTCGGCGACGTGGTCGAGCTATCCGATGCCGAGAACAAGTTAACCCGCTGGGCGCGCGTGGCCGAGGGCACCCACGAAAGTACTACTTTCGCGGGACCCGTCGAAGGAATGAACGCATGAAGCTGTTGACCGGCAACGATCTGCCCACCGGCGACGTGGTATGGTGGACCGGCAGCGGCTGGTCGCGCCACGTCGCGGACGCCGTTGATGTCGGCACCCAGGGCGAGGCGATCCTTCAGGTCGAGGAGGGTGCCCGTCGCGTCAACGTCGCCTATGTGATCGACGCGACGCCAACCCCCGACGGCCCCCGACCCGCTCATATCAAGGACCGCATCCGCGCGGTCGGCCCCACCGTCCGCTTCGACCCCGCGTCCGCGCCCGACGCCGCTGTCCCGCAGGTGATCTGATGTACAAGTACGACCAATACGACCAGCGAATCGTCGACGCGCGCGTGGACGAGTTCCGCGATCAGGTGCAGCGCCGGTTGTCAGGCGAGATGACGGAGGACCAGTTCAAGCCGCTCCGGCTGATGAACGGCCTGTATCTCCAGCTCCACGCCTACATGCTGCGCGTCGCGGTGCCCTATGGCACGCTGGATTCGCGCCAGATGCGGATGCTCGGCCACATCGCGCGGAAATACGACCGCGGCTATGGCCACTTCACCACGCGGCAGAACATCCAGTACAACTGGATCAAGCTGGAGGACGCGCCTGACATCCTCGCCGAGTTGGCGACCGTCGAGATGCACGCCATCCAGACCAGCGGCAATTGCATCCGCAACATTTCGTCCGATCAGTTCGCCGGCGCCGCGGCGGACGAGGTCGCCGACCCGCGCGTCTGGGCCGAGCTGCTCCGCCAGTGGAGCACCTTCCACCCCGAATTCACCTACCTGCCGCGCAAGTTCAAGATCTGCGTCATCGCCGCCGACGAGGATCGCGCCGCGATGCGCCTGCACGATATCGGCATCCAGCTGGTGGAGCGTGACGGCGTTCTCGGCGGCCGCGTGTTCGTCGGTGGCGGCATGGGCCGCACGCCGATGATCGCGCCGGAAATCCGCGACTTCGTCACTGCCGACGACCTCTTGAGCTACGTGGAGGCGTGCCTGCGCGTCTACAATCGCTACGGCCGCCGCGACAACATCTACAAGGCGCGGATCAAGATCCTGCTGCACGAGATCGGCGCCGACGAATACCGCCGTCAGGTCGAGGAGGAGTTCGTCGCCGTCAAGGCGCTCGGCGTCGACCCGCCGAAGGCCGAGTTCGACCGCATCGCCGCCATGTTCGCGCCCCCGGCCTTCGACGCCGCGGCATCGGCAGGTGTCGACCGCAGCGATCCCGACTTCGCCGTCTGGCTCGACCAGAACGTGTCCGCCCACAAGCAGCCCGGCTATGCGGTGGTCACGATCAGCCTCAAACCGATCGGCGGCATCCCCGGCGATGCGTCCGCCGACCAGATCGACGTGATGGCGACCCTCGCCGAGCGCTACAGCTTCGACGAACTGCGCGTCACCCACGCGCAGAACATCGTCCTGCCGCACGTCGCCCAGGCCGATCTCTACACCGTCTGGCAGGCGCTGACCGAGGCGGGTCTGGCCGAAGCGAACCTCGATCTGATCAGCGACATCATCGCCTGCCCCGGCCTCGACTATTGCTCCCTGGCCAACGCCCGCTCGATCCCGTTGGCGCAAAAGATCGCCAGCCGCTTCGCCGACGCGAACCGTCAGCGTGACCTGGGCGAGCTCAAGCTCAAGATCTCCGGCTGCATCAACGCCTGCGGCCACCATCACGCCGGCCACATCGGCGTCCTCGGCGTCGACCGGAAGGGCACGGAGAACTACCAGCTGCTGCTCGGCGGCTCGGGCGCGGAGGACGTGTCGCTCGGCAAGATCACCGGCCCCGGTTTCGACGAGGACGGCGTGGTCGACGCGATCGAGCGGGTCACCGACCGCTATCTCGCCGAGCGCGCGGAGGGCGAGCGCTTTCTCGACACCTACCGCCGCATCGGCATGGAGCCTTTCAAGGAGGCCATCTATGGCTGATCCCGAACAGACCGACCCAGATCAGGCGAATAGGGGCGGCGAACCGCGCCTGCGTTTCCGCACCGACGAGGCGAGCGACGAGCCCGCCATCACGCTCGACGCGTTCCTTGAAGGGCAGACCAACGCCACCGCGGTCCGTCTGGAAGCAGGCGACGACGCGCGGGCGCTGCTCGGCCACCTCGACAAGGTTGCGCTGGTGGAGGTGAGTTTCCCCACCTTCCGCGACGGCCGCGGCTATTCCGCCGCCCGCATCCTGCGCGAGGGCGGCTACACCGGCGAGTTGCGTGCGGCCGGCGACGTGCTCGTCGACCAGCTCCCGCTGATGCGCCGCTGCGGCTTCGACAGCTTCGCGCCCGAAGCGGAGATCGACGCCGCCGCGCTGGAGCGGGCGCTGACCCGCTACGACTATCGCTACCAGAAGGCGGCCGACGCCGCCGTGCCCGTATGGAAACTGCGTCATGGCTGAGGCCGCACGCCGGATCGACGTGATCGACACGGCGCCTCCCTTCGTGGCGCTCGACGCGGAGATGATGGAGGAGCGTCTCGCCGGCGTCCCCGCGCCCGAAATGCTCGCCAAGCTGCTTGCCGACGACCTCGCCGGCCGCGTCGCCGCGGTGTCGTCATTCGGCGCCGAATCGGCGGTGCTGCTCCACATGGTGGCGCAGATTGACAGGTCGGTGCCGGTGATCTTCACCAATACTCAGAAGATGTTCGGCGAAACTCTTGCCTATCGCGATGAGCTTGCCGAGCGGCTGGGCCTCACGGACTTGCGCGTGTTCCGCCCCGACCCGCACCTGATCGCAGCGAGAGACAAGACCGGCCTGCGCTGGTCCTACGACCCGGACGGCTGCTGCGAGATCCGCAAGGTCGAGCCGCTGCGCCGCGCGCTCGCGCCGTTCGAGGCGTGGATTTCGGGCCGTAAGGGCTTTCAGGCCGGAACGCGAAAGGCGCTGCCACGCTTCGAAGTCGATGAAGGCCGGCTCAAGATCAACCCGCTTGCCGACTGGTCCAAGGCCGATCTCGACGCCTATTTCGCCGAACACGAGCTGCCCCGCCATCCGTTGGAGGCGCAAGGCTATCCCTCGATCGGCTGCGCGCCATGCACCTCCAAGGTGCGGTCCGGCGAAGACCCCCGAGCCGGCCGCTGGCGTGGCTGGGACAAGGTGGAATGCGGCATCCACGTGTCCCCGCCTCCTGGCGAAGACCCGGTGTTTTGAGCGCACCGTCGGCGCCATCCGGCGGCAGTGCCGTCAGCATGACGACTTACATCGTCACGCTCGGCGAGGTGGATGCGTTCACCGGCTGGGCCGACCGCTTCGATGCGGCCGCGGCGGACCAGCCCGGTTTTGTCGACACGCTGCGGCTGGAACAAACGGGCGGCGTGACCCACCTGCTGCAACGCTTCGCCAGTGCAGAGCAGCGCGATGCCTGGCACGCCACCGCCGCGTTCCGCACGCTGGCGGCCGAAGCCGACCGCTACAGCCACGGCGTTCAGCAGCTGGGTGAAGGCACCGCGCTTCGCTTCGTTCTTCCCGGCGAGGCGGATGCCGCCAAATGGAAGAAGTTCCTGATGACCTTGGCGGCGGTGTTCCCGGTGCTGCTCGTGCTCAACTTCCTGGTGGGGAAGACGGGGCTGCCGCAAATCGTCCGCCTGCTGATCTCCTCGCCCCTGCTCACCGCCCTGCTCACCTGGGTGATCCTGCCCAAGGTCACGCGCTGGCTGAAGCCGTGGGTGCTGACGGATGGCGACGGCCGCCCGCGCAAGCCCGGCGACTGACCCGGCGCCGGCTTGCACGCCGCCGCGCGGTCACATCGGCACTCGCTCTTTCTACTCTCCACCACGCCTCGACGAGGAACGGCGTGGTGTGACCTTTGTGACCTTTCGCGTGGTCAATAGCCCGCGTAGTCGCTGAACCGGGTGATCGTCGGATCGAACTTCATGGTCACCTTGCCCGTGGCACCGTGGCGCTGCTTGGCGACGATCAGTTCGGCGAGGCCATAGACCCGCTCCATGTCTGTCGCCCAGGCGGCATGGTCCTCGAATATCTTGGCGGCGTCGCCCTCCGTCGGCCGCTTGGGCTCCTTGGCGGCGACGTAATAATCCTCGCGGTACACGAACCAGACCATGTCGGCGTCCTGCTCGATCGAGCCCGATTCGCGCAGGTCGGACAGCATCGGCCGCTTGTCCTCGCGCTGCTCAACCGCACGGCTGAGCTGCGACAATGCCAGCACCGGCACGTTGAGGTCTTTGGCCAGCGTCTTCAGGCCGCGGCTGATCTCGGAGATTTCCTGCACGCGGTTGCCGTCGCTCGACTTGCCCGACCCGGTGAGCAGCTGGAGGTAATCGACCACCACCAGCCCGATCTCGTTGTTGTGCCGCCGCTGCAGCCGCCGGACGCGCGTGTGCAGCGCGCCGATCGAGAGGCCGCCGGTGTCGTCTATAAACAAGGGCAGCGTTTCCAGCTCCGCTGCCGCCGCCGCCAGCTGGCCGAACTCGGCCTTGCTGATCTTGCCCATGCGCAGGGATTCGGAGCTTATCCCCGACTGCTCCGCCAGAATACGCGTCGCCAGCTGGTCGGCGCTCATTTCCAGCGAAAAGAACACGACCTTTGCGCCCACCGACTCGGCCGGCGGGATGCCGTCGGCCATGTCGCGCATCCAGCGCCGCGCGGCGTTGAAGGCGATGTTGGTGGCCAGCGACGTCTTGCCCATGCCGGGACGCCCTGCAAGAATCATCAAGTCCGAATGGTGCATGCCGCCGATCTTGGCGTTGATGCTGTCGATGCCGGTGGTCACGCCCGACAGATTGCCGCCGGAGTTCAGCGCGCGCTCGGCCATCTTGACCGCCATGGTGGTCGCCTGTGCGAAGCTCTTGACCGAACTCTCCGCGCCGCCGTCGCTGGCGACCTTGAACAATTCCTCCTCCGCCTGCTCGATCTGCCCGCGCGGATTGACCTCTTCGGACGTGTCCATCGCCCGCTCGACCAGCGTGCGGCCGACCGACACCAGCGCGCGCAGCATGGCGAGGTCATAGATCTGCTGCGCGAACTGGCGTGCGCCGATCAACCCGGCGCCGCTGCCGGTTAGCCCTGCAAGGTACGCCGGCCCGCCGAGTTCCTTCATGCCCTCGTCCGCCTCGAACATCGGCCGCAGCGTCACCGGCGTCGCCAGCATGTCGCTGCCACGCAGCGTCTTGATCGCGGCGAAGATGCGGCCGTGGAGCGGTTCGTAGAAGTGCGCGGGCTCCAGCTTGTCGACCAGATCGTCCGCCAGCCGGTTGTCGATCATCATCGCCCCCAGCATCGCGGCTTCCGCCTCGACGTTGCGTGGCAGCTGGGTCGGCTCGGGATTGGAATGCGCGAGTGCGAGTGTTGCCATGGTCCGCTTTTGCGCCGCCCCACCCAGCCGCTCAAGAGCGCTGCGGCGGAATGACGGGGATAAGTGACAGGCTCCGACACCCCGGCTATCGCTTGGCCGATGAGCGATCCGCGCATCATCGACGTCGAACTCGACGAGCGCACCATCCTGTGGCGCTCCGCCGACATCGAGCAGGAGCGCCGCATCGCGATCTTCGATCTGGTTGAGGCCAATTACTTCGCGCCGCAACGGAATCACGCCGACGGATACGCCGGCCCCTTCCGGGTCGGGCTTTCGGTGGAAGACGGCAGGCTGGCGCTACGGATCAAGCGAGAGGACGGCAGGCTGCTCGAGGTGCTGGTATTGGCACTCGGTCGGTTTCGCCGTCCCATCCGCGACTATTTCGCGATCTGCGACAGCTACTACCAGGCGATCCGCCACGCCACGCCGCAGCAGATCGAGACCGTCGACATGGCGCGCCGCGCGATCCACAATGAGGGGGCTGAGTTGTTGCGTGAACGGCTTCGGGGCAAGGTCGACGTGGATTTCGATACCGCACGCCGTTTGTTCACGCTGATGTGCGTGCTCCACATCCGTGGCTGATCGTACCCGGACCCTGCGGCCATGAGCGTTGCCAAGATGGCCGCGACGATGCTGCTGGCGGGGCTGCTTGCGGTCGCTGCCTGGGCTTGGGGAACGCGCTGGGCTCCGTCGGCGGAGCGCTATCCGCTGCAGGGAATCGATCTCGCCGCGAACCCGCCGCCGGTCGAATGGGGCAGCGTCCGCGCGGCCGGAGCGGACTTTGCCTATCTGGTCGCAACGGCCGGCACGGGCGAGCGCGACGGGGCGTTCGAGGCAAACTGGAATGCCTTGCCCGAAGCGGGGCTGAGGCGCGGCGCCGTTCACCTGTTTTCTCTGTGCGAGCCCGGCGCTTCGCAGGCCGACGCCTTCAACACGGTGGTTCCGCGCGCGGACGATGCCTTGCCGGCGGCGGTGGACATCGGCTTCCGCGACGATTGCACCGCGCAGCCCGATCGCGATGCGTTGATCCGCGATCTGCGCGCTTTCCTTGCCGCGGTGGAGACTCACACCGGCAAGCCCGTCATGCTGCGACTGTCGCGTGCCGTGGAGAGACGCTATACGCTCTCTCAAGTGTTGGCGCGGCCGGTCTGGGTGCTGGGCAATTTCGTCGCGCCGGGCTACGCCGCGCGTCCGTGGCGCATGTGGCGCGCATCCGATGTGCGACAGATCGACGGAATCGATGGAGCGGTGAACTGGGACGTGGTGGCACCATGAACGAACAAGCAGCGATGCTGATCGAAGCGGCGCGGGCCGCCGCGCTTCACGCCCATGCGCCATACTCGCGATTCGCCGTCGGCGCCGCGCTCTTGCTGGCCGATGGATCGATCGTCACCGGCGCCAATGTCGAGAATGCGAGCTACGGCCTGTCGCTGTGCGCCGAGACGGTGGCTGTCGCGACCGCCAGTGCCAGCGGCCGGCTGAGCGACATCGTCGCGGTCGGCGTGATCGGCGGCGCCATGGACGACCAGGGGCGTGCGACCGGTGACGAACCGGTAAGCCCCTGCGGTCGGTGCCGTCAGGTCCTCAATGAGGCCGCGCAGATGGGGGGACGCGACCTGCCGGTGCACTGCGGTTCGGCGTCGGGCGACCGGGTGGACAGCTATCGGCTGTCCGAACTGCTGCCGAATGCCTTCGGGCCTGCGAATCTGGGCGTCGGCCACAGCTGATACGCGGGCGACGTTTGCGACGGCCGCGCCGCCTCCCCCGTCGAAATGACGGCCGACGATAAATGCAAGGAGAAGCAATGTCCGTGCTGTCCGACCGATGGATCCGCGAGCGGGCGCTGGCGAACGGGATGATCGAACCGTTTGTGGAATCGCAGCGGCGTGACGGCTGCATCAGTTATGGCCTGTCGTCCTACGGCTATGACGCGCGCGTCGCTGACGAGTTCAAGATCTTCACCAACGTCAATAGCGCCATCGTGGACCCGAAGGATTTTGCGGCGAACAGCTTCGTTGATCGCAAGACCGACGTGTGCATCATCCCGCCCAACAGCTTTGCGCTGGCACGAACGGTGGAATATTTTCGGGTACCGCGCGACGTGCTGGTCATCTGCCTGGGCAAATCGACCTACGCCCGGTGCGGCATCATCGTCAACGTGACGCCGCTGGAGCCCGGTTGGGAGGGCCATGTGACGCTGGAATTCTCCAATACCACGCCGCTGCCGGCCCGGGTCTATGCCAATGAAGGCGCGTGCCAGTTCCTGTTCCTTGCGGGCAACGAGCCGTGCGAGGTGAGCTATGCCGATCGCGCCGGCAAATACATGGGGCAACGCGGCGTCACCCTGCCACGCTTGTAGCCCCGCGGTCGCGCCACCTGGGCGAAATCACCACGCCCTGGCTTGGCCCACCGATACTCTTAACGGGGAGCCGAGCGCCCTCGCTCGCCTGCTGCCTCACTCGGCTGCACACTGTTGGCGGCGTAGCTATACCACGACACGCCTGCGCTTACCCGGCTGGCTGCTTCCGCTCCAGCGAGGCGAACAAAAAAGGGCGGCCGCTGCCGACCGCCCTTCAAACCATAGCTTCGACCTTAGAAGTCGTTGCGATACTGCTCATTGCCGATGAAACCGAGCTTGGTCACGTTGGACCGCTTGATCACCGCCAGCACCCGGTCGACCGCTTCATACCGCGCCGCAGGATCGGGCTGGAAGTGAAGCTCCGGCTCCGGGCTCATCGCCGACGTCTGGTCGAGGTACTGACGCAGGGTCACCTGGTCGACGGGAGCGCCGTTCCAGGACACGGTACCCGACGCATCGACCGACACCTTGTTCTTTTCCGGATTCACCTGCGGCTGCCGCTGCGTGGGGTCGTTGACCGGCAGATCGACCTTCACCGCGTGGGTCTGGATCGGGATGGTAATAATGAACATGATCAGGAGCACGAGCAGGACGTCGATCAACGGCGTCATGTTCATTTCCATCATCGGCTCGCCGTCATCTGATCCGCCACTCATTGCCATATCAAAATACTCCTAGACCGGCATTGGGGTTAAAGGCGCGTCACGCCCTCGCCGGGAGGCGGCTCGGAAATGAAGCCGACCCGCGCGAAGCCTGCCTGCTGCATGGTGTAGATCGCGCCGCCGATGCACCGGTACGGCGTGTTAACGTCGCCGCGGATATGGGCCTCCGGCAATTCGAGCCCGGCCGCATTGGGACCGCCCTGACGAGCGATCTCTGCCTTCAGCTTGTCCACGGCGCGGTTGAGCAGTTCCGTGTGATTGACCCG
>Ga0210040_10000393_pt1 | contig 74256 bp, 45 predicted proteins | sample CryGeyCG12114_NA_FD_185462 | JGI IMG/M metagenome (GOLD analysis project Ga0210040, IMG submission 185462) | Groundwater microbial communities from aquifer - Crystal Geyser CG19_WC_8/21/14_NA (SPAdes) (version 2) | ecosystem: Environmental > Aquatic > Deep subsurface > Groundwater | place: USA...
CCGCCAGTAGCACAGCAAACAGCACGAACCCAGGAATACCTTGCTCGGCCAGCAGCAGCAGAAAATAGTTGTGCGTGGTGGAGTGTTCGGGGTTATCGCTTACGTAAGTATGGAAGCTCCAGATCGTATAGCGCTTATACTCGGGGTAGAACGTGTTGGGGCCGCTGCCAGTTAGAGGCTTGTCGTCGATCATGCGGGCGGCGGCTACCCAACGGTACACCCTTTCCATGCCCGACATATCTTCCAGCTTATAAGTAGCTTCTAAATGTTTGCTGAAGTTTTCCCCGTTGAAGACGGTTTTCTCGAAATCGGGCGCGTAGAGCATGTAATTATTCTCGTGTACGAAGTAGAGCACGGCAGACAGTGTGCCTATCACTGTGCCTAGTAGCACCAGACGCGTGAGGCGGTAGCGCAGCACAAAGTAGTACAGTAGCGCAATAGGCACCGACAACAGAGAAGCCCGCGTGTACGTCACCAGCAGGCCTACAAACAGCAGGACGGCAGCACTGCCCCAGAGCCAGCGCCCTACCCGCCGTGGAGCCGCCCGCGCCCCATAAATGGCGTAAGGCAGTAGCAGGGCCAGCACCGTGGCGTAGGTGACGTGGTTGAAGTAAAACGGCTCGACGGCCCAGTTGATGGTATCAAACGTGAAACCGCGCGTGGCGTGGCGTACCAAGGCATATACAACCGTAATACATACCCCTAATATATACAAGCCGCTGATGCGCCATACCATTGCACGGTTGCGCAGGAGCAGCAACGTACCGAATAGAAACGGCCCAATGTACCAGAGCTTGGCCAGCAGAAACTTCACCGACTTCAGCGTATCCACTGAAAACAGGGTAGAGGCAATGGCCCATACGTAGCCCAGCCCCAGTAAAATAGCCAGCGGGTGCAGCATCTCGCGGCGGGGTAGGGCGCCGGGTTGCAACAAGAGTGTAACGGCCACGCTGCCCATTAACAGCAGCATCATTGGCTCCGACGGCACGTCCATGCTGAGGCCGCCTCCAATGCTGATCTCGCGTGAAAAAGCCAGCGTGAGCAGAAACAGGTAGTAGATCAGGCGCCATTCAATGGCTAGCACGGCCACGCCCAGCACGGCCGCAGCCGGCAGTAGCGTCAGCGGCGAATCGGCTAGCGGAATGAGCGCACCGCCACCCAACAGCAGCAGCACAAACACCAGAAAAATGCGCTGCAACTCATCGGCTGGGCGTAGCCATTGTAGCAACCTACTCATTTACTGCGTAATAAGGTGGTGGCGGTTGGCGCGGTACAGCTCTAATAGTATAATCAGCAGCACCGACAGCACAAACGTCAGGAACACGGCCGACACCACAATGAGCCAGCGTACAGGCTCGGCTTCCTTGGTGGCGGGTAGGGCCGGCTGCACAATGTAGAGCGATGAAACCTGGCTCTCCAACGACACCTTGGACGTCTCGTAGTCGCCCTGCGCTTTCACTAAACGTTCGCTCAAGTCTTCGATGCGGGTAGTGAACAGCTCCAACGAGTCGATGCCCTGCACATAGCTTTCCAGGTTGAATGCATTGCCACCATCGGCGCGGGTGAGGCCGTTGAGAGCCCGCCGCAGACCAGCTATCGTAGCTGCCGAGGCATTGCTACCCTCGGCCTGACGAAGTTTGCGCTCGGTTTTCAGAATTTCCTTAGCCAGGTATTTCGACTCTTCTTCCAGCCCGTAAATTCCATAGCGCCGCCGGGCACTTAGCAACTGTTGGCGAGCCTGGGTAAAGGCCCGTGTCATGGCCTGGTACTGCTGGTCGTAGAGCGTTACCACCCGCCGACGGTTAGTGAGGGTAAGCTGCTGGTTCACAGAGTCAATCATGGACACCAGAGCATTGGCAACGTTGGCAGCTAGTACTTTGTCCTGATCCTTGAAAGTCAGCTCAATAGCATCGCGCTCATTGTGCACGATGGACATGTTTGTGGTAAACTCGCGTAGTACCTTGTTGTCGGCTTGGTCGTTGCCGGGCGTGCCGGCGTCGTAGTGTTCGTAGAGGTGGAAGCGTTTAATTACAGCCTCCGCCACGGGCTGCGACTGCCCGATGGTTATAACCCGGTCGAGGTCTTCGCCGCGGCCGCCAGGTGCTAGGCGACTGCCTTCTACCATGATACGGTCGGGGTCCGTAGTTTCAGGATTGGTAGGGTAGAAAATAGCGGTGGACTTGTAGATATTCGGTAGTAAAAAAGCCACTAGTACGCTGACTACCAGTGCTGAACCCACGGCTATTCCAACCAGCCTTTTCCAACGATTGATAATGGGCCATACATCAAACAACGAATACGAGCGAACAGCCATACTTGCGGTAAAAGGGGAAAAGAAGTCAGTAATGAACAAAAAGTAGTAGTAGAAACCGGGTAAAGATACAGCGAAAGTTAATGGTGCCTACTGACTGTTGCCGCATAGCTGAAGATTGTTTTAGTAGTTTAGCGGCCACTTTTCGTGTTCCATACCCTTAAAACTATCAAACGCTTTCTCGGAAATATCAGCTTTGTAGTGCTACTCAATCTACTGGTAAAACCCGGCTGGGTGGTGGTTGAGAATTTGGTGCAGGACCGAATCGGGCACGTAGCGTTTGGTACCTATACGGCACTATCATCGCTCACTATTATTCTGGCTACTTTCTCCGATGTCGGCCTTACGCACTACACTATAAAACGGATAGCCGCCGCGCCCGAATATCTAGCTACCTATTTTCCAACTATTCTGCCTTTACGTGGTGCCCTGAATGTGGTAGCCCTACTGGCATTGTTGGGGTTGGGGTGGGCAGTTGGCTATCAGGGCCTTCAACTAGGAATGCTGGCCGTTATTGGCGGAGCGTTATTGCTCACACAATACGGTCAGTTTCTGCGCGGTACGTTGCAGGCGCATCAACGCTTCAATACTGATGCAGTGCTCTCGGTGCTGGAGAAGCTACTATTGTTAGGGCTGGTACTGCTGCTGCTGCCAATGGGGTTGTCGCTGCAAGCCTATGTATGGGCGCGGTTTGTGGCCGCGGCGTTTACGGCGATGCTACTCTATGCCTTGATGGTACGCTTGTTTGGGCGGATACGCTACCGATGGCAATGGGCACACGCTCGTCAGACGCTACTTGAAACCCTACCTTTCGCTCTGATTACACTTCTCTATGGTGCCAATGAGCGCGTCGATATGGTGATGCTGGAGCGGCTGGCTTCCCCTACCGAAGCAAGTTACTATGCAGGTGCTTACCGCTGGGTAGATGCGGTGATGATGTATGTCTGGACAATCATGCCCTTGTTTTTCGCTCGTTTCGCAGCGGTTTTGCATAGCCGTTCCGAGCAGCGCGACTTGTTATGGTTTGGGCAGCGCGTAATAACTCTACCCTTGCTGCTGGCATGCGCCTTTGTGCTGTTCCGGGGTGAGTTGCTGTTTTGGCAGTTTACGCATAGTACCAACGTTGAAATAGCACGTATGACGCTATGCCTAAAAATTTTATTTCTGAATGTGTTGGTCCAGGCATTTTTCTCTATCTACAGTTCGCTACTGAATAGTACGCATTACGTCCGAACAGTTAGCTGGTTAGTAGCCCTAAGTTTGGGGCTTAATATTGTGTTGAACGTGCTACTATTGCCTTTGTACGGTGCCACCGCGGCAGCCCTCAATACGCTATTGTGTGCTGCTTTGGTATCTATAGGCTACGTATGGCTAGTACATCATCGGGCACAGGTGGAAGTGCCCTGGAACCTATTGGCTCGATTATCAACCGCTTTTGTGCTTTTGTGCAGTGGTTGGTACGGACTGCAACATTTACTCTCGCTGCCGTGGCTAATAGAATGTACCGTGGCTACTGTAGGCTTTGTCGTCCTCAGTGTAGGGCTAGGGCTAGTCCCGTTAGCTGAAATAAAACTCTTTTTGCGACCCCCAACTACTCCACCTAGTCCCTGATTAACACCATATTTGCCTAATTACTCGTTCTGCGCCAATGAATACAGATATGCTTCACTCTTTGCAACGCATCGAGCAGCTGGCCACAGCATCTAAGTTAGCACGGTTGGTGGAGATGCCACTGCGCTACGCATACGCTATTGGGTTTCGGGTACTGCGTTATAGGTTCACCAAGAAGGGGGTGTCAAAGCGAGTGATGACCTTTTTCGGGGTACCCATGACGGTAGTACTACCTGCAAGTACTGATATCTATCTCACCGGCGGTAAATCGCACAATTCTGAGATTAGACTGGCTCGGTTCCTAATTCGACAATTAAAAGCAGGCGGAGCCTTTACTGATATAGGAGCACACTTTGGCTATTTCTCATTACTTGCTGCTCGTTTAGTTGGGTCTCAAGGCCAAGTAATAGCGTTTGAAGCATCGACAACTACGTATGCTGTACTAAGCGACAACGTTGCTAGTATGCCTACTGTACAAGCATATCATAATGCTGTGTCGAACAAACAAGAGAAGATTTCATTTTATGAATTCCCAGTTCTATATAATGAATACAACTCATTAGATATAGAGCAGTTTACCACGGAAAATTGGTTTCAGGAATTTAAACCTACAAAGATTGATGTGTGTGCAGTTACACTTGATGACTTTTTTACCTCAACGGCCCGTATGCCGGATGTTATTAAAATAGATGTAGAGGGAGCAGAGCTAAAAGTAATCCAAGGAGCTACAGAGCTGCTACGTCGTACAAAGCCAGTCGTAGTGCTGGAATACTTAGCACCTAAACGTCATAATGAGGGTCATCAGCACGCTGTCGCCTTATTGCGGGAGCTAGGATATCAAGCCAAGTATATTGCTTCGGACGGCTCCTTGGTTTCTTGTCCTGATTTGAATGCTCATTTATATGTGCAACGGATTGATTCTGACAACTTTGTTTTCGTGAAAGAGTAGTTTGCTTTTGGTAATAGCTGTGTATTGCTCACTTGAACATCGCCGTTAACGTCCGCTTTCTACTGCCCGGCGACAAGCTGGAGGGTATTGGCCGCTTCACCTATGAGGTGCTGAAGCGCATGGTAGCGGCGCACCCCGAGCACACGTTCCACTTCCTGTTCGACCGGCCCTACGACGAGCGTTACCTGTTTGCGGAGAACGTGGTGCCGCACGTGCTGCTACCCCCGGCCCGGCACCCGCTGTTGTTTGTGGCGTGGTTTGAAGGCGCTGTGGCCCTGTGGCTGAAGCTGAACCGACCCGCTGTTTTGCTCAGCCCCGATGGCTTCACCACGCTAAACACCCGCGTGCCGCGCATTACGGTAGTGCACGATCTGGCCTTCGAGCACTACCCCGAAAATATGTCGGGGTTGGAATGGCGCTACTACCAGTACTTTGTGCCGCGTTTTGCCCGTGCCTCGGCTCACGTAATAGCCGTGTCGGAGGCCACGCGCCAGGATATTGTGCAGACGTATGGCATCGCGCCGGCCAAGATCAGTGTGGTTCACAACGCTGCCGATGCCTGTTTTCGGCCCCAGCCCCAACCCGTGCAGCAGGATACACGCGACCGGTTCAGCGCGGGCAAGCCGTATTTTTTGTTTGTGGGCGCCCTACACCCGCGCAAAAACCTAGTGAACCTGCTGCGCGCCTTCGACCAGTACAAAACCGCTACCGGTGCCGCTACCAAGCTGCTGGTGGTAGGGCGTACGGCTTGGAAAGCCGGCCCCATCTTCGAAGTATACCAGCAGTTGCATCATCGCCACGATGTGCACCTTACCGGCCGGGTTACGGATGCCGAGCTGGTGCAGCTCTACGCCGCCGCGTTGGCTACGGCCTATGTGCCTTTCTTTGAAGGATTTGGTATTCCGGTGGTGGAAGCGCAGGCCTGTGGTTGCCCGGTTATCACCTCCAACGTTAGCTCCCTACCCGAAGTAGCCGGTGCCGGCGCCCGCCTCGCCGACCCATTTTCTGTTGATAGCCTGGCCGCTGCCTTAGCCGATGTGGCTGGTAGCGCCAACCTGCGTGCTACTTTGGCTGCGCAGGGTCTGCAAAACGCTCGTCGCTTCTCCTGGGACGCCAGCGCCGCCAAGCTGTGGGAAGTGGTGAGTAGTGAACTTGTGAAATTATGAAGCGCGGGTTGTCAGGTCGAGTACATGGCGCTCTTAGAAGCTGTTTGAGTTAAATCGGTGGGCCGTTGAAAGAGACGCATACTTGCGTCTCATCGTTGAACGAGATGGGGTTTTATGACGCAGTTGGCGCATGTGCCGAGACGCAAGTAGGCGTCTCTACACGTTCCTATTTAACTCAAACAGCCTCTTAGCCATTCCTGGCCCTGATGGCTATAGGGAAATAGCCGTTGGTACTGCCTGTTGCACCGTACCAACTTCCTCTGCAAACAGCTGCCTACTATTTTAGGTGAAGGAAGAAACACACTTCCTTCACTGCTATTGAACCTGTTTAGAAAATCATCGCAATACCGTTGCCCGTCATGCTGAGCTTGTCGAAGCATCTCTACCGCTTCGCCTAACGTGCTCCACCGAAGCGGTAGAGATGCTTCGACAAGCTCAGCATGACGCCCTGATGACTTTCTAAACAGGTTCATTATTGTAGGAATACGCTGAAACAACCTGTATTCACAACTTCACTATTCACAACATCACTACTTCATGCGCCTATTCCGAATGCCTGCGCTGGTGCGTAGCCTGGTGCCGCAGGGACAGTGGCGGATGCCGGTAGCACCCGGCGAAAAGACCCTGTATCTGACCTTCGACGATGGCCCGATTCCTGATGAGACGCCCTTTGTGCTGGAGCAGCTGGCTGGGGTAGGGGCGCGGGGCACGTTCTTCTGCGTAGGCGACAACGTAGCACGTCACTCCGAAGTGGCCCGGCAAGTGCTGGCTGCTGGCCACCGCCTCGGCAACCACACCCATCACCACCTCAACGGTTGGAAAACACCACCCGCCGAGTACCTCGCCAACGTAGCCCTATGTCAGCAGGCTCTGGATGCGCTGCAACCCATTGTTCCGGCCAATCGGCCGTTGTTGCGCCCGCCCTACGGCCGTATCACCCGCACGCTGGCCCGCACGCTGGCGCGCACGCATCAGCTCATCATGTGGGATGTGCTGACCTATGACTTCGATGCTGCTTATGCCCCCGAGCGGTGCCTGCGCACGGCCCTGCGCTACTCCCGGCCGGGCGCCATCGTGGTGTTTCACGACAGCCTGAAAGCCAGCCGTAACCTACGCTACGTGTTGCCGCGCTACCTTCAGCATTTCGCAGCGTTAGGGTATCGGTTCGACGTGCTGTAACGCCATTTGAGGTACTGTAGCGCGTAGTCTCTATAGTACATCGGTCGGAAAGTGTCTGTAAAAAAGCCGCTGTAAATCAATGCGATAAGCCAACGCCCACAACTACACATATACATGACCTGGCTGATTTTCTACTTTGCTGGCTGGTTTCTGCTGCTGGGCGCTTCCACTGCATCATTAGTGTGGCGGCGGGGCAGCCAGCCCCTGCCGCTGCCTGTGCCGCTACCCCGCGTAAGCATCCTGATTGCCGCCTGGGGCGCTGCCTGCAAGCCATCCGGCAGTTGCACTACCCGCCGCACCTGGTAGAAGTGCTAGTGGGCGACGATGGCAGCACCGACCGCACCCGCGCTGTGGCCGAAGCCGCCATGCAGGACTACGCAGGCAGTTTTCGTTGTGTATCTATCACCGATGCGCTGGGTACGGCCCGCGGCAAAGCCAACGTGCTGGCTCACCTCTTCCGCGCCGCCACTACCGACTTTTTCTTTATCACCGATGCTGACATTGCCGTGCCGCCTACCTGGCTCACTGGTCTGCTGGCCCATGCCGCGCCGGGGGTAGGCACCGTTACAGGCCTCACGCTGGTGCAGGGCCCCCGCCTGTTCGACCGGCTTCAGGGCCTGGACTGGCTGATGTCGCTGGGGTTGGTGCAGGTAGTATCTGACTGGGGCGTGGCCGTAACGGCCATGGGCAACAACATGCTGATTACCCGTACCGCCTACCAAGCCACCGGCGGCTACGAAACGCTACCGTTTTCTGTAACCGAAGACTACGAATTATTTAAAGCCACTGTGCGGCACGGTTACGGATTCCGCATCCTGTTCCGGCCCGAGGTACTGGCCGAGTCGTTGCCGCAGCCCACGCTGCTGGCGTTGCTGCATCAGCGTCGGCGGTGGCTGCGCGGGGTAGAGCAACTGCCGTGGTGGTTGCAGGTCAATCTGTTGCTATACAGTGGGTTTTACTTGGCCCTACTGGTGCTTGCTTGGCTAGTCGGACCCGTAGCCGCCCTGAGTATGTGGGCCGCCAAAATGGTGGTGCAGGCAGTACTGGCGCACGTGTGCTTCCGGCGGGCGGGCCGGCAGGCGCCAGTAGCGCTTATACCCGCTTTCGAGTTGTATACCGTGGTGCTGGCCATTGGCCTGCTGGGATTTCGGCTGTTGCCCGTGCCGTTCGTCTGGAAGGGTAGGCGCTATACCAAATAGAGGAAAGAGCTCCACTGTATCTTGTATTACTGGAAGTAATCCATACAGATTGTGGCGGACCACAAAGCAGCATTGCAAGTCTTCACAGACCAAGTGCTGTGAGGGTTTTTGGAGAAACTATGTGTCTTGATAAGCAGCCAGCTACTCTTGTTGTGAAGTACTATATAGCGCTACGTAAAGATTAAATTTGATTATGGCCAGAAAATAGTTGAAAAGTAAATTCGTATAAATACCTTGTTGATAGATAATTATATACATACTATGTTGACTATCGAACCATTTCTAATTCCGTCAGATGATGCTGCGCGCTTGCGTACGCTACAGCAATACGACGTCCATTCTCCTTTCACGGAACCGGTGTTCGACGAGATGGTAGCGCTGACGGCCCGCATCTTTAGCCTGCCTATCTCCCTGATTGCCCTTGTGGACAAAACCGAGGTGCGCTATATAGGCAATTACGGGATGCCCGCCAATATGGTGCAGTCCCGGCAGGAGGCACTGTGTGCCACCGCTATTTTGCACAACAAGGCCATTGTGTACCGCGACCTGATAGCGGAAAAAGACCCTTTCATCACGTCACAGGCTGCCCAGGCGGCGCATACCAACAGCATTCGTTTCTACGCGGCGGCTGCGTTGCGCATGCCCGATCAACGCAATATTGGCACACTGTGTATTGTTGATTATCACCCACGGACGCTTAGCGCGGAGGAGGAGCAGATGTTGGAGCTGTTGGCCGAGTTGATTAGCCATGTACTGGTAGTGCGCCACCTGCACCAAACGCAACCGGTAGGTGGCGAGGCTGCTTGGCATACAATGCGGACACAGCTGGAGGCAGAGGTGCAGGGGCTCACGGCTTTGGTGCGCTACATGCTCACGCGCTATGGCGTGCAGGTGCCCGTACCAACCGATGTGCTGGCGCAGGTGGAGCGTCGCATCTACGATTTGCATGAGGTGCTGAGGGGAGAATGAGTGAGTGAGGAAGCTGGGATGCCCTACCTTTGCGCCTGGTTACTTTTCCTCACACTTCAGCTTCCTGCCGTGCATCTCACCGATTCTCACGCCCACGTCTACTCCGAGCAGTTCAAGCCCGACCGCGACGAGATGCTGCACCGGGCCTTCGAGGCCGGCGTAACTACCATCGTCATGCCCGCTATCGACCATACTACCCTCGATAGCATGCTCGAAACGGAAGCGCGGTTCCCGCAGCAGTGCTTTGCCATGATGGGACTGCACCCTACTTCCGTGAATCAGCATTTTGAGCGGGAGTTGTATGCCGTGGAGGAGTGGTTGGGAAAGCGGCCGTTTGCAGCGGTAGGGGAGTGCGGCCTCGATCTGCATTGGGATAAAACCTACTTTGCTCAGCAACAGGAAGCCCTGCGCGTGCAGATCGACCTAGCTAAAAAGCACAACCTACCCCTGGTGCTGCACACCCGCGACGCTTTCCACGAAACCGCCGACCTCATCGAAGCTGCCCAAGATGGCACCCTGCGGGGCGTGTTTCACTGCTTTTCGGGCAGTCGTGCCGAGGCCGACCGCGCCATTGCGCTCGGCTTTAAGCTGGGCATTGGCGGCGTGGCTACCTTCAAGAATGGAGGCGCCGATAAAGTGCTGCCTGGTCTCGGTCTGGAGCATTTGCTGCTGGAAACCGACTGCCCCTACCTAGCTCCCGTGCCACACCGTGGCAAGCGCAACGAACCTGCCTACCTACCCCTTATTGCCCATCGTGTAGCCGAGCTGCTAGGCAAAGAGGTAGAAGAAGTGGCCGAAGCGACCACCCAAAATGCTCGGACACTGTTCAGTTTGTAGTCTTGAGTGATGTTCGGGTCGCATATCGTTCTATCAGAAAAGCCCAAAAAATCCGTGGAATAGGGAAAATGCCGATTGCCTGTTAGCTTGCAAATTCGGTTGCACGCTTGTGCAGCTGATTTCGCGCTATTACCTGCTGCTTTTGGACCCTACCTATTTCAACATTGATACGGCTGCACCGGCCACGCCCGAGGCTTCGGTGCTGCTAATTTACACGGGTGGCACCATTGGCATGGCCTATGATGCCGATGGGGCGCTGGTACCCATGAAGTTTACCAGCATCGTGGCTAATATTCCGGAGCTGCGCCAGTTCAGGATGCGCCTGACGGTATACAGCCTACCCACGCCCATCGACTCATCGAACGTGACGCCCACGGTGTGGGCGGAGCTGGTGCGCATCATTACGCGCAACTACGACGAGTACGACGGCTTCGTAATTCTCCACGGTACCGACACAATGGCCTACTCAGCCTCGGGGTTGAGTTTTATGCTGGAAAACCTGACCAAGCCGGTCATTTTTACGGGGGCCCAGCTACCCATTGGCCGTATCCGCACCGACGCCCGCAAAAACCTGCTCACGGCCCTGCAACTGGCTTCGGCCCGTCACAAAAACATTGATGTGGCCCGTATTCCGGAGGTGTGCATCTATTTTCACAACGTGCTGCTGCGTGGCAACCGCGCCAAAAAGGTGGAAAGTGGTCATTTCGACGCGTTCAAGAGTGAAAACCATCCGGCCCTGGTGCACGCTGGTATCGACCTGGAGTTCAACGACGCGGCTATTCGGCCACTATCGGAGCTGCCCCGCAAGTTTCACCAGCATCTCGACGAGCGGGTAGTGATTCTGAAGCTGTTTCCGGGCATCAGCGAGCAGGCAGTGCGTGGCATTCTGTCCATTGAAAACCTGCGCGGCTGTGTGCTCGAAACCTTTGGCTCGGGCAATGCGCCCACGGCGCCGTGGTTCACCAATGCCTTACGCAATGCTCTGGACCGTGGCCTGCACATGCTTAATGTGAGCCAGTGCGATGAAGGCCGCGTGCAGCAGGGCCGCTACCAAACCAGCGCCCACCTGCGCGACTTGGGCGTCATCGGCGGCGACGATATCACGACCGAAGCCGCCGTGGCTAAGCTCATGTTTGTGCTGGGGCTGAATCAGGACGCGGCTACTACCCGCCGCCTGCTGGCCCGCGACCTGCGCGGCGAAATCACGAACTGGGAAGAAGATAGATAGGTGAATGAGGTAATGTGCTACCGTAACCATCAACGAATCAGCGCATCAACTCACTAGCACCTCACTCGCGTTTGCGTTTCTGGGAAAACCCGCGTTTCTTTGCGCCACCATTAGCCCTAGAGGGGTGTCCGAGTGGTCGAAGGAGCACGCCTGGAAAGTGTGTATAGCCCAAAAGGTTATCGTGGGTTCGAATCCCATCCCCTCTGCATTAAACCCTGTTTCTGATTCAGAAGCAGGGTTTTTGGTTTCTGGGGGTATAGCTAGGGATACAGACTTATTATTCCTGCCCACAAAACGAAAAAGCGTGCTCTGCAGGGTGCGCGCGTCCAGAATAACAGCCGTCGGCTCCGCCTCGCGCCGGCCCAGTTCGCGCAAATCGGCCAGCAGGTGCTCAAAACAGCGGTTGTCGCGCCAGCCGCAGCCAATTTTGATCAAGTAGCGCAGAGCATTGAACACGGCCCGTAAGCAATGCTGCCGCTGCGGGCGTCTTTCCGCACCAGAGCAAATAGGGCGCGACAAACGCTCCTTTTTCATCCGTAATGTCGCTGGGGCAACCGCTTCGTTGTGCCATCCCCTAAATACGCTGCCAGTCCATAAAAGCCTCTAGTTTCTGGTTGCCTGGATACGTCGGCTGGGGAAGGCAGAGGAATGACACCTTTAGATAGCCCTAGCCGCCGCGTAATAGTCACGAGGAAGCGAACGGCAAAGGGTTATTTACCAGTCATTTTTCTGCATATGTTGGTGTATTAACTGGAATAGTGCAAATTTGTATGCATTATTTTGTTTTATGCAAACAGAGGTGGGAAGTAGATACACAGTTATGGATAAGAAGGAGCGGAAATCTGTAAATCAGCGGATTGCTGAGCTAGTGCAGTATTATAAAAAAGGCGATAAATCAGCCTTTGCGAAGGCTGTAGACATTAGCAATCAAAGTCTAGGGGCAATTCTAGGCAGTCGGCAGAGTACTCCATCCCTTGCAGCCCTACAGAAGATAGGAGTTGCCTTGCCACAAGTGCGGATGGATTGGCTTGTGTTAGGGGAAGGGGATATGATGCAAACAAATAATGCAATTCACCTCCCTTCACCGTCTGATGACTCAGTAGCTCAGGGTAAGGATTTGACCCAGCGTTTAGCGGAGAACAGAGCGCACTTCGAAGTGTTGATGGAAGCCCTGTTAGAGGAGCGAAAACTAAGCAGGGTATACCGCATAGGCGTCAATCGTCCTATGGAGCGAAAGCTAGCCGACCGTCTAGGTATTGCGGAGGAAGAAGCGCGGGAACTCGTGTTGAGCGGAAAAATTCATTCTCAATACTCTGGCCCTGACAACGACAAAGCCCGGCGCAATGGAACCAACTATCTTATCACCGAACCGGCAGTGCGGAATTTCTTAACCGCAGAATAGCAGAATAGAAGTTATTCGGCCAGTTTCTGTAGATATGAAGTGCCCTACCCCCGCAAAGTTTAGTAAGGTAGAGTAGTGAACTGGTTAAAGTCTCATTCCCTCTGCATTCAAACAACGAAAGCCGCCGCTTGCCAAGTGCAAGCGGCGGCTTTTTGCATGTAGTTGCGCAATGTAGGCTTTGATGTTGTTGGGCGATGACGGGTTGAATGGTAGTGAAGTGTTGCTACAGTTTGTCAGATTTTCACTCGCCACGGCCACTCACCATATAGTTATTTCTCCGCGTTTCTGTAACCCACAAAGGCATTTGGAAGTCTACGGACTATTCTGTTTTCTCTTTTTTGCACTTGTGATATGGCTATAGAAATGAAGGAACAGCTCCGGCTGCGCAATCAAGTAGCGTTGGTAACGGGCGGTAGCTCCGGTATCGGGGTAGGGGTATGCCTGGCCCTGGCCGCCGACGGCGCTAAGGTGGTGGTAAACTACCATAGCGATGAGGAAGGCGCCGATAAAACGGTGGCTGCCATCGAAAAGATAGGCGGTGAGGCCTTCGCATTTTCTGCTGATGTAAGCAAGGAAGCAGAAGTGCTTGCCATGTTTGAGGAAGTGAAAAAGCGGTATGGCACGTTGCACATTCTGGTCAATAACTCTGGTATTCAGAAAGATGCCAAGTTCTTGGATATGACCCTGGACCAGTGGCAAGCAGTGCTCAACGTGAACCTGACCGGACAATTCCTGTGTGCCCGGGAAGCCGCCCGCGAGTTTGTGCGGCGTGGCGTGCAGCCGGAAATTTCCAAGGCCGCCGGCAAGATCATCTGCATGAGTTCCGTGCACGAAGTCATTCCGTGGGCGGGTCACGTCAACTACGCTACCTCCAAAGGTGGTATCATGCTCATGATGAAGAGTATGGCCCAGGAGTTGGCCCCGCACAAAATCCGGGTGAACAGCATTGGGCCGGGCGCCATTCAAACGCCTATCAACCACGATGCCTGGAGCACGCCCGACGCGCTAAACAAATTGCTGGAGCTGATTCCCTACGGCCGTATTGGTCAACCGGACGATATTGGCGAGGTAGCCGCGTGGTTGGCGTCCGATGAGTCGGACTATGTAACCGGCGTGACGCTCTTTGCCGATGGCGGCATGACGCTCTACCCTGGCTTCGCAGATAATGGCTGATTGTCGTTAAGAAGCTCCTGTTTGAGTTAGTTTTTAGAGCCTACTCAACGGGGTAGAGGCGCAATATCTTGCGTCTCGTCGTTGCTGACGTTGCCTTTTTAAGCGCTAATCGTTCAACGGCGAGACTCCAACTCTTGCGCCTCTACCCCATTGAGTAGGCTCCAAGAATTAACGTAAATAGTCTTTAAGAAGTAGTTGCTAGTTGCCAATTATTGGTAGAGTACCTCAACAAGTGTGGCAGGTCACGTACAACTGGCAGTTGGTAACTACACTAATATGACAAGCAAGAAGCAAAGCCCTGAACACCAGCGCCTGGCTGAAATCGACGCGCCCGAAACACCGTGGCGTCGGTTTGGCCCCTACCTCTCGGAGCGCCAGTGGGGAACCGTACGCGAAGACTACAGCCCCGATGGCAACGCCTGGAACTATGTTACCCACGACATGGCCCGTAGCAAGGCCTACCGCTGGGGCGAGGATGGTATTGGGGGCATCTGCGACGACCAGCAGACGCTGTGCCTGGCCGTGGCACTCTGGAACGGGCAAGACCCCATCCTGAAAGAGCGTCTGTTTGGGCTGAGTGGCTCCGAGGGCAACCACGGCGAGGACGTGAAAGAGCTGTATTACTACCTCGATAATACGCCCACGCACTCTTACATGCAGATGCTGTATAAGTATCCGCAGCACGCATTTCCGTACGAGTGGCTGGTGCAGGAAAATACCCGGCGCGGGCGGCATAAAACAGAGTTTGAGCTGGTTGATACGGCCATCTTCAAGGAAAACCGCTATTTCGACGTATTCATTGAGTACGCCAAGGTGGGTCCGGAGGACATTCTGATGCAGCTTACGGTGTGCAACCGCGGCCCCGAGGAAGCTTCTGTGCACGTGTTGCCGCAGCTTTGGTTTCGCAACACTTGGGCGTGGGGTCACGATGACTACCACCCGCAGCTTCAGGCCGATAACCAGGGTGCCAGCATCCACATCACACACCAGGAGCTGGGCGAACGGCAGCTGTATTGCGACGGGCAGCCCAGCCTGCTGTTCTGCGACAACGAAACCAATACGCAACGCCTCTACAACGCCCCTTCGCAGGCGCAGTACTTCAAAGACGGCATCAACAACTACGTGGTGCACGGCCACGAGCAGGCCGTGAACCCGGCGCAGTGCGGTACTAAGGCCGCCGCGCACTACGCCCTTACCATTCCGGCCGGGGAGCAGCGTGTGGTACGGCTGCGCCTGGCTGCCCCCAACGTGGCTGCGCCGTTTGCTGATTTTGATGCGCTGCTGCGACAGCGCGGTGAGGAAGCCGATGCATATTATGAGGTGATACAGCAGGACTTGCGCAACGACGACGCCCGCAACATTCAGCGGCAAGCCTATGCCGGTATGCTGTGGAGCAAGCAGTTCTACTACTATAATGTGCGGCAGTGGCTGGAGGGCGACCCGGCCCTACCCCCGCCGCCGCCCCAGCGTAAGGAAGGCCGCAACCACGAGTGGACGACCCTCAATAACAACGACATCATCTCGATGCCCGACACGTGGGAGTATCCGTGGTATGCTTCCTGGGACTTGGCGTTTCATACGCTGCCGCTAGCAGTGCTAGACGCTGAGTTTGCCAAACAGCAACTACGCCTACTCACCCGCGACTGGTACATGCAGCCCAACGGTCAGCTGCCCGCCTACGAGTGGAAGTTTGAGGATGTGAACCCGCCGGTACACGCCTGGGCTACCTGGCGGGTATATAAAATTGACCAGAAGAACCGGCACGGCAACGGCGACACACAGTTTCTGGAGTCAGTATTTCACCGGTTGCTGCTCAATTTCACGTGGTGGGTGAACCGCAAGGATGCCGAAAACCGCAACGTGTTTGAAGGGGGATTTCTGGGCTTGGATAACATTGGCGTGTTCGATCGGAGCGCCGATCTGCCCAAGGGCGTGTTCATTGAGCAAGCCGACGGCACCAGTTGGATGGCCATGTTTGCCCTGGATATGATGCGCATTTCCTTGGAGCTGGCGCGCACCAATCCCGTGTATCAGGACATGGCCAGCAAATTCTTCGAGCACTTTCTCTACATCGCCGCGGCCATGACCAAGTTAGGCGGCAATTATGCTCTCTGGGACGAAGAGGACGAGTTTTACTACGATGTGCTGAACTCGCCCGACCGTGGCCGCCAGATGCTGAAGGTGCGGTCGATGGTAGGCCTGATTCCGTTGTTTGCCGTGGAGGTGCTCAACGATGATGTGCTGGCGGAGCTACCCCGCTTCAAGGAGCGAATGGACTGGTTTCTGGAACACCGCCCCGATCTTGCCGCGCTGGTATCGCACTGGCAGCAGCCGGGGCAGGGCGCTACCCGCCTGCTGTCGTTGCTACGCGGCCACCGCGTGAAGCGCCTGCTGGCCCGGATGCTGGATACTGCCGAATTTCTCTCCGAATACGGCGTGCGGGCTCTCTCCCGCTACCACTTAGAGAACCCCTACGTGTACAAAGCCGACGGCAAGAGCTTCACGGTGACTTACGAGCCAGGCGAGTCGCAGTCGGACCTGTTTGGGGGCAACTCCAACTGGCGCGGTCCCATCTGGTTCCCGGTCAACTTCTTGATTATTGAGTCGTTGCAGCGCTTTCACCACTATTATGGCGACGATTTTGTGGTGGAATACCCAACTGGTTCTGGCCAGTACGTGTCGTTGCTGGCTGTGGCTGATGCGCTAACGGAACGGTTGAGCAAGCTATTTCTGCGCGACGAGCAGGGTAACCGGCCGGCCCTGGGCGACCATCAGCAGATGCAAACCGACCCGCATTTCAAAGACTACCTGCTGTTTCATGAGTATTTCCACGGCGACAACGGCAGCGGCCTCGGTGCCAGTCACCAAACCGGCTGGACTGGACTGATTGCCAAGTTGTTGCAGCCGCGTCGCCAAGACAAGCACCCCGCCGAGGATCTGTAAGATGGTATTAGCCGGGATACGACAAGCTACTCGTCATATCCCGGCTAACACTTTACTGGCGTCGCAGGGTAGGCGTGTTTTGCCAGGCAGCTTTGGCTTGCCCGGTGCCGCCGTACACTTGGGCTTTGTCTGCGTCCTGGCTGCGGCCGATGAGTACAGCGAAACCTGTTTGCTGGGGCGTTGCAGCCACAAACTCGTAGGCGCTGTAAGGCAAACCCGTTTGGCTGTCTTTTGGAATCTCGATGCCCGCGAAAAAGCTGGGGTCGAGGTCGGCGAGGCCGGTTTGTCGGTGCAGGAGCTGTTTCCCCTGCCTTGCCTCGGCCACGTATTGCACCGTGGAGCGGTTGCGGCGCGTGATAACGAGGCGGTAGGCGCGCCCGCGCGCCGTGGCCGCATACACCACTGGTGCATTGGCTGGCAGCTCGGCCACCGGAAATGCCACCGAATCGGTAGGGCTGAGCACCAGCCAGTCGCCGTGCACATCAAAACTGGTTTCGGCTTTGTTGGCTTCCTGAAAGCTGCGGATGAAGCTGTCGGAGAAATGTGTGGTGTCTAACTGCGCCAAGCGGGTGGGCTTAGGGCGGGCGGAGGTGGGGGGTAGGGTAGGGCTTATCACTTCAGCCGTGGCCTGAGGCTGCTCCTGCTCCAGATTTTTATTGCTGGTGCACGCCACCACGGCCAGCAAGGTAGTGAAGCCAACGGAGCGCAGAAAAGAAACAGACATAAGCAGGGCAGACAAAAGTAGGTGAGTGCCAACGAGGTAAGAATTCGTGCCCTACCCAATGGCCTGTGGCTGGCCAAGCCAGGCTAGCAAAGATACCAGTTGCAAGCGGCAGATAGCGCATTGCCTATCCAATTGTCCGCAACCAACCCCGAATGGCCGACGTAGACGTGTGACGGCTCATGTAGCAGATATAATATATTGTAAATCTGATAATTAAGACATATTCTAAGTAAGGATTTCGACGAACAAATCAGTTCGATCAGCAGTTAGTTTCACCTCTGCCGCTTCCCTAGAGACGCGACAACCTCCACCCAATTTCTCATTCAACTCTTCTTTCTGATGCACAACGACTCTCCCGCCGACCAACCCGGCACCACTCCTGGAGTCGCACCAAACGACGGCTCCCGGCGCACCTTCATGAAGCAGGCTGGGGGTATCCTGGGCTTGGCGCTGGCCCCACCCTTCGTGAGCCAGGCCGAACGCCTGACGGCGCTTTCCAAAAAGGTAGTAGGCGTTTCGCCCATGCAGCTAAAGGTGAACGGTGCCGTGCGCACCCTCCAGCTAGAGCCCCGCGTGAGCCTGCTCGATGCTCTGCGCGAGTACATGGGCCTGACCGGCAGCAAGAAAGGCTGCGACCACGGCCAGTGTGGTGCCTGCACCGTGCACGTAGACGGCCGCCGCGTGGTGAGCTGCCTCAGCCTAGCCGTGATGAACCAAGGCAAAGAAATCACGACCATCGAAGGGCTGGCCCAAGGCGACAAGCTGCACCCGATGCAGGAAGCTTTCCTGAAGCACGATGGATTCCAGTGCGGGTATTGCACGCCCGGTCAGATTATGTCGGGCGTTGCCTGCGTGAAAGAAGGCCACGCCGGCTCCGAGGCCGAAGTACGGGAGTGGATGAGCGGCAACCTGTGCCGTTGCAGCGCCTATCCCAACATCACGGCGGCCATTCTGGAAGCTGAAAAAAGCATGAAGGCGTAACCAATCATGAATAACTTTTCTTACCTCCAGGCCACCAAGGCCAAAGAAGCCACCGGGGCCAAGCGCGACGATAAATCATCGGCGTTTATTGCCGGCGGCACTACCCTCATCGACCTGATGAAGCTGAACGTGGAAAACCACGATCAGCTGATTGACGTGAATATGCTGCCCTTCAAGGGCATCGAACAAGGCAACGACGGCCTGCGCATTGGCGCCCTGGAGCGCATGAGCGACGTGGGCGAGCACAAGCTGGTGGTGGATCAATATCCAGCCATTTCGCAGTCGTTGCTGCTGGCGGCGTCGGCGCAGTTGCGCAACATGGCCAGCATTGGCGGCAACGTTTTGCAGCGCACTCGTTGCCCTTACTTCCGCGACACGGCTTTCCCGTGCAACAAGCGCGAACCCGGCACCGGCTGCCCCGCCAAAGAAGGCGACAACCGCAACCTGGCCATTCTGGGGACCAGCGATGCCTGCATTGCAACGTCCTACCCCGGCGACTTATCGGTGGCGCTTATAGCCCTTGACGCCGTGCTGACGCTGGAAAATGCCAAAGGCAAGCAGCGCCGCGTACCCATCACCGAGTTCTACCGCCTACCCGGCAAAACGCCCCACATCGAAACGGTGCTGGAGCCTGATGAGCTGATTGTGGCCGTGACGGTGCCCAAGGCCGAGCACGCCCGCAAATCAATGTACCTGAAGGTGCGCGACCGGGCCAGCTACGCCTACGCGCTGACATCGGCGGCCGTGGGGCTCGATGTGCAGGGCGGCACCATTCGCTCGGCGCGGGTAGCGTTGGGCGGGGTAGGCGCCCAGCCCTGGCGCTCGAAAGAGGCTGAACAGATGCTGGTAGGCAAGCCTGCCAACGAGGCTACTTTCCGGGCTGCGGCTGCCGCCGCAGTACGCGGTGCGCAGCCTTACGAGCACAATGCCTTCAAAATAGAGATGGTGCAGAACACGCTGGTGCGTGCCCTAACTGAGGTGGCTGCCAGGGGGTAGTTCACCAGTTAAGAGAGAACGTCATTTCGATTAGTAGCACGTCATTTCTGGTAGCACGTCATTCCGAGCTTGTCGAGGAATCTCGCGTGCTGATGAAAGGTACTACCCTCAGCACGCGAGATTATTCGGCAAGCTTGGAATGACGATTAAACGGAACAGCTTCAGCAATTAACTAAACGGGCGCGTGCAACGCGCCCCTACCTATATGGAAACCAATTTTTTTGAACCTACGCTGCCGCCTACCAATGTAGTGGGTAAGCCCATGGACCGCGTAGATGGTCGGGCGAAGGTGACGGGCGGTGCCCGCTACTCGGCTGAGTATCCGGTGAATGGCCTGGTGCATGGCGTGCTGAAAACCAGCGCCATTGCGAAAGGTAAGATAACCAGTATCGACACCTCAGCAGCGGTCAAAGAACCCGGTGTCATCAGCATTTTCACGTATCAGAACCTGCCCAAGCCGGCTAAGGTGCCCAGCGCTCTGAAAGAGGAGAAAAAGTGGCAGGCGGCGCAATCGTACCTGCCCATGCAGAACGCCGAAATTCACTACGCGGGCGAGCCTGTAGCCGTAGTGGTGGCCGACACGCTGGAGCGGGCTACCCAGGCGGCGGCATTGATTAAGGTGTCCTACCAGACGGAAAAGCCCATCGACTCCTACCACGATCCGAAGGCCGATCTGTTTGACCCGCAGAAAATTCAGAATGGCAAAACAGATGGGCATAAGGTGCGCGGCAACCCGGATCAAGCCTACGCCAGTGCCGCGGTGAAGCACGAGGCCACTTACGTGCACGCCATCAACCACCACAATCCTATGGAGCCCGCTGCCACCACCGCCGTGTGGGAAGGCAACGACCGGCTGACCGTCTACGAATCAACCCAGAACATCACGATGAGCCAGGGCTCCTTGGCGAATCTGCTGGGCATTCCGCGCGACCAGATACGAGTGGTAACGCACCACCTGGGCGGCGGTTTTGGGTGCAAAGGCTCGTTCTGGCCCCATACCATTCTGACAGTGCTGGCGGCCCAGGCCGTGAACCGACCATTGCGGTTGGTGCTCACGCGTCCGCAGATGTATACCTCGGTAGGCCACCGCGAAGACCAGGAGCAGACCCTCAAAATAGGCGCTACCCAGGATGGCAAGCTGGTGGCGATGCTGCACGAGAAAAAGTCGACCACTTCGCCCTGGGACAACTACGCCGAGTCGAACAGCAAGATTGTGAACATGCTGTATGCGTGCCCGAACTTCTCGGCCCGCTACGAGCTGGCTCGCGCCAACGTGATGACCTCGGTGTGGATGCGTGCGCCCGGCGAGGCCCCCGGCTCGTTTGCCCTCGAAAGCTCGATGGATGATCTGGCCCACCAGCTCAACATCGACCCGCTGCAAATGCGCCTCATCAACTATGCCGACAAGGACTACAGCGACGATGGTAAGCCCTGGTCGAGCAAGTCGCTGAAGGAGTGTTATGCGCGTGGGGCTGAATTGTTTGGGTGGAGCAAGCGCAACCCCAAGCCCGGCCAGACCCGCAACGGCAAGAAGCTGGTAGGCATGGGTATGGCCACGGCCAGCTACCCCGTGCACAGCGCTCAGGGCACGGCCCGCGTGCGCCTCTTCGCCGACGGCCACGCCGTGGTACAAAGCGGCGCCACTGACCTGGGCACCGGCACCTGGACTGTGATGACGCAGGTAGGCGCCGATGCGCTGGGACTACCACCCGAGAAAGTGCGCTTCGAGCTGGGCGACACGCGCCTACCTACGGCGCCCGGTTCGGGCGGTTCGCAGGCGGCCGGCACGGTGTCATCGTCCATTATGGCGGCGGCAGAGGACCTGTGGAAAAAGGTGATTGACATGGCCGTAGGCGACAAAAAATCACCGCTCTACAAAGCCAAGCCTACCGACGTGAAGGTAGAACTAGGCCGTATGTTCTTGAAAAAGAATCCACAAAAAGGCGAAACGCTGGTGGCTGCCCTCTCGCGCAGCGGCATGACTGATATGGAAGGCATGGCCATGGGCAAGTACGGCGCGGGCTACGAGGAAAAGCACTTTGCAGGGGCAGGAGGCGCAGCTGCAAGCCCCGAGGAGCCAGGTGGTAAGAATGAGAAAGGGGAAGGCAAGAAGCCGTCGGGGCACTCCATGCACTCCTTTGGTGCTCACTTCTGCGAAGTGGAGGTGGATCCGGACCTGGGCACTATCCGCGTGACGCGCTGGGTAGGCGTGCATGGGGTAGGGCAAGTGCTCAACCTGAAAACCGCTACCAGCCAGCTGTACGGTGGTGCCATTTTCGGGATTGGCTCGGCGCTGATGGAGGAGACTTTCCGCGACCCCAACTACGCCCGCTACACCAATCACAACCTGGCCGAGTACCACATTCCCGTCAATGCCGACATTCCCGACATGAAAATAGAGTTTGTGCCAGAAAAGGACCCCTACATTAACGCATTGGGTGTGAAAGGAATCGGGGAAATTGGGATTGTAGGCGTGGCCGCTGCCGTGGCCAATGCCGTATACAACGCCACCGGCAAACGCCTGCGCAGCCTCCCCATGACGCCAGACAAAATGCTGGAAGCCCTGCGCACTACCGCGTAGAAGCGCATTGCACGCACCCGCCTTTGCACGTCATTTCGAGCTTGCCGAGAAATCTCGCGTGCTGATGGTAGATAGAAATTACTATCAAGCGAGATTTCTCGACAAGCTCGAAATGACTTACAGTTACTCGTTGCCTTACTATTCCCATGACTGAACTCCAACGCCTCCTCATTGCCTACGACGCGCACCGCGCGGCCGGCCGGCCGTGCGCGCTGGCAACGGTAGTGGATTTGGCCGGCTCGGCCTACCGCCGGCCGGGCGCTCGTATGCTGGTAACGGCCGACGGCCAGCTGACCGGCGCCATCAGCGGCGGCTGCCTCGAAGGCGACGCCCGACGCCGCGCCCGGCAGTGCATTCAGCGCCAGCAGCCTACCGTGGTCACCTACGACTCCACCGACCCCGACGACGACTTGCAGTTTGGCTCGGCGCTGGGCTGCCAGGGCATCGTGCAGATTCTGCTGGAGCCGCTGGCTTTTGACAATGCCAACAATCCGTTGGAGCTGCTGCGCGGCTGGTGGGAAGGGGTAGAGGAAGCGGCCGTGGTGGCTACCGTTTTTCACTTGGATGGCCCATCTACGGCGCCGGCCAGGGTAGGGGAGCGGCTGCTACTCGCAACCAGCGGCGCGGTGCAAGGCAGTTTGTCAACCAATTCGGCACTGTACGAACGTATTCTGGCTGATGCCCGGCAGGCGCTGGCCGACAACCAGCCGGCTACGCGTAGCTACCCTTCCGAGGTAGGGCAGGTGCGCGTGAGCCTGGAGATTCTGCGGCCGCCTGTGCGCCTGCTGATTTTCGGGGCCGGCAACGACGTGAAACCCGTAGTGCGCATGGCCGCTACCTTGGGCTGGCGCGTGCGCGTGGTGGATGGCCGGCCCGGACTGGCGCAAGCCGCACGCTTCCCCGAGGCCGAAGCGGTGCGCGTGGTGCCGGTAGACCAGGTGCCTACCCTGCCGCAAGACGGCAGCTTCGCCCTGCTCATGACGCATAACTACTACTACGACTTGGCTGCCCTGCGCCATTTGCTGGATGCGCCCACGCCGTATATCGGTCTGCTGGGGCCGCGCAAGAAGTACCTGCGTTTGCTGGAAGAACTGGAAAAAGACGTGCCCGATGCCGCCCAACGTTTGCAGCAACGCCTGCACAGTCCCATCGGCCTGAACCTAGGCGCCGAAACGCCCGAGGAAATTGCCCTTTCGATTGTGGCTGAAATTCAGGCGGTACTGGCAGGGCGTCCGGCCGGATTCCTACGCGATTCGCCGCATCCTATCCATCCCCGCATTGCCTCCGATGGCGAGCTGGCCGCCAGTGCCGCCGTGTCGGCGGTATGTGAGTTGGGGTAGGCGCATTGTATGGCTGACATCGGTATTATCTTACTAGCTGCCGGCGCTTCCTCCCGCTTAGGGCGACCGAAGCAGCTTCTGGCCTACCAAGGCAAAACCCTGTTGCGATACGCCGCCGAAACGGCCGTGGCGGCAGGGTTTTCGGCTGTTACGGTGGTAACGGGTGCCCAGCACGCGGCGCTGCTGCCGGAGCTGGCGGGCCTACCCGTGCTGCCCGTGCACAACCCGCAGTGGGCCGTGGGTATGGGCACTTCCATCAAAACAGGGCTTGCTGCATTGGAAACGTTGCCCCACGGTGCAAACCCCACGGGCATCGTGGTGATGCTCTGCGACCAGCCCCTGGTGACGCCGGAATTGCTCCGGCAGCTTGCAGCAACACATACCGCTACTGGTCGCCCCATGGTGGCTGCCGAGTACAACGGCGTGCACGGCGTACCGGTATACTTCGGGATTGATGCCCTACCCCTGCTCCGAGCGCTACCCGACGCAGGCGGTGCGCAGCAGCTCTTGCGCCAGCATCCGGAGTGGGTGGCGGCCGTGCCATTTGCCGGTGGTGCGGTAGACGTAGACACGGAGGCACAATACGCGGCGCTGTTGGCACAGGCTCCGCAGTAGCGTGCGAAACAGGGACCCGCTCCAGATAGAAAATCCCGTTATCTTGCCCGAGCCTACCTCAATACCCTCCCCCTATGAGCGACGCTACTGCCGCTGTTTCTGCGCCCGCTGCCGGCGCCCCACACATTCCTAAAGACGACAAGCGCATCACCCGCGGCTGGACGTTCTACGACTGGGCCAACTCGGTGTATCCGCTGGTGATTACCTCGTCTATCTTTCCCATCTACTGGGGCTCGATGGTGAAGGCCGTGACAGGCACCAACAGCGGCAAAACGCCCATAGAGTTTCTGGGAATGCACATTCCCGGCACCTCGTTGCAGAACTACTCCGTGTCGGCGGCGTTCCTGATTATCGCTCTCATCAGCCCGCTGCTCACGTCGCTGGCCGATTTTTCGGGGCGCAAGAAGCTGTTCTTGCAGGTGTTTTGCTACCTGGGTGCGGCCTCCTGCGCGGGGTTGTATTTCTTCGAGCCCAACACGTTTACCATCAGCGTATTCGTGTTTATTCTGGCCACGATTGGCTTTTCCGGCTCCATTGTTTTCTATAATTCCTACCTGCCCGATATTTCCTCCGAGAAGGAATTTGATTCCTTGTCGGCGCGGGGGTTCTCCATGGGCTACATTGGCTCGGTGCTGCTGCTGCTGATTTGCCTGGCCCTCATTCAGGGACCCCAGATTATGGGCGGGCCGGAAGGGGTAGCCATGTTTGGCCTAACCACCGGCGAGGCTACCCGCCTCAGCTTCCTGCTTACTGGCATCTGGTGGGCAGGCTTCGCCCAAATTCCCTTCTTCACCCTACCCCCCGACCCCGGCCGCCCGGCCGGTGCCGCCTCCGATTCGGGCTGGCTGCTCAACGGCTTCCGGGAGCTGGGCAAGGTGTGGGAAGAAACCAAGCACCAGCCCAACCTCAAGCGCTTCCTGCTGGCCTACTTCACCTACAACATGGGCGTGCAAACGGTGATGTACGTGGCTACCTTATTCGGCGATGAGGAGCTGCATCTGGAAAGCACTTCGCTGATAGTTACGATTTTATTGCTGCAAATTGTGGGTATTCTGGGCGCCTACCTGTTTGCCAAGCTCTCGGAGCGCATCGGCAATACGCGGGCGCTCAGCTGGGCCGTGTTCATCTGGATGCTGATCTGCATTGCTGGCTACTTTGTGCAGGCGGGCTGGAGCTTCTTCGCGTTGGCGGCCGTTATTGGCCTCACTATGGGCGCCGTGCAGAGCCTGTCGCGCAGCACGTATTCCAAGATTATCCCCGAAAATACGCCCAACTCGGCCGCCTATTTCAGCTTTTTCGACGTGGTAGAGAAGGTCGGCATCGTCATCGGCCTCATCACGTTTGGGGGCATTTCGCAGATCATGGGCGGCAACATGCGCTACAGTATCCTGGCCCTGATTGTGTTCTTCATCCTGGGCCTCTACTTCCTGTTGCAGCTGCGCGGCAAGAAGCTGCGCGAAGACTCGGCTGATACCAATACATTCCCTGGACCGCCACCCGCTACCCCCAATGTAGCCATGCCGGCGAAGGAACTATAGTAGCATCTTGCACACCACCACATAAAGAAGGCCGAACCGCACATTGCGGTTCGGCCTTCTTGTGTCAGCGCCCGAGAGCGTAACAACGGCTATTGCAGCGGGTCGAAAGCACCGCCCCAGGTGTTGTTCTGGATCAGGCTGGGGTTGTTGTCGATGGTCGACTGCGGGAGCGCGAAGAAGTAGTACTCCGGCTTCCATTGAATGCCTTTGGCAGTATAGCGCGTGTCGCGGATATTCGTCGTGATGGTGAAATAAGTACGGTAGAGGGAATCGAGAGGAATATTGTCGCGGATGGTGGCGAAATTAGCGGGGGCAGTTGTTTTCAGTGTGATAGTGAGGCCTTCGCGTGTTTTGCCATTCAGCTTCTCTTCAAACAGCTTCCAGCGGCGCAGGTCCCAGAACCGCTTGCCTTCAAAGGCCAGCTCAATCTGCCGCTCGTAGAGGATGGCCTCAAACATCTGGGCGCGGTTCATGCCGGGCGTCAGGCCATACATAGTGCTCGTGCCAGGTAGGATACCGGCCCGCTTCCGGATGGCTTTCAATTGCGTGTACGCCTCGTTGATGTTGTTGGCGCCGCAGGCGCTTTCGGCCAGGTTCAGCAGCACCTCGGCGTAGCGAATCTCAATCCAGTCGGTGCCGGCAAACTGGACGTCGCTGAGGTTCAGCGTGGGGTTGATGGCCTTGCGCAGGTAGAAGCTGGTGGCGGTTGGCTTCGACGTCTCTACACTTGTGTTGCCCTTTAAGTAGGTCCAGATGCGCAGGTTGGCGTTGCCGTTCAGCGGCCAGGTAGTGCCATTAAACGCAATGGTTTTGGCAAAGCGTGGGTCGCGGTTCTTGTAGAACAGCTGCATGGAGTAGGGGTATTCCGTCGACTCGCCGGGCTTTTCGCCATCCAGCATGGGGTAGGCCTGCACGATGTCCCAGGTAGGTAGGTTGGAGCCGCCGCCAGTACCCGTATAGGCGGGGCGGGTCTGGTTATCGTAGGTGTTGCTCTTTTTGTTCTGGGTACCCGTACTGTTGTTGAAACCCGTTACCAGCACCGCTTCCGGGTTGTTCACCTCCTGAAACCAGAGCTGATCGTAGGAGGCATGGAGGCCAAACCCGTTGGCATCCAGAATGGCTTTGGCTTCCATGCTGGCTTCGTAGGCCCGCTGCCACTTCGCTACGGCGTCGGAGGGGTTGAACTGCGGGCTGGCGGCGAAGAGCAGCACCCGCGCCTTGAAGGCCGCGGCGGCGCCTTTGGTGATGCGGCCCCAGTCCGCGCTGGGCCACTTACCGGGCAGGTAGGCAATAGCCGAATCCAGGTCGGTGGCTATTTGGTTGTAGCACTCGGTGGTGGTATTGCGGGGCAGGTAGGCCTCATTGCGGGCTTCTTCCCCCACGCCATTCAGGGGCGTAAGCACCAGCGGTACTCCGCCGTAGATGCGCACCAGGTCAAAATAGCGCCAGGCCCGGAAAAACAGGGCTTCGCCTTTGAGCTGGTTGCGCGAATCAGACGGAATGGGCGACTGGCTAACGGCCTGAATGAACGTGTTGATGGTTCGGAGCTTACCGTAGCTGTTGCCAACAGACAGCGAAGTGCCGAAGTCCGTTACATCGTTTTGGGTGATGGTGCCTTCGAAAAACTTGCTTTCGCCGGCCACTTCTTCCGACAGAATGCTGGGGCTGGTATTCCCCAGGCCAACGTTAGACTGCCCGAACCAGGTGGGTAGGTTTTGGTCGTAGATGTAGCTCAGGTTGAGGAACGCCAGCGACTCGTTCTGGAAAACCAGTGCTTCGCTGGCGGCGCCCAGGTCAACTTTTTCCAGCGTTTCTTTGCAGCCCGCCAGAGTCAGCAGCGAGGCCGATAGCGCAAGTAGGGTAGATATGCGAGTAATTTTCATGAGTTCAGATGAAGATTAGATGCCAACGTTCAGACCCAGCGATAAGGAGCGCAACGTGGGGTAGGAATCGTAAGCACCCCCGTACACCTTGTATTCGTAAGGATTGTAGAAGTTGAGAGGGTTGGTGGCCACGAAGAATATTTTCAGGCTGCTCATCTTAGCCCGGCTGACAAACTCCGTTGGGAATGTGTAGGAGATGGTGGCGTTGCGCATACCTGCCGTAAACGAGTTCCTGAACCAGAATTCGGAGGTACGGTCGTAGCTGTTGCTGGTGTACGGCGCCGGATACTCGGCATTCAGGTTGTCCGGCGTCCAGTGGTCGGCCCAGAAACCGGGGCGGTTGGAAGTAGCGGTGGCGGCCTTGCGCGCTGCACCTTCTACCGTGGCCGTGCCGCCAAACGACATGCCCATCGTTGCCTGAATGCTCAGGCCTTTGTAGCGGATGCTGGGGTTAATCCCGATGCCGTAGTGGTTGCTGGCTTTGGGGGTGAGGTAGGTTTGGTCATCCTCCGTGATTTTGCCGTCGGGAGCCGTGTACTGGCCGTTGGCATCCTTGGGGCCGCGGATGTCTTCGTAGTAGAGCATACCGGCCTTTGGAACGTCGCCAAACAGAGTGTAGTTGGGATACTTCTCCACCCAAGCAGCCACTTCATCCGGCGTGCGGAACATACCGATGTACTTGTAGCCCTCTACCCCTGGGTCGCTGGAGCGGCCTGTCAGGTCGCGGTAGGTGCCCCGCCGGCCCGGCTCTACGTCTATTCTGATCTGCTTGTTGTCGTTCCAGGATAGGAACGTGTTGAGGCGATACGACAAATCCGGCGTGATATTGTCGCCGTAGCCCAGCGATACTTCGTAGCCGAAGCCATTTACGATGGCGAAATTTTCCGACGGAATGGGCGCTCCAATCAGGAGCGGTGCCGCGGCCGTGATAGACGTCAGGATATCGTAGCGGTGGTCAAAGAAGCCATCCACCGTGAGCGAGAGCCGGTTGTTGAGGAAGCGGGCGTCGATGCCGGCGTTGTACTTGATGTTTTTATCCCAGCGGGCCTTGCGGTTGGCCATGGCGTTGTTGGGAGAAGCCGTTAGCGTCCGGTCGTTGTTGCCATTAAACACGGCTCCTTTGCCAATCTGGAACTGGTAGTTTTCCTGCCAGTTGTAGGCGCGGGTAGCATCGCCCCCGAGCAACCCTACCGAGCCCCGGATCTTCAAAAAGTTGACAATCTCAATTCTGGGGAAGAATCGCTCTTCCGAAATCACCCAGCCTGCCGACACCTGGGGAAAAACTCCCCAGCGGTATTCAGGGGCGAAGTTGGTGGAGCCGTCGTAGCGTACGGACAGCTCGGCAAAGTACTTGTTGGCGTAGCTGTAGTTGAGGCGGCCAGCGTAGGAGAGGATGCCTGATTCAGATTCGGTCTCTTCCGTCACCTGCTCGCCAGTAGCAAAGCGCATGTTGTCGTAGCCGCCGGGAATAGTGCCCGTGCGGTAGCTCCTGGTCTCATCAAAATGCGTTTCGGCCTGCTCGAAGAAGGCCAGCGCCGAAATGCGGTGCTGCCCAAACTGCTGGTCGTAGTTCAGATACCCATTGAACTGGTACCGGTCGGAGTAGCTAGGCACTACCCGGATAATGTCGCCGTTGTTGAGCGAGCGTACCCGCACAATATCACCGCCCATTATATGCTTGTGTTCGCCCAGGCCGGCATACTCCGTTACATCGTAGCGGGTACCGTACTGCTTGCCGAAGTTGTTATCCAGCGTCCGGCTGTATAGCACGCGGGCCTTCAGGCCTTTCAGGAACGGCAGCTCGTAGTCTATGTTGGCCGTCAGGTTCAGGCCCGTGTTGCGCTGCGAAGTATAGTTGTTCGAGTTCTGTACCGCGAAGAAGTTGAAGGCATCAACGGTGTTGGTATTGCCGTTACCCGGAGTTAGGTAGGTCGGGTTGCCATCTACATAGAACTGGCTGAACTGCGGCGTAAAGAGGAGCGACCTCATGTCGGTTTCCGCGCTTTCGCCGCCCTGCTTCAGGTAGTAGAGCCGCTGTTTGTACAGGTCGCCGCTCAAGGAGAGGCCGGCTTTCAGGCCGCGGGCCACGTTCACGTCGGTACTGGCGCGGAACGTCCACTTGTCGGAGTTGATGTTGTCGAAATTACCGTTCTGGCGGTTATATGACACGCCGGCGAAGTACGTGGCGCGGTCGTTACCGCCGCTCACGTTCAGGGCGTTGCGCGTCACAACGGAAGGCTTCCAGGCTTTCTCCAGCCAGTTGGTATTGTTGTTGGCGAAGTACTCCAGCTCATCGGGCGTATAGATGGCTGCATCCGTAGCCGGCCGGTCCCGGTAAAAGTTGTAGTCATTGAGGTACGTTGCCTGCTCAACGCCGTTCATCATGCTGGGCAGGCGTACGGCGTCCGAAACACCCACTGAGCCGCTGTAGCTAAACTTCGGCGGACCAGCCTGGCCGCGCTTGGTGGCTACTACCACTACCCCCTGGTTGGAGCGGGCACCGTAGATGGCGGCGGCGGCATCCTTGAGTATCGAAATAGCGGCTACCTCCGACTGGTCGAGCAGGTTGAAGTCTTCCTCCGTCCGCACCACATTGTCAATTACATAGAGTGGACCAGTACTGCCAGCATCTTTAACTAAGAGAGTAGGGTTACGTATCGTAATCTGCCCCCGGTCGCCGGGGCGGCTGCTGCCCCCCGCTACGCTCACGCCCGGCTGCTGGCCGGCAATAGCCGTTGAGAGGTCACCTACCGGCAGCTCGTCAACCTTGTTCATATCGATGGTGGCCACCGCGCCCGTCAGGCTCACCCGCGACTGGGTGCCGTAGCCCACCACCACTACCTCGTTCAGGGACGAAGCTTCTTCCTCCATCTTCACGTCCAGCGAGGTGCGGCCACTCACCAGAATCTCTTGCTTTTTGAAGCCGATAGAGCTGAAAACCAGCACCTCATTGCCCGTGGGCAGGTTGATGCGGAATACGCCTTTCTCGTCGGTGGTGGTGCCTGTTGTAGTGCCTTTCAGCACCACGCTCACGCCCGGAATAGCTTCTCCTTTGGCATCGCGCACCGTACCCGAAATATTCAGGAAAAACGGCTTTGCTGCTGCTGGCCGGTGCGGGGGTAGGGTGCCAACGCCAACTGCACCAGCCGGGCCGGCGCCAATCAGCAACCCCACCAGCAGGGTATACGCCGCGCCCTGCCGGAGGCTGGCGCAACGAGAAGAGGGAACGAGTAGAGAAGGAGTCATAGTGGTTGGATTGTGGTAAAACACATGCGCTGTACTGGTTATTTCTGGGAGTTGGCTGCTTCGCGGGCACGGCGCGCCTGCCAGTCCTTGCCTGCCTGATTCATGTCGATGCCGGCCGCCGAGAGGTAGTTGTTGATCTTGCCTTTGTACTTGCCAAACCAGGCGTGCTTTTCCTTCGAGGAGCCGGCATCCATGGCGTGTTCCCGCGCTTCGGTAAGCCAGGCCAGCATCTGCGTTTTCTGGGCTGCCGTGAGGTCGGGCAGCATTTCCTGGTAGGCGCGCATGGTGTTGGGTAGCACGCTGTAGGTCATGCCATCCTTCACTTGGTCTACCTGCGTGGGGGTGAGGTAGCGGCTCAGCTTCTTCAGGTACTGCCCGTGCAGCTTGTCTAGCGCCGCCGTCGATTTGGCTTCAATTTGCTTTTTGGCCTCGTCGGTCTGCGCCTCTTTAGGCTGAGCTTTCAGAGCCGTCAGCTGGGCTTTCTTTTGCTCGTCGAGGTCGTTGATGCGGCGGTATTGCTCCGCAATCAGGTCCCGCACCGGCACCACCTTTTTCTGCTCCAGGGGCTGGATGGTGGCTACTATTTTGGCCGCCCGTTCTGTCACGACGCGCTTGTAGGCCGCTTCCGGGGTTTCAGTAGGTGCAGTCGTTTGCGCTGATGCTGCTATGCAGGGTGCAGCAACCAGGAAGCCGGCTAACAGTAGTCGATGAAAGGTGTAACTCATTGCTCAAGTCTAAATGCTTATAAGTGAAGCAATTTAGGCTTGTTTCAGACGGTGGATATACAGCTTTTAACCAACTTTTTATACAATCTTATCATGTAGGCTTACCTGTTTTCGATTAAGCCGAGGTAAGCGACTTAGGAAGCATAAATACTGCTATCATAAACCATCGAAAACGTTTGCGGAAACAAGGCTTTTCTAACTAAAAGCTCTTCAAACAGAGCTGCGAATAGAAAAGCGTGTCAACTCGTTTGGAAAACCGACTTCAGGTAGGCCGTATTGGCGCCGAAGTTCTTCTTCACGTTGCGGGCGTCGTTGGCGTCGCGGGAGCGTTCTACCACCAGCCAGCCATCCCAGCCCATGTCTACCAGGGTTTGCTTCACCTTCTGCATGTTCAGGCGGGTGTTGTTTTGCAGCCACACGCCGTCCTCGTCGGTGGCGTGCATCTGGCAGATGCGCTTGCGGCCCAGGATGCGCAGCTCCTGGCACAGGTCACGGCCTTCCTTGAGCGGATTAGAAAAGTTGAAGTAGATCTGAATGTGCTTGGAGCCAATGTCGCGCAGCAGGTCCACCTCGCCCTGCGCATCCAGCGCCGTTTCGATGCCGATGATGACACCCGCTTTTTTCGCCATTTGACCCACCACTTTCAGACGTTCCACAATGGCGGGGCGCAGCTCGGGGTTCTTGCGCAGGTCGCCCTGAGTGCCAAGGGGTAGGAAAGCCACCTTCACGTTCATGGCCTTCATCGTGTCGATGCAGTCCTGCACCATGCGCTGGTAGGTAGGGCGCGTGGCGAACGACTGCGCGTAGAAGCCGCTCATGGCCAGGGAGCAGATTTCCAGGTTCAGCTCGCGGGCTTTGTCGAGAAACTCCTGACGGGTCGCTGGGTCGGCGAGCTTGCTGTCGAAGGTTTCGCGCTGGCCCAGACCGCCCATGTCCACCTCCACGCCATCGGCCCCGATTTCCTTCGCCAGCGGTAGTGCGCCCAGCTTCTGACGCTTCAAAATCATAAGGTCAACCACGGCTACCTTGTAGGTGAGCTTCTTACGGCTCAGGGCCTGCATCGGCCACGGCAGCAGCAAGCCAGCTGTCAGCAAAGAGCCAGTGCGGAGAAAGTTGCGGCGGGAAGGTAGGGAGTGGTTCATAGTAATGCAGATTTCAGGACCGCGTATGGAGTAGAGACACAATATTTTGTGTCTCTTCGTTGCAGAGGTTGTCTAGTTGCTGAGTAGAAATTGAGTCGTGCAATGGGAGACACAAAATATTGTGTCTCTACCTCCTGCGTTGACTTCCGAATAAAGGGTTGTTAGTGACTACTTACTCTATTTTCTGGCTTGTTAGAGCGGAATGGCCGGGCGGGCAAACCGCCGGCAAACAGGTTGGGCTGGGCCAGCTCGTCCCAACCGAAACGCATGGCCGTGGGGTGCTTCACGCCGTCGGCCCATACCTCCACCCGCTTGCCCTTGATGCGGGCCTGCGCCGGATGGAACACGCCATCCTCGCCCGCCACTTCAAAATGCGTGAGTGGCTTGCTGTCTTGGCTGACTAGGGGGACGGGTAGGGGCTCAAAGAATACCAGCGCCTTGCGGCCGCGCACTTTCAGGTGGTCGAACACCGGGCCGCTGGCTACTACCTCCTTCTTATTATAGGTGTGCTTGAGGGCCAGCAACGCCAGCCGCCGGCCCACTTCCCACTTAAAACCGGGGTGAATACCGCCTTCGGTGTTGGCTAGGTCAGTCGTCTCAATCATGCCGGTGTGCGGAATCTGGAGGGCCGCCGCCTGCGCCTCCCGGATGCGGGGTAGGGTTTCGCGGGTGAGGGGCACCTTGCCCGATTCCTGGGAATAATGGAACGGGGCCAGCGACACATAGTAGAAGGGTAGGTCGGCATCGTGCCAGGCCGTGCGCCAGCTGGTGATGAGCGTGTGCATTTTCTGGGTGTAGGTGGTGGTTTCGGCCAGGTAGCAGTTGCTTTCGCCCTGATACCACAGGAAACCACGCAGCGCAAACGGCACCAGCGGCGCAATCATGGGGTTGTAGAACTTGCCCGGCTCGCCATCCACCTTCTGCCCACTGAAAACCGGGTCCTGCCCAAACGCCGCCTCCGAAACCCACGGTTCGATGCGGCTACCCGGCACCGCCGACGAAACAACGCCCACCGGCACCTGCAACCGCTGGCGCAACTCCTTGGCGAAGAAATACGCCGCCGCCGAAAACGACCGAAGCGCCGAGTCCTGCGCAATGCTCCAGTTATGGTGCGTGGAGTCGGGTCGGGCCAGGGTTTTGCGGTTCACCAAGAAAATCCGAATGGCGGGGTCGTGGGCATAGTCCAGTTCGTCCACGGGGTTTTGGCCGGGCACGTTGGGGCGGGTCACTTTGCTGTTTTTGCGCATCGTGTACTCCATGTTCGACTGCCCCGAGGCCAGCCACACTTCGCCTACCAGCACATCGTGCAGCCGAATGGTGTTGGCGGGGCCGCTAATCGTCAGCTCGGCTGGCGTGGCGGAGGCTTTCAGCGGCTGCAAGGTCACCTGCCAGTGGCCGGCGGCATCGGCATCGGTGCGGAGTTGCTGGCCAGCAAACTGCACCGTCACGGTCTCGCCGGGTGCGGCCGTGCCCCAGATGGGCACCGGCTTTTCGCGCTGCAATACCATGCTGTGGCCCAGGATGCGGGGTAGGGAGATGCGGGCGTGGGCGGGTAGGGTGGCTAGTAAAGCCAAGAGTAGCAATGTCAGCAGGCGGGGCGCCTCACCCCCCGGCCCCCTCTCCGAAAAAGGAGAGGGGGAGCCAGACGTAAATGGTCGAACCGAATCGTTCGGCTCCCCCTCTCCTTTTCGGAGAGGGGGCCGGGGGGTGAGGCGCTTCGTGTGCTTCATCTCTATCATTTCTTCGCAAGCCAAATGATTTCGGTACCATCACCACTGCTGGGAATGGTAGCCGTTCTACCGCCCTTCACGGTTTCCTTTTTGCTGGCAATTTGCCCGGTTTTGGGGTTGATGCGTCGCACCACAAACGTGCCTTTCAACTGCGAGAGGTCGAGTTGGGTAGGCGTTTTGCCTTCATGGTAGAGCAGCAGGCCAGTTTTGTTGTCGGATAGCGCCCACTGGCCTGCGGGTAGGCCGGCTACGGGCGTCATGTTGGCCACGGCCTCGGCAAAGCGGGCGTCGGGCACGCGGGGCACGCTGGCCAGGGAGCCGCCGGCCAGCAGCACGGCCCAGCCGTGGGCGTCGGCACCGTCGGCGGAGTAGAGCACGGCTTTCTCGGGGAACTGCTGGCGGTACTCGCGCACGGCGCGGTACACCTGCTCGAAGGAGCTGCGCTTGGGTTTCAGCAGGCGGGCGTGCTGGCGCGGGGCCAGGTTCAGGCCGCCGGCCGGGGCGTAGGCGGTGCCGTTTTCCTGGTAGTGCCAGTAGTTGATGTCGATAACGTCGACCACGGCGGCGCGGGCGGGGTCGGCCAGGATGGCGTCCTGCACGTCTTTGGTGGTGCTAAGGGCAATGAGCGGGTGCTGGCCGGTTTCGGTCTCCCACTCCTTAACGGTATCCAGCCAAAACTGCACGAAGGCCAGCGGCCCGGTGAACTCCTCGCCAATCAGGTGAATAACCCCGGTTTTGCCCACGAAGTTGTTGAGACACTGCCGGATATACGCCTGGTGCAAGGGTCGGCGTGCGGGGTCGTTTACATCGTAGAACTGCTCGGCCAGGAAGATGCGCTTGTCGCCGGCGTAGGGCACGGGCTCGGGAAAGCCGGTGTTGTTGATGTTGTTGGCCGGCCGCCACGGAAAATCGGCGTAGTGCGCCCCGGCCTCAATGATGTTGTGCTGAAAGTAGTGATTGTGCAGCAGCACTAGGCTCTTTTGATCGGCCAGCTCCGCAAACCGCGCCAGGCGGTTCCAGTACCACTTGTTGTACTTGGTGAGGTCGTATTTGCTGAGGCCGTCCCAGGCGGTGCCCTGGCCGCTGCGGGCGAAGGGTAGCTCGTAGAACGGCGGCCACACTTCCCCGTCCATCCGCCGAATCCGCTCGTGGTCGTCGCGGCGGCGCTCGTACCACAGGCCGTAGTTGTGGGCCAGGGCTACAATGTTGTCGGCTTGCAGCGAGTCGGTCATGTCGTCGAGGTCGTCGGTGAGGCCGCGGCCGGTCATGCCCGGTACGAAGCGCGTAATGTGCGGATTGGCCTTGGGTAGGCCGTAGGGGCGGGCGCTGCCGTTCCACCACGGCACCTGCTGGTGGCGGCCCAGCACCACGGCATCGCCGCGCACCACCAAGCCGTTGCGTAGGTGCATAGCCGGCGAATTGGCCGGGGTAGGGGTTACTTTGATTTTTAGCTTGTCGATGCTTGGGGCTGAGGATGAGGTAGCAAGCGGCTGGCGGGTAGGAGCCGCTTCAATGAAGGCCAGTAGGGTAGGAGCGGGCTGCTTCGCTAACTGAGTCAGTTCCTGCGCTACCTCCACTTTGGGGCTACTGGAAGCCTCAGTTTCCATGGGTAGTAGCACGGCGCGGCCGGCCACGGCATCTGCGCCCAGGCGCTCTTTGAGTTGCGCATAATACAGGCTGCGCGGGTTGATATGCTCGTTGGACTGGTTCCAGTAGCCGTCGCCGGCAAACTGTGCCCAGGTGCCAAACGCCCAGTTTTGGGCCGTGGGCGGCTGGTAGCAATCCACGCGGGCGGCGCTGCACTGCCAGAACACGCTGTTGGCGGCGGCCCAGCCGGCGCCGTTGCCGTCCTGCCCGCGGTTGCCGAAGCGTAGGGCGTTGCCGTCTACCTTCACAATGTCGAACAGCGTGCCCGACGCCCAACTATCGATAGCGCCGCTGAAGCTGTACGGCAGCTCCGACTCGCACTGCACGAAGGCGTTGGGGCCGGCCGCGCAGTAGCCCACGGCAAAATCGTGGTAGCCCGACTCAGCATACAGCCGCTGAAACAGCGTCTGCTGGCCTTTGGTAAGGAAGGTATAGCGCCGCTCACCCCCAATTTCCGACACGGGCTCCGTCGAAATGCAGTCCTCTACCGTCAGGCGGCGGGCGTTGGTGTGGGCCATCACGGCCGAACCGGCGAAATGTCGGAACGAAACCTGTCGCACCCAGGCATCCTGCACGTTATCAAGCACGATGGCCATCCAGCGGTGCGCCTCGTCTTTGAGATTGTCTTGGTCAAACGTTGATTCCAGCGCCAGGTTCTCCACGCCTACCTGCGTGAGTAGGCCCGGCCAAGTGTAGCGGGCCACCGTGCCGCCGCCGTACTGTTGGTCGAGGGCCGTGGTGATGGGCGCATCCAGCGTGAGTCCGTTGGCATCCACAGCCACCACCTGCCGGTCCCAGGCCAGCTCGCGCTGCCCCGGCTTCCACCCCAGCGCCGACTCGCCCCCGCCGAAGGCTTGCGTGCCGAGCGCTGCAATCCAGGCGGCGGTAGTGGGGCGCTGCACCAGCACCCTGTCCCCTACCTTGAAAGCGGTAGGGTTGGCCACGTGCACCGTACGGGCATTCACCGGCACGTATTTGTCCGTAACGGGCTGGGCTTTTTCCAGGCGCCGGTCGTCGCGGCCAGTGGCAGTTACCAGGTGGTCGCGGCTGTAGGTAGTGCCGATGAGCAGTGTGCCGCCTTCCTGCATGCCACTGCCGCGCAGCACCACGCCCGAGGCGCGCAGCCACAACCGGCCGGCCACCTCAAACCGTCCCTTTTCCAGCACCACCGCTCCCCGAAATCCGTCCTTGCCCACCGGCAGGCCCGCCACATACTCCAGCGCCGCCTGAATGCGGGCGGTGGCGTCGCCGGCTTTGGCAGGCACCACTACCCGCGCCGGCACCAGCGGAATAGCTTGGCTGCCAGCTTGGTATCCGCAGTAGGAGAAATCTGGCACGCGGTTCCCCAGCGAGTCGGGCGCGTACAGCAGCGTACCGTCTTTGCTGCTAGCAACGGGCGGTGGTGGCGGGGTAGGCTTCGGTTTCTTCTGCGCCGCGAGTGGGCCGGCGACACAGAAGAACAGGAGGAGAGAAAGAAGGGGAAGTTTGGGCACGTTGGGAGGGTCTGAGGAGGTCGTTCTAACGGGGGACCTCACCCCCTAGCCCCCTCTCCGAAAAGGAGAGGGGGAACTAGTTTTTAGAATTAGAAACTAGCACTAGCTCCCCTCCTTTTTTAAGGAGGGGTAGGGGGTGGTAAAAGTCATTGAACGATTACTAGCTCTAGTATTTCTTAGCTCTAGCAGAACCACCCCCAACCTCTCCTTGAAAAAGGAGGGGAGCTAGTTTTAGTTTCTAGCTCTAAAAAACTAAAAACTAGTTCCTCTTCTCCCTGAGCTAATGCGCATCAAGCATTTGCGGAGGCTAGGGGGGGAGGTGACTAGCGCTAATCCACTCGCGACAGCATCGACGACGACTTCGGCTTCACGTCCTGCAACTCCACCACGCTGTTGAGGTACACCTCAATGTTGGTATAGCCGTCTTTGCCGGCTATCTGGCTGGCATCAGCGGCGTTTTTGGGGTTGAGGCGGTGCTTCTTTTCGTAATCGTCGGGCATGCCATCCTGGTCGGCGTCCTGGTAGGGTTTGCCGGCGTAGGTGGGGTAGCCGCCCACTTGGCTGATATCGGTGATGATGCCGTTTTTGTAGGAGTCGATGGGTAGGCGGCGGTGCTTGAACTGCGTTTCGGGCAGCTTCACGTTGGCATCGTACTCAATCTTGCCGGTGCGCACCTGCTTGGCAATGCGTACGTCTACCGGGTCGCGTTTGGGTAGGGTAGCGCCGGCATTTTCAATCACGTAGTCATAGGCTTTTTCGGCCGTCAGTAGCGTCACCTCGGGCATAGGTAGGGGCTTGTCCCACTTGATGTCCTGCCGGTACTTGCCGGCGTTGGGCATATCCTCTATCTGCACGCCGCCGTCCCAGTTGTCCTTGGTTATTTTCTCGTTGCCTTCCACGATGTTACCGTGCACGTAGGCCCGCCCAAACGTGAGGTAGCCGAGCTTGCTGCGGCCGGCTTCGGGCTTCAGAATACGGTAGGCCAGTGGCGAATCTTTGGGCGTCTGGGGGCCAGGCTTGTAGTAGTTGTTCACGATGTTGTACATGGCCCGGTAGTCGCCGCCGTCGGTGGAGCGGTGCACCCAGTTGAAGACCACATTGTTCACGAAGTTGAACACGCCAAACCAGCCAATCGACGGATTGCGGCCAGCGTTGTCGGCCCACATGTTGCGAATAAACGTGCAATTTTCGCCGCCCAGCGTGCTCCCAAACGCGTGGTTCCAGGTATCCAGCGCCTCCGAGAAAATGGAGTTCTGAATGGTGATATTCACTGTGGGCAGCTTCTGCTCGATGGCGCCGGTGCTGTCGTTATACATGTGGCGGTACATCGACATGTTCTCATCCAGGCCCCACGAGGCCGACACATGGTCAATCATAATATTGCCTACCGGGTTGCCCCCGATGGCGTCGTCGCGGCGGCCCACGTTGGTTTCGCCGCGGCGGAAGCGCATGTAGCGCACAATTACGTCGTGGGTGTCAATCCACACCGACTCGCCGGCCACACAGATACCGTCGCCGGGAGCGGTCTGGCCGGCAATGGTCACGTAGGGCGCCCGGATGATGAGCGGGCTTTTGATGTGAATGATGCCGGCCACGTTGAACACGATGGTGCGGGCGCCGCCCATTTCGCAGGCCTCACGCAGGGTGCCGGGGCCACGGTCTTCGAGGCTCGTTACCACGATTACTTTGCCGCCGCGCCCGCCAAACGAGTGCGCGCCGCCGCCCTCAGCGCCCGGAAAGGCCAGAATCGGCGACTGGGGCAGGTCGATGGGGCGAGCCGCCCACGGAATATAAGGCTTGCCTTCGCGAGCTTCCTTCTGAATGATGGGGTAGGCCTTGGCCCAGGCAATGTCCGACTGGCGCTGGGCCTCCTCCATCAGCTCCTTGCTGGCTTTCTGGATGTCGGACGGAATCTGGGGATACTGCGCCCATGCCAACTCAGGCAGCGACAACAAGGCAGCGGAAGCAAGAAAGGAAGCGGCGTATTTGTTCATGGATGGGGATGATTTTTGACGGGAGCTAAGTAACAGCATAAAGGCACGCCGCACCTGTACCATTTTTCCGAGCCTGTGTAGGATATTAGCATTCCTACCTGTCGGACTGCACAGTTGTCTCCTTTCCGCAAAGAAAGCCGCACAACCCGCCCGCCCTTCCGTCGCGGCTGCATTCTGCTTACTAAGGTGCAGGCTGACAAGAGTAGAGACGGCGGGAACGACGAAATAGCGCTGCGGCGGGACTTTTTGCCATGGTAACATGCTATAACAGCAAGAGAACATGGTATAAATTATCAGGGTAAAATCCCAATACTTTTGAGACTATGCGTTTCATCCGCTACCGATTACCTACCCGAAGCAGGGCAACTATAGGCTCTGTTACATGGCAACAAGTACTGCTACTTGGGTGCATACTGCTCACTTGCTGGCTGCCGGCTAAAGCCGCTACCCCGCCCAAGCGGTCGGCGCAGACTATCGTGCTACCCAAGGGCGCCCACGCTCGCCTGCACTACGGTGCTGAGCGGCTGGCCGCGGCCCTGCGCACGGCTGGCTATACCGTGACGGTGCAGGAACAGGACAAGCTGCCGAAGAAGCCCAAGAACCTACTAGTGGTAGGCCGCGCCGCTGATGCGCTCTTGCAGCAGGCCAACAGCGCCTACCGCATGGGGGCTGCCAAAGCGCCGGGCAAGGAGGGCTTTTCCATTATTCCCGCGAAAAACAACACCCTACTCATCAGCGGGGCCGACAACTCCGGGGCGCTGTACGGGTGTTTAGAATTGGCCGATCGGGTAAAGGCGCAGGGCCAGCTGGAGGAACTGGCTCTCACCGACCAACCGGAAATGGTATTGCGTGGCGCCTGTATAGGTGTGCAAAAGCCTACCTACCTGCCGGGCCGGGGCGTGTACGAATACCCGTACACGCCCGAAACTTTTCCCTGGCTCTACGACAAGCAGCTCTGGATCAGGTACCTGGATATGCTGGCCGACAACCGCATGAACTCGCTCTACCTCTGGAACGGCCACCCCTTCTCCTCGCTGGTGCGCCTGAAGGACTACCCCTACGCTGTGGAGGTAGACGACGCCACGTTCAAAAAGAACGAGGAGATGTTCCGTTTCCTGACCGAAGAGGCCGACAAGCGCGGCATCTGGGTGATTCAGGCGTTCTACAACATCATCATTCCCAAGCCTTTCGCCGAAAAGCACAACCTCGAAACCCAGAATCGCAACCGCCCCATCGTGCCGCTGATTGCGGACTACACGCAGAAGTCGATTGCCGCGTTTGTGGAGAAATACCCCAACGTGGGCCTGCTCGTGACGCTGGGCGAGGCCATGGAAGGTGCCGGCCAGGACGATGTGGACTGGTTCACCAAGACCATTATTCCCGGCGTGCAGGACGGCCTGAAAGCCCTCAAGCAAACCGAGCAGCCGCCCATCGTGCTGCGCGCCCACGACACCGACGCACCCCGCGTGATGGCCGCCGCCCTACCCCTGTACAAGAACCTGTACACCATGGCCAAGTACAACGGCGAGGCCCTGACCACCTACAACCCGCGCGGTACCTGGGCCGAACTGCACCGCAAGCTGAGCAGCCTGGGCACGGTACAGATTGAGAACGTGCACATTCTGGCCAACCTGGAGCCCTTCCGCTACGGCTCGCCCGATTTCGTGCAGAAGTGCGTGCAGGCCATGCACCACGAGTACGGCGCCAATGCCCTGCACCTCTACCCCCAGGCCTCCTACTGGGACTGGCCTTACACCGCCGACAAAGCCCCTGACCGCCTCTTGCAGCTGGACCGCGACTGGATCTGGTACAAGGAGTGGGCGCGCTACGCCTGGAAAGCCGACCGCCCCCGCCCTGAGGAAGTAATCTATTGGGGTAGGGAATTAGGCCAGAAATACGGCTGCGACGCCGCGGCTGGTCAGCAGATCCTGGAAGCCTATGAGCAGGCTGGCGAAATTGAGCCGAAGCTGCTACGCCGCTACGGCATCACCGATGGCAACCGCCAGACCCTGACGCTGGGCATGCTGATGACCCAGCTCATCAATCCCAAACGCTACGGCCTGTTTACGATGCTGTATGAGTCGGAAGCGCCGGAGGGCGAGATGATTATCGACTACGCCGAGAAGGAAGCGAAAGGCGAAAAGCACATCGGCGAGACGCCCCCGCAGATAGCCACCGAGGTAGTAGCGCACGGCAAAGCCGCCGTAGCCGCCATCGATAAAGCCGCGCCCGCCGTGACGAAAGACACGGAGGAATTCGCGCGCCTCAAAAACGACATGTACTGCCAGGATGCGCTGGCTAACTTCTACGCCGATAAGGTGCAGGCTGCCCTGCGCGTGCTGCGCTACAAGTACTCGCGCAACGTAGCCGACCTGGAGCAGGCTGTGCCCTACCTGCAACGCAGCGTGCAGCACTGGCAGAAGCTGACCAACCTGACGAAGTCTACCTACCTCTACGCCAATAGCATGCAAACAAAACAGCGCAAAATTCCGATGCGCGGCGTGGATGCCACCTACATCACCTGGGTGGAAATGCTGCCCGTGTACCAGCAGGAACTCACCCACCTGCAACACAGCATCGACTCGCTGAAGCAGGTGAAGCCCACCACTGCCGCCAAGAAAGCCTCAGTCCTAACCAACTCACCTGTGAAGCTGCTCAGCAAAACTGGCGGCACCTACCGGGTAGGGACGGGGCAGTCGGCTTTCACTGATACTACGGCGCAGATTACGGCAGCCGCGCCTGAGCTGGCAGGGCTGAATGGTATCCGGATGAGCAAAGCCGAGCAGATCAGCCAAGGCACGGAGCTGCGGTTTAGCACGACCAAGCCGGTGAAGCTGCTGGTGGGCTATTTCAACGAGAAAAGCCCCCGCTACCTCCCCACGCCCCAACTCGAAACCGACGCCAGCGCTAACGACTACGGCCAAGCCGACAGCAAGATTTCCAACGCCGTAGCCGTGGCCGGAATGCCGTCTGTGAACGTGCACACCTACTCCTTCAAGCCCGGCACGCACACGCTGAACCTGGGCAAAGGCGCCTGCCTGATCCTAGGCTTCATCGACGACAACCAACCCTTACGCACCTACAACGCCGGCTTGGGCGACGCCAGTGCCAAGGCAGATGAAATTGACTGGCTGTTTGAATAACGGCCGTGCCGCCTGTTCCTATCCCTGTCAGGGTTTCAAACCCTGACAGGGATTTTCCTAGCGTAGAACCTACCACCCTATGTCCCTCCGCACCCCACTTCTTGCCCTGAGTTTTGGCCTGCTGGCCGCTGGCTGCGCTACCACCAGCCAAACGGCCCAGACGCGCGCCATCGGCTCGGTGCTCACCACTGCCGACCTGCGCCAGCGCGTGGCCCTGTACAATAGTCTCGACAGCGAATACGTGGTGAACCACGTGCCCAACGCCCAGGCGGCCGATTGGCTGGCGCGGGAGGTGCCCTTGTTCGAGTGCCCCGATTCGGCGTTGCAGCAGGCCTACTACTACCGCTGGTGGACCTACCGCAAGCACCTCAAGCAAACCCCGGATGGATACGTGTTTACGGAGTTTATCACGCCCATGAAGCACGCCGGTACCTACAATACCATCAGCAGTGCGCTGGGCCACCACCTCAACGAGGGCCGCTGGCTGCATGACCCGCAGTATACCGAGCAGTACCTCAAGTTCTGGCTCTACACCGATGCCAAACGTAGCGGGCCCAAGCTGCATAGCTTCAGCGGCTGGCTGGAAGATGCGGTGTACGACCTCTACAAAGTCCAGTACGACAAAGCGTTGGTGCAGCAGGTGCTACCCGCCCTCACCGCCGACTACCGGCAGTGGGAACAAGAGCGGATGCTGCCCAACGGTATGTTTTGGCAGTACGATGTGAAGGACGCCATGGAGGAATCCATCAGCGGCGGGCGCAAGGAAAAGAACGTGCGCCCTACCATCAACAGCTACATGTACGGCAACGCTGTGGCCCTGGCCGCCATGGGCCGTCTGACTGATAACGATACGCTGACGCAGAAGTACACGCAGAAAGCCGAGCAGCTGAAAACGCTGGTAAATACCACGTTGTGGGACGATAAGGCCGATTTCTACAAGGTGCAGTACGAAAAAGGCGGCCTCTGCGAAGCGCGCGAGGAGCTGGGCTTCATTCCCTGGTACTTCTCCCTACCTCCCGACCAGCCCGAGTACGCCCAGCAATGGGCCCAGCTCACCGACGAAGGCGGTTTCAAAGCGCCTTGGGGCATCACCACCGCCGAGCGCCGGGCGCCTGGCTTCCGCACCCACGGCTCGGGCCACGGCTGCGAGTGGGACGGCGCGGTGTGGCCCTACGCCACCACCCAAACCCTGAAAGGCCTCGCCAACCTACTCACCCAGTACAAAAACCACGGCGCCATGACGCCGCAGGTTTACTACGACGAGCTGCGCAAATACGCGCTGTCGTTTCAGAAAAACGGTGTGCCTTATATTGGGGAGTATCAGGATGAGAAAACCGGCGAGTGGCTGAAAGGCGACAATCCGCGCAGCAGCTACTACAATCACTCCGGCTTCGCCGACCTCATCATCACCGGCCTCGTCGGCCTAAAACCCCGCCCCGACAACACCGTGGAGGTATTCCCCTTGGTGCCGGAAGGCCAATGGGACTACTTCTGCCTCGACCAGGTGCGCTACCACGGCCAGCTTCTGACGGTGCTCTGGGACAAAACCGGCCAGAAATATGGCCGCGGCAAAGGCCTGCGGGTGCTGTCAAACGGCAAGGAAATCGGCCACGCCAGCAAGTTGGAACGAGTAACAGCGAAGCTGTAAGAACGAAACTCCCCTCAGATGAGGAGGGGACGCGGCTGCGAAGCAGACGCTGGGGTGGTTGAGGTCGTTGCTGATGTTGTTCTGACGTGCGCCTCACCCCCCGACCCCCTCTCCGAAAAAGGAGAGGGGGAGCCAGACGAAATAAGAACGAATACTTGACTGAGTAAAAACGATATGGCTGTTGAAAAGAATACGTCTGGCTCCCCCTCTCCTTTTTCGGAGAGGGGGCCGGGGGGTGAGGCCCACGTCAGAACGACCCAAAATGCCACGACTCCGGGGCGTGAGGTGCTCCGCCTGCTCACGCTGCTCTTCCTCCTACTCTGCCTACCCCAGCTGACCCACGCCCAGCAGTACTACAACGTATTGAAATACGGCGCCCGCAACGACAGCACCAAGCTGGCCACCGACGCTATTCGCAAAGCCATCGACGCGGCCAGTAAGGCAGGCGGCGGCACGGTGTACTTCCCGGCCGGCCGGTATCGCACCGGCCCCATTCACCTCAAAAGCAACATCACCATTGATATTGAGGCGGGGGCTATCCTCTACTTCAGCGACAATTTCGACGACTACCTACCCATGGTGCCTACCCGCTACGAGGGCATCGACATCACCAGCTTTTCGCCGCTATTCTATGCTTATAAGGCCGAGAATATCACGATTAAGGGTAGAGGCATCATCGATGGGCAAGGCAAGAAGTGGTGGGACTACGCCGAGGGCGCCTCGCGCAAAAGCCAGGATTCGAAGTGGCAGAAAGAGTTTTTTCGGCTGAACCAAAACATCCTGAAGCCCGACCAGCCCGGCGTGATTGAGCGCGGCTTTATGCGTCCGCCGTTCATCCAGCCGATGTATTGCAAGAACGTGCGCATTGAGGGCATCACCATCCGCAACTCGCCGTTTTGGACCGTGAACCCGGAGTTCTGTGAGAACGTGACCATCACGGGCGTGACCATCAACAACCCGAAGTCGCCGAACACGGACGGGATAAATCCGGAGTCGTGCAAGTACGTGCACATTGCCAACTGCCACATCAGCGTCGGCGACGACTGTATCACCATCAAATCGGGCAAGGACCGGGCGGGGCGGCAGCAGAACATGCCGGCCGAGAACTACACCATCACCAACTGCACCATGCTGAGTGGGCACGGCGGGGTAGTGATTGGCTCGGAGATGTCGGGCGGGGTGAAGAAAATCACGATTTCCAACTGCGTGTTTGATGGTACCGACCGCGGCATCCGTATCAAAACGGCGCGGGGTAGGGGGGGCGTGGTAGAGGATATTCGGGTCGATAACGTGGTGATGAAGAATATCAGGGAGCAGATTATCGTGCTGGATATGCAGTACGCCAACACGCCGGCCGAGCCGGTGACAGAGCGCACGCCGCGCTTCCGCAATATTCATTTCAGCAACATTACAGCGGAAGGCAACCAAGCTGGTCTACTCAATGGACTGGAAGAAATGCCCATTGAAAACGTTACGTTCAGCAACCTCAACATCGACAGTAAACAGGGCTTCACGATAAAAGAAGCCCGCAACATCGCCTTCCATAACGTGCAGGTGAACCCGCAAACCGGCCCCGCCGTGCGTGCCGAAAACGTGCGCCAACTCTGGCTCGACGGCCTGCGCAGCACCCTGCCCAGCGCCGCCACGCCCCCCGTGGAGCTAACCAACGCCGAGGACGCCTTCATCTACAACTGCTTCCCTGCCACCGGCACCGACACGTTCCTGAAGCTGAAAGGCCCCAAAACCCGCAACATCGTGCTGCAAAACAACAACTTCAAGCGCGTGAAACTGCCCGTGGTGCAGGACGCGGACGTGACGGAGCGCGTGGTAGGGCCGTAGCATACGAGGCGTCGCCGATGGCGCGGGGCTGTGCCCCGTGTCGACTAGTAGCAGGCCTCTGGCCTGCCCATCTGAACAGCCTCGTCCAAATAATTCTCACAGTGCAAACGACGCAGGCCAGAGGCCTGCTACTAGTCGGCACGGGGCACAGCCCCGCGCCAGCAACGCTCTGATCTACCTATTATCGCCTTTATGCCCCGACTCCTCATCCTCTTCCTTCTTCTAACCACTCTCGCCCAAGCCCAGCAGCCCCTAAAGCTCTGGTACAACCAGCCCGCCGAGAAGTGGACGGATGCCCTGCCTATCGGCAACGGGCGGGTAGGCGGTATGGTGTTCGGGGGGGTAGGGCAGGAGCGGGTGCAGTTCAACGAGAGCAGCTTGTGGACTGGCTGGCCGCGCCCCTATGCCCGGCCAGGGGCGGCGCAGTATCTGCCGCAGATTCGGGCGCTGCTAGCGGCGGGCAAGCAGAAAGAGGCCGAAGCCCTGGCTGCTGAGCATTTTATGGGACTTCAGGACCACGAGGAAGGCTACGAAGCCCGCCGCGCCGCGTGGCTGCAACAGGTGCAAGCCATGAAAGTAGCCGAAGCCACTGCTGCCGACCATACCTGGCAACCGCTGCCAATCCCTACCCCCAACGGCTGGGAAAACGCCGACATAGCCGGCATGGAAAGCCTCGACGGGGCCGTGTGGTTTCGCACCAGCTTCGAGCTGCCCGCTGCCTGGACCGGTAAAGACATGACACTCAGCTTGGGCCGCATCCGCGACGCGGACATCACCTACGTGAACGGCCAACAAATCGGGACGGACGAGGGCATCAGCAAGAAGCGGCGCTACCGGGTGCCAGCCGCCGCGCTCCGGCCGGGCCGCAACGAGGTGGCTATTCAGGTGATTAATTATTACGACAAGGGCGGCCTGATTGGGGTGAAGGAAGATCAGCCGGTGTTTGTGGTCTACCCCGAGGGCACCGATCCGGCCAAGAATGTGCCTTTAGACCCCAATTGGCAATACTGGGTGCAGGACGATAACCCACCCCTGTCGCCCAGCTACCAGGCTTCTTACCAGCCGTTTGGAGATTTACTGTTTGATTTTGCATCGAAGGGCGAGACGATGAACTACCGCCGCGAGTTGGACCTCACGCAAGCCGTGGCCCGCACCACGTACGCCCAAAACGGCATCACCTACACCCGCGAGTACTTCGCTAATGCCCCGCGCAACGTGCTGGTCTGCCATCTTACGGCCAGCAAAAAGGGTAGCATCAGCCTGAATGCGCTGCTTCAAAGTCCGCACAAAGACTATAAAGTTTCTCGCGTAGACGACCGCACGCTGGCTCTGGCTGTGCAGGTGAAAGATGGCGTGTTGCGCGGCGTGAGCTACCTGTGCCTAGCCACGAAAAGCGGCAAGGTAACGGTGACCGACCAGCAAATTCAGCTGGAAAACGCCGACGAAGCCACGTTCTACCTCACGGCCGCCACCAATTTCAAGAGTTACAACGACGTGTCGGGTGAGCCGGGAAAGCTGGCCGCGGCGACCCAGCAGCGGGTAGGCAGCGCGTCGTACGCGGCATTGCGCAAGGAGCACGTGCGCGACTACCAGCAGCTGTTCAACAGCTTCAGCGTGGACCTGGGCCACAGCCAAAATGAGCAGCTGCCCACCGATGAGCGCATCCGGCAGTTCAGCCCTACCGCCGACCCTTCGTTGCAGGCGCTGTACATGCAGTACGGGCGGTATTTGCTGATTTCGTCGTCGCGGGCGGGGGGGCAGGCGGCCAACCTGCAAGGCATCTGGAACGAGTCCTTGACGCCGTCTTGGGGTAGCAAATACACCACCAACATCAACCTGGAAATGAACTACTGGCCGGCCGAGGTGCTGAACCTCTCGGCCTGCGCCAAGCCACTGTTTGCGCTGATTGATGAAGCCGCCGAAGCCGGGCAAGTCACCGCCAAAACCCATTACAATGCCCGCGGCTGGGTGCTGCACCACAACACCGACTTGTGGCGCGGCACGGCGCCCATCAATGCCTCCAACCACGGCATCTGGCCGACGGGCGGGGCCTGGCTGACGCTGCCCATCTGGGAGCACTACCAGTTCACGCAGGACCGGGAATTTCTGCGCGAGCAGTACCCCGTGATGAAGCAGGCGGCTACCTTCTTTTTTGATTTTTTGGTGAAGGACCCCCGCACCGGCTGGCTGATCAGCACGCCTTCCAACTCGCCTGAGCACGGCGGCTTGGTGGCCGGGCCTACCATGGACCACCAGATTATCCGGACGCTGTTCCGCAATACCGCCGCCGCCGCGCAGGTGCTGGGCCTGGATGCAGAGTTGCAGCAGGAACTCACCACCAAAGCCCAACAGCTGGCCCCAAACCAGGTAGGCAAGCACGGCCAGCTGAAAGAGTGGCTCGAAGACAAAGACGACCCCACCGACACTCACCGCCACGTGTCGCACCTCTGGGGCGTGTTCCCCGGCACCGACATCACCGCCGCCGACCCCCAACTGCTGCAAGCCGCCCAAACGTCCTTACTCCAGCGCGGCGACGACGGCACCGGCTGGAGCCTGGCCTGGAAGCTGAACCTGTGGGCGCGTTTCCGCGATGGCAACCACGCCCTCACCATCCTCGAAAAACTCCTCTCTCCCGCCGAAGGGGCCAACGGCAGCGAGCGGGGTGGCGTCTACCACAACCTCTTCGACGCCCACCCGCCCTTCCAGATCGACGGCAACTTCGGCGGCGCGGCCGGCATGGCCGAAATGCTCCTGCAAAGCCAGTCCGGCACCCTCGACCTGTTGCCCGCCCTACCCACCGCCTGGTCCACCGGCACTGTGCGCGGCCTCCGCGCCCGCGGCGACTTCACCGTGAACCTACGCTGGGCGCAGGGGAAATTGCAGGAAGTGGAAATCCTGTCGGAAGCCGGGCAGGAATGCGTGGTGCGGTATGAGGGCAAGGAGAAGCGCTTTAAAACGAAAAAGGGGAAAAGGTATACGTTGAATGGGAAGTTGGAGGGTTAGGGCGTTGTCGTTCTGGTGGTGCGCCTCACCCCCTAGCCCCCTCTCCGAAAAGGAGAGGGGGAACTAGCTCTAGTACTAGAAGCTAGAACTAGCTCCCCTCCTTTTTTAAATTCCGCGCATCAAGCTGCGTGGGGTAGGGGGTGGTAAAATCGTTGAACGAATATTAGCTCTAGCTTTCTACTTCTAGTCGAACCACCCCCAACCCCTCCTTGAAAAAGGAGGGAGCTAGTCTAAAAAACTAAAAACTAGTTCCCCCTCTCCTTTTCGGAGAGGGGGCTAGGGGGTGAGGCGCCCACCCGCGCCGCCCCACGCCGCAAACCAAACAATATGCGCTACTTACTCATCTTCCTGCTATTCACCCTGTCAACGGCCCACGCCCAGAGCCCACGCACCACCATCCCGCTGTTGGACCACTGGCACACCGTAGCCGACGACGCCAACCAACAAGCCCACAACGGCTTCGAAAAGCCTGACTACCAAGATAAAACCTGGCAGACCGTAGCCGTGCCCCACAACTGGGATGCCTACGCCGGCTACCGCCGCCTGCGGCACGGCAACCGCCACGGCTACGCCTGGTACCGCCGCACCTTCACTGTGCCCAAGGCGCAGAAGGACGCCCGCTACTTCCTGTTTTTTGAGGGGGTAGGGTCCTACGCTACGGTGTGGGTGAACGGCAAGCAGGTAGGCTACCACGCCGGCGGCCGCACCACCTTCACCCTCGACGTGACCGACGCCCTCAACCCAAACGGCCGCCCCAACGTGCTGGCCGTGCGTGCCGACCACCCGGCCAACATCCAGGACTTGCCGTGGGTGTGCGGGGGCTGCTCCGAGGAGCGCGGCTTCTCGGAAGGCTCCCAGCCGATGGGCATCTTCCGGCCAGTTTCGTTGGTGATAACCAACCCGGTGCGGGTAGAGCCCTTCGGCATCCACATCTGGGCCGACTCGACGCTGACGGCCCAGGCTGCGCGGCTGCACGTGGACACGGAGGTGAAGAACTACGGCCGTAAGCCGCAGACGCTCAGCGTTGTCAATCAGCTGCTTGACCAGCAGAGTAGGGTAGTGGCCGAAACGAAATCCAAGCACAAGCTGGCAGTGGGGCAGATGCAGCAGCTCCGCCAGCAGCTCCCAACGCTTCAGCAGCCGCATTTGTGGTCGTTGGACGACCCCTACCTCTATCAGCTCGTCACGCGCATCAGCAGCGGTAAAAAGCTACTCGATGAGCAGACGACGCCCTACGGCATCCGGTGGGTGAGCTGGCCGATTGGCGCGGCCGCCGCAGCGGGGCAGAAACAGTTTCTGCTGAATGGTAAGCCGGTGTTTATCAACGGTATTGCCGAGTACGAGCATTTACTGGGCCAGAGCCACGCCTTCACGCCGGAGCAGATTCGCACGCGGGTAGGGATGGTGAAGGCCGCCGGCTTTAATGCGTTCCGGGATGCCCACCAGCCCCACAACCTGCGCTACCAGGCCAACTGGGATTCGCTGGGCGTGCTGTGGTGGCCGCAGTTGGCCGCCCACATCTGGTACGACACGCCCGCGTTTCGGCAGAACTTCAAAACCCTACTCGTCGACTGGATAAAGGAGCGGCGCAACTCGCCTTCGGTGGTGCTATGGGGCCTCGAAAACGAAAGCACCCTGCCCGAAGACTTCGCCCGCGAGTGCACCGCCCTCATCCGCCAGCTCGACCCCACGGCCTCGCGGGAGCGGAAAGTGACCACCTGCAACGGCGGCAAAGGCACCGATTGGGACGTGCCCCAGAACTGGACCGGCACCTACGGCGGCGACCCTAACCAATACGGCGCCGACGTGCAGCGGCAGGTGCTGGTGGGGGAGTACGGCGCCTGGCGCACGCTGGAACTGCACCAGGAAGGTCCGCCCGCTTTCAACAGCGGCCCGTTCAGCGAAGACCGGTTTGCGCAGCTAATGGAGCTGAAAGTGCGCCTCGCCGAAGAAGCCAAAGCCAACACGGCCGGCCAATTTTTTTGGCTGCTGACCTCGCACGACAACCCCGGCCGGGTGCAGGGTGGCGAGGGCTGGCGCGAGCTGGACCGCATCGGCCCCGTCAACTACAAAGGCCTGCTCACGCCCTGGGAAGAGCCCACGGACGCATTTTATATGTTCCGCAGCCACTACGCGCCCAAGCAAACCGAGCCGATGGTGTACGTGGCCTCCCACACCTGGCCCGACCGGTGGCTGACGCCCGGCCGCCAGGACAGCCTCATCGTGTACTCGAATTGCGACGAGGTAGAGCTGTTCAACGACGTTAACGCCACCTCGTTGGGTAGGAAAACCCGCGCCGGGGTAGGCACGCATTTTCAGTGGGATGGAGTCGATATCAAGTACAACGTGCTCTATGCCGTGGGCTATGTAGGCGGCAAGGCGGTAGCGAAAGACTACATCGTGCTGCATCACCTGCCCCAGGCACCCGGCTTCAATAAGTTGCTGACGAACGTTCAGCCCATCACCGCCCCGCAACCCAACCTCCACTACCTCTACCGCGTGAACTGCGGCGGCCCTACCTACCTGGACAGCCAAGGCCAGACCTGGCAGGCCGACCAGCCCCGCACCGACCCCAAAACCTGGGGCTCGGAGTCGTGGACGCGGGAGTTTCCGGGGCTGAATCCGTTCTTCGCCAGCCAGCGCCGCACCTTCGACCCGATACAAGGCACCACCGATCAGCCCCTGTTCCAGCAGTTCCGCTACGGTCGCGACGAGCTGCGCTACACCTTCCCGGTGCCCAACGGCGAGTACCAGGTAGAGCTGTACTTCACGGAGCCCTGGCTGGGTACCGGAGGCGGCCTCGATTGCACCGGCTGGCGCTTGTTTGATGTGGCCGTAAACCAGGACACCGTTTTGAAAGACTTCGACATTTGGAAAGAGGTAGGCCACGACCACGCCTTAAAGAAGACTGTGCAAGCCCGCGTGACGGACGGCCAACTGGTCATTTCCTTCCCCCGCGTGGCCTCCGGGCAAGCGTTGCTATCAGCCGTGGCCATTGCTACTACCAATGCCAGCGCCAAACCCGCCCCGGCCCCGCAGCCGGTTATCAGCAGCTTAAGTAGCCCGGAAAAATGGTCAGCCGAAACCTGGCTGGATACCGGCAACCAGCCCTACACCGATGCGCAAACCGCTTTCAGCAGCTTGCCGCCAGTGCTCTATGGCGCTGAATGGCTGCGCCGACCTTTGAACGAAGCAATTAGTAAACCTGCATCTGCTGCCAACAAGCGACAAAAGAAGCCGTCTGGCACCCCCTCTCCTGTTGAGGAGAGGGGGCCGGGGGGTGAGGCGAACCCTCAGAACGTAGGGCTAAGCGTCGAAGCCGACGTCTACCTCGCTCTCGATGCCCGCCGCCCTACCCGCCCTACCTGGCTGAAAGATTACGAGGACACCAAAATCACCCTGGAACTCGCCGACGCAACGGGTGCCCACCCGTTCCGGGTGTATCGCAAGCGGTTCCCGGCCGGTGCCACCGTCACCCTCGGCCCCGACGAAGCCGCGCCGAATAGCTTGCCCTACCTTGTGGCCGTGCAGCGGGCCAGCACCATCGAGCCGGCCTACGATCTGAAACCTGTGACTGGCTACAAGCCCGCCACGGCCCGCGTCAGCGGCCCCGGCATGGTGCGCGAAACCGTGCATAATAAGGAGAGCATCACCTACCAAAAAACCAGTGGCGGCGCCGTGGAGTGGACCATGCAGGTAGGCGTAGCCGATACCTACTCGCTTACGGTGCGCTACGCCAATCAGCTCGCCCAGCCGATGACCGGCAAGCTCACCGTGGCGCTGGCCGACGGCACCATCATCAAAGAAGAAGCCGTGGAGCTGGTGCCCTCCAAGCCCGGCAAGTGGAACTACCTGGCTACCTCCACCGGCTCCATGATCAACGCCGGCAGCTACCTCGTGACGCTCACTGCCACCGACGCCGCCGGCCTGAGCGTGTCGGGCCTGGACGTGCAGTAGGGCTTGGTGCTGATTTATAGTGTTATATAAGAACGTCACGCTGAGCGAAGGCGCAGCATCTCTCCGCGTTGGTTAATCAATGCTACTGCAACGAAGCAGTAGAGATGCTTCGGCTGCGCTCAGCATGACGTTCTGTAATGTTCTTGCGTAGCCAATAACCAACAGCGCTACCCAAAAAACGGTCAATATGCTACAATAGGAAGGGAAAATGCTACATGTACCCGGCAGTGCCAACGGGTAAATTTGCTATAGGTACTACCCTCAGAAAAGAAGCCCAGGTAAGGATTCGCGACATTTCGACCTTATGAATAATTTGCGCGTTCTCGACCTTTCGATTATTGGCCTCTACCTGGTGGCCATGATTGGCGTGGGGGTGTACTTCGCCCGCAAAAACAAAAATCCGGAGCAGTATTCCAGCGCTTCCGGCACCATTCCGGGCTGGGCCATTGGCCTGAGTATCTACGCTACCTTCCTGAGCAGTAACACGTTTCTGGGTGTGCCGGGCAAGGCGTTCGGCTCCAACTGGAACGCCTTTGTGTTCAGCATTTCCATGCCGCTGGCAGCGTGGGTAGCGGCGCGCTACTTCGTGCCGTTCTATCGCAGCACCGGCGAAATATCGGCCTACACGCACCTGGAAAAGCGTTTTGGCAGTTGGGCGCGCACCTACGCGGTGGTGTGCTTTCTGCTGACGCAGCTGGCCCGCATCGGCTCCATCTTCTTCGGCATTGCCCTCACCTTGCAAGCCCTCACCGGCTTCTCTATGGAAATGGTGATGCTCGTGACGGGCGTGTGCATCATCATTTACACGGTATTGGGTGGTATTGAGGCTGTTATCTGGACGGAAGTGGTGCAGGGTATCATCAAAACCGGCGGAGCGCTGCTGATTCTCTACCTGATAGTGGAAAACATGCCCGGCGGCATAAGCCACATTACCAGCATCGGGGAGGAGCAGGGCAAGTTCAGCCTGGGCGGCTTCGCGCCCGACTTCACCCAGTCGACCTTCTGGGTGGTGCTGCTCTACGGCTTCTTCATCAACCTCAACAACTTCGGCGTCGACCAAAACTACGTGCAGCGCTACCACACGGCGGCTTCGGCCAAGCAGGCATCCAAGTCTATCTGGCTGTGCGTGTGGGTGTACGTGCCGGCGTCGCTGCTGTTCTTCGTCATTGGCTCGGCGCTGTTTGCCTACTACCAGGTGCACCCCGAGCTGATTGAGGCCGTGAAGCTGAAGGTGGCCGCCGAGCGCCTACCCCTCACCGCCACCGCCGCCCAAATCAGCCAAGCCGCCGCCCAACTCCTCCCCGCCGACTACGGCGACAAGGTGATGCCTCACTTCATCGTGACCAAGGTGCCGCCGGGGCTGGTAGGACTGCTGGTATCGGCCATCCTGTCGGCGGCCATGAGCACCATTAGCTCGGGCATGAACGCCTCGGCCACCGTCTTCACCGCCGATATTTACGGCCGCTACTTCCGGCCCCACCTCACGGGGCGCGAAACGCTGCGTTTGCTGCACATCGGCACCGTGGTGACGGGCCTGCTGGGCATGGGTACCGGCATTGCCATGATTGGCGTGAAAAGCGTGCTGGATGTGTGGTGGGAGCTGTCGGGCATCTTTGCGGCGGGTATGCTGGGGTTGTTTCTGCTGGGCATCATCAGCCGGCAGGCCAGCAACCACGCCGCCCTCACCGCTACCCTCATCGGGGTGCTCGTTATTCTCTGGATGACGTTTTCGCCCAACCTGCCCGAGAGCCTGGCTGCCTTCCGCAACCCCTTGCACAAGAGCATGATTATCGTGGTAGGCACGCTCACTATCTTCCTGCTTGGGCTGCTGCTGAGCCGCTTCTGGCCCCGAAAAACTGCCCCTACCCCCGTGCGCCGACACCCGGAGCAAGAACCCGCTTACTAACGTATTTCGCCCCTCAACCGCAGCCTTCCAGGGCTGCTCCCCTCTCCACTTATAGTTTGATTTCTACGAAAATGGAAAAATCGCGCAAGGGATTTGTCCCGGTTATGCTCATGCCTTTCCAAAACGACGGGCAGATTGATTACCCGGCACTTACCCGCTTGACGGAGTTGTACTTACGCGCCGGTGCCACTGGCCTGTTTGCCAATTGTCTGTCGAGTGAAATGTTTGAGCTGACGGCTGAAGAGCGCCTGCAAAGCATCCGCCACGTGGTGGAGGTGGTAGGCGGCGCCGTGCCGGTAGTAGCCACCGGTACCTTCGCTGGCGGCCTCTCCGAGCAGGCCGATTTCGTGAAGCAGGTATACGAAGCCGGCACCGAGGCCGTCATCGTCATTACGGGGTTGTTGGCCGCCCAGAGCGAGTCGGAGGCCGTGTTCAACGAGCGGGTGTTTGGCCTGATCGACCAGACGGACGGCATTCCGCTGGGCTTCTACGAGTGCCCCGAGCCCTACAAGCGCCTGTTGTCGGCAGAGCAGCTGGGCCAGTTTGTGCAGACCGGCCGCGTGATTTACCACAAAGATACCTGCTTAGATATCACACAGGTGCAAGCCAAAATAGCCGCTGCCGAGGGGCACCCCTTCGGCCTCTACGATGCCTACATGGGCCATGCCGTGGAGTCGCTGCGGGCTGGCGCGGCGGGCTTGTCGTGCATCCAAGGTAATTTCTTTCCGGAGCTAATTGTTTGGCTGTGTACTAATTACGATAATCCAGACGTAGCTACTGAAGTAGCCGAAGTGCAGCAGTTTTTCATCCGCAACATGGATGTGATGCACAACGTGTACCCCATTGTGGCCAAGTACTCGCTCCGGCAGCGCGGCATCGACATTCCTACCTTCACGCGCCGCAAGGTAGGCGAGTTGTCCGGCAGCATCCGCCGCGGCGTCGAAACGCTCGAAACGGATTACACCACGCTCAGCCGCAGTTTGGAGCTGGTGGCGTAGTAACGCCATGTGAATAAATAAGAACGTCATGCTGAGCTTGTCGAAGCATCTCGCGTGCTGATGAAAGATAGTAACCTTCATCAGCACGCGAGATGCTTCGACAAGCTCAGCATGACGTTCTTTTATCCGGCCGTTTCGCTACGCTGCCGCCAACTCTTTATAGCTGTGCAGGTACTTGCGCTTGTATTCCAGCGGCGTCATCTTCGTGATTTTCTTGAAGTGGCGGTAGAAGTTGGAAACGTTGTTGAAGCCGCACTCGAAGCAGATGACTTCCGTGGGCATCTTGTCCTCAATCAGCAGGCGGCAGGCTTGGCTGATGCGGATTTCGATGAGGAAATCGTAGTACGTTTTCTTGGTGATGAGCTTGAAGTAGCGGCAGAACGACGTGACGCTCAAGTTGCTGATAGACGCAATTTCGTCGAGCGTAATTTCATTCTTGTAGTTCGACAGCGTGTAGTTGCACACCTTGTTGATTCGCTGCGAATCCGACTCATTCGATTTCTTAAAGGCATGATGATCCGCTGCAATCGTTTGCAGGTCGGCGGCTTCAGAAATTATTTTCAGAATCGATAAAAAGATGATGATGCGGTCCAAGTCGGTGGCCTCCACAGCGGCTCGCATCAGCGGTGCCAGACGGGCGTGGGCTTCGCCATCGATGTGCAGGCCGCTTTTGGCTTTTTCGAACAGCTTGGGTACGAGGTAGGCCTCGGGCAGTCCCAGCAGGTAGCGACCCAGGCACTCGGGCAGAAACTGAATCACAATAGCTTCTACCTCCAGATCGGGGTTGCACTGAAAATATTCTTCGTTGCAGCGCCAGGTGTGGGGCAGGTTGGCGCCTAGTAGAATAATTTCGCCCGAGGAAAAATTGCTGATGTTGTCGCCAATGAGACGCATGCCTTCGCCTTTAATAACATAATGCAGCTCCAGCTCGGGGTGGTAGTGCCACGTGGTTCCGAAGTTAGGTTTCCGGTCGTGGCGAATGCTAAAGGAGCTTTGTGCGCTAACTGGGACTTTGTGGAAGTGAGCTTTCATAAGGAAGGGAATTTGTAGGTAGGGGTAGAGGTAGGCAAGACGGGAAAGCCGTAGTTTTTAGAATAATGCTAACCGGACCAGCACCCGGGGTAGGGTAGGCGCAGCAGGGGTGTCACTCTAGGATATTATCTTGTGATAATGTGAGCAGAATGACCTTCTGGACCTACTCCGGGTAGGAAAGGATGCTACTAATATAGACGGTCGTTGTAGCATCACTCTCATGTAGTCTACTGCCTGGCGCGTGAGAGCTGAAAAGCAAGCAGGCCGTATTCGCCGAGCAGATAAGGGCTTTTGAAAAGCGTAAAACAGCCGTTAAGTGGCGGTATGCTAATATCCTATACTAAGTAGGCAAGAAGCGGTAGGGCACCAGGGCCGTCAGTCAGCATATTTGTTGACGAAGTATTTCCTGCTGCCGGGCTACCCGTGTGCCACCCCGCAAGCGCACTGCTGCTACAGGAAATATGGCTGTTTTCCTCAACGCCTCATCCCCCCGAAGCCGTGGTTCTGACTACCTCCAACGAAGTCCTATTACTAGCCAGCGGCGACCTGCGCCTGGCGGCCAACCAAAACTGCTGGGCCGCCCAGGCCGACATGGAAGCCCAACTCACCGCCGCCGTTGAAAAACAAGGCTGGACGGTGCGCCGCGCCCACCCCTATGACCCCGTGAAGCAGCACGGCTTCCTCGACTCGCAGAAGATGGGCATGGAAGTGTTTCGTGGTATCGACCCTACCCAGCCGCTCATTGTGGCCGAGAGCGTGTGGCAGTACTCGCACCACGTGCTGGCGGGCCTCACTACCCACCAGGGCCCTATCCTGACGGTGGCCAATTGGAGCGGACAGTGGCCCGGTTTGGTAGGGATGCTGAACCTGAACGGCTGCCTGACCAAGGCCGGCGTGACGTACAGCACGCTTTGGAGCGAAGATTTCACCGATGCGTTTTTCACGCAGGGCCTGGAGCAGTGGCTCACCACGGGCAGGGTAGAGCAGGATGCCAGCCACGTACGCAGCCTGAGCGCCGTGGCCCTACCCACCGCCGACGAGGAAACCGGCCGCACCTTCGGCCTCACTTTTAGGCAGCAAAAGGCCATTATGGGCGTGTTTGACGAAGGCTGCATGGGCATGTACAACGCCATTGTGCCCGACGAGCTGCTGCACGCCACCGGCGTGTTCAAGGAGCGCCTCAGCCAATCGACACTCTATGCGGCCATGCGCGAGGTGTCCGACGCCGACGCCCAGCAGGTGCTCGACTGGCTGCTGGCCAAAGGCATGAAGTTTAACTGGGGCACCGACGAGGCCACTCAGCTCACCAAACAGCAAACGCTCACGCAGTGCAAAATGTACGTGGCGGCCGTGCGCCTGGCCGCCGACTTTGGCTGTGATACCATTGGCATTCAGTACCAGCAGGGCCTCAAAGACCTGGTGCCCGCCAGCGACCTGGTGGAAGGCCTGCTCAATAACACCGACCGGCCGCCGGTTTTCTCTACCACCGGCGAAGAGCTGTACGCGGGCCAAGCCCTACCCCACTTCAACGAGGTGGACGAGTGCGCCGGCCTCGACGCCCTGCTCACCTACCGCCTCTGGAACGAGCTGGGCATGAGCGGCGAAACCACCCTGCACGACATCCGCTGGGGCGAGGCCTATGACACCGGCGGCGGCGAGGAGTTTGTGTGGGTGTTCCTGATTTCGGGGGCGGCCCCGCCCGCGCACTTTATTGATGGCTACAAAGGTGCTAGCAGCGAGCGGCAGACGCCCATGTACTTCCGTTTGGGTGGCGGCACGCTGCGCGGCGTGAGCCGGCCGGGCGCCATTGTGTGGAGCCGCGTGTACGTGCTAAACAACCAGCTGCACTGCGACCTGGGGGTAGGGGAAGTGGTGCAACTGCCCGCCGCCGAAACCCAGCGCCGCTGGCAGGAAACCACCCCCGAGTGGCCCATTATGCACGCCGTGCTTTGTGGCGTGAGCCGCGACCAGTTGATGGGTCGCCACAAGGCCAACCACATTCAGGTGGTGTATGCGCCCTACGCGGCCAAGGCCCACCAGATGTGCCGCATCAAGGCCGCTGCCCTGGCTGAGCTAGGCGTGCACGTACATTTCTGCGGGGAGGTGAAGGGCATTGCCGCCAAGTCCGTGAAGCTCCAAGCGGAGCGGGCAACCATCGCGGAATAAGCGCTTTCTTCTACAGCATCTATTGAATAATCCGTCCTTTCCAACCCACTCTAGTATGACGTTTCGCCTGACTTTCGTTTCTGCCGGTATCATAGTAGCCGCGTGTGCCGCCCGGCCCGCGCTGGCGCAGTATCCCAAAATTCCGCCTGAGGTGGAAGCCAAGGCCGAAGCGGATTTGAACGCCGCCAAGAAACGCTCCGATGAAGCCTGGGCCAAGGCCCTACCCATCGTGGAGCGCGAAGCCAAAGCCGGCAAGCCCTACGTGCCGTGGGCGGCTAAGCCTTCGGATTTGCCGCAGGCCAAGATTCCGGCGTTTCCAGGGGCGGAGGGAGGCGGCGCCTACACGGCCGGCGGACGCGGCGGCAAGGTGTACGTAGTCACGAGTCTGGCTGATAGTGGCCCCGGTACGTTGCGCGAAGCCTGCGAGCAGGGCGGCGCCCGCACCGTGGTGTTCAATGTGGCGGGCATCATTCAGCTGAAAAGCCCCATCATCATTCGGGCGCCCTACCTCACAATGGCCGGCCAGACGGCGCCCGGCGACGGGGTGTGCGTGGCCGGTGAGTCGGTGTGGATTAACACCCACGACGTGGTGATTCGCTACCTGCGCTTCCGGCGCGGGGCCACCGAGGTAGGTCGCCGCGACGACGCGTTGGGCGGCAACCCGGTCGGTAACATACTGATTGACCACGTCTCGGCCTCGTGGGGGCTGGATGAGAATATGTCCATCTACCGGCACGTGTACGACAACCCCGAAACCGGCAAGGCCGACAAGCTGCCCACTGTGAACGTGACCATTCAGAACTCCATCTTCTCGGAAGCACTGGACTACTACAACCACGCGTTCGGCAGCACCATTGGCGGGCTGAACAGTGCCTTTGTGCGCAACCTGTGGGCCAATAACATCGCCCGCAACCCCTCGGTGGGTATGTACGGCGACTTCAACTTCGCTAACAACGTGGTGTTCAACTGGTGGAACCGCTCGGCCGACGGCGGCGACAACCGCTCGGAGTACAACTTCGTGAACAACTACATGAAGCCTGGCCCCATCACGCCCCTCGACAAGCCCATCAGCTACCGCATCCTCAAGCCCGAAGCCAGCCGCGACAAAACGCTGGGCCAAGTGTACGGCAAGGCCTACGTGGCTGGCAACATCGTGGAAGGCAACGAAAAGGTAACCAAGGACAACTGGGACGGTGGTGTGCAGCTGGAAGACGTAGCCGAGCCGGGAAAGGTGCTGGCTGGCATCCGGTTGCAAAAGCCGCTGCCCTTCCCCCACGTGACCGTGATACCCACCAAAGAGGCCTACCAGTACGTGCTAGCCAACGCCGGCGCCACCCTACCCAAGCGCGACGCCGTGGACGCCCGCATTGTGGAGGATGTGCGTACCGGCAAAATTACCTACGCCAAAGATGCCCAGCCGACCGCCAAAAGTCCTTACATCAAGCGCCGCCTACCCGCCGATTCCTACAAGCAGGGCATCATCACCGACCCTGCCCAGGTGGGAGGCTACCCTACCTACACCGGCAAGCCCTACCAGGACTCGGATAAAGACGGCATGCCCGACGACTACGAAAAGAAGCACGGCCTCAACCCCAACGACGCTTCCGACGCCAGCAAAGCAGCCGGCAAGGAGGGCTACACCAACATCGAAGTCTACCTTAACAGCGTGGTGGATGTGAAGAACGTGCGGCCCGAAGCGGGCAAGAGCAAGTCGTAGCACGTCCTATTGAGCTTGTCGTTCTGACGTGGGCACCTCACCCCCCGGCCCCCTCTCCGAAAAAGGAGAGGGGGAGCCGAACGATTCAGGACCGCGCCGCCGTGGCTCCCCCTCTCCTAGGGGGCCGGGGGGTGAGGCGATTCTGCCGCGCCGTTCGTCCTCTCAGAAGACGTTCTTGTATACACCCAATTTCTAATAAATGCCCTTCAAACCTCGCAACTTACTTGCTTTCCTACTGCTTTCACTCGCGGCGTGGGCACCGGCCGCCGAGCCTACGGGTAAGCTGAAAGTGTCGGACAACGGCCGCTACCTGATGAAGGCGGACGGCAAGCCGTTCTTCTGGCTCGGCGACACCGGCTGGCTGCTGTTCAACAAGCTTAAGCGCGAAGAAGCCGAAACCTACCTCGAAGACCGCCGCAAAAAAGGCTTCAACGTGATTCAGGTGATGGTGCTGCACCAGGTGCCCAGCGTGAACGTGTATGGCGACTCGGCCCTAGTGCACGGCGACGTATCGAAGCCGCTGACGACCAAAGGCAGCACGCCCACCGATGCCGCGCAGTACGACTTCTGGGACCATGTGGACTACATTGTGGACTTGGCCGCCAAAAAAGGCCTCTACATGGGGCTGGTGCCGGTGTGGGGCACCAATGTGAAGGCCGGTAAGGTGACGCAGCAGCAGGCCAAAACCTACGCGACCTTCCTGGCCGAGCGTTACAAAAACCGTCCGAACATCATCTGGCTGAACGGCGGCGACGTTGCCGGCTCCGACTCCATGCAGGTCTGGAACACCATCGGTACGACGCTGAAAGCCGCGGACCCGAACCACCTCGTGACCTACCACCCGCGCGGCCGCACGCAGTCGTCGGACTGGTTTCATCAGGCCAAGTGGCTGGATTTCAATATGTATCAGTCGGGCCACCGGCGCTACGATCAGGATACGTCGCGCAAGGAAAAGAAGCTTTACGGCGAGGACAACTGGCGCTACCAACTCGTGGACAATAAGATGACGCCCGCCAAACCCAGCATCGACGGCGAGCCGTCGTACGAGGGCATCCCGCAGGGTTTGCACGACATCAAGCAGCCCCGCTGGACGGCCGCCGACGTGCGCCGCTACGGCTACTGGTCGGTGTTTGCGGGCGCGTTTGGCTACACCTACGGGCAGAACTCGGTGATGCAGATGCACAGCTCGTTCGACAAGGGTAGCGCTTATGGGTCAGATGAGCTGTGGTCGTCGGCCATCAGTGCGCCCGGCGCGGCGCAGATGCAGTATCTGAAGCAACTGATGTTGTCGCGGCCCTACTTCGAGCGGGTGCCGGATCAGTCGCTGCTAGCTGGCGAGGTAGGGGAGAAGTACAACCGCCTGCTGGCTACGCGGGGCAAGAACTACGCATTTATCTATACCTACAACGGACGCACGATGAAGGTGAATCTGGGCAAAATAGGCGGCGCGAAGGTGAAGGCTTCGTGGTTCAGCCCCCGCGACGGGAAGACAACTACTATCGGCACCTACCCCAACAAAGGTACCCGGGAGTTCAACCCGCCCGGCGACGAGAAAGACGGCAACGACTGGGTGTTGGTGCTGGATTCGGTGTAGTAGACACCATGAAAAACAGAACGTCATGTCGAGCTTGTCGAGACATCTCGCGTGCTGACTTCTGACAGTAACCTTGACTAGAAGAATACTCTCCAACATCAGCACGCGAGATGTCTCGACAAGCTCGACATGACGACCAAGCGTTACTTTAACAATGCACAAACCCCGCTTCCTGCGTTTCCTACCCTTGCTGCTCAGCGCGGCGCTGTTCTCGGCGTGCTCGCGCGATGTGTATATGTTCACGTCCTTCCACGAGCCGGCCAACGAGGGCCTGCGCCTGCTTTATAGCTACGACGGCTACCAGTGGCAGGACCTGGACCGTATTTTCCTGACGCCGCAGGTAGGGCCGAGCAAAATCATGCGCGACCCCAGCATTGCGCGCGGGCCGGACGGTACCTACCACCTCGTGTGGACCAGCGGCTGGAAGGGCGACAAGGGGTTTGGCTACGCCAGCTCGAAGGATTTGGTGCACTGGTCGGAGCAGCAGTTTGTGGATGTGATGAGCCACGAGCCGACCACCGTGAACGTGTGGGCGCCGGAAATCTTCTACGACCCGCCTACCCAGCAGTATATCATCATCTGGGCCAGCACCATCCCGTTCCGCTTCCCCAAAGGGCAGGAGGACGAGGACAACAACCACCGCCTCTACTACACCACCACCCAGGATTTCAAGACGTTCGCGCCCGCCAAGCTGTTTCTCGACCCCGGTTTCAGCGCCATTGATGCCGTGCTGGTGCGGCGCGGCGACCAGGACTACGTGCTGGTAGTGAAGGACAACACCCGGCCGGAGCGCAACATCAAAGTAGCTTTCGGCCCGACGGCGTTGGGACCATTTCCGAACGTGTCGGCGCCCTTCACCGGCAACTTCACCGAAGGCCCCAGTGTGCTGGCCCTACCCCACAAGGAGTGGCTGATCTACTACGATGCCTACCGCGAGAAGCGCTACGGCGTGATGAAAACGTCGGATTTCAAAACGTTTACCGATGTGTCGGCGCAGGCCAGCGTGCCCACGGGACACAAGCATGGCACTGTGTTTCAGGTGCCGCGCAAGACTTTGAAGAACCTGTTGCAAGGTGCGCCGGCTGGGGGCGCGTCGGCAACTTCAACGAGCGGAACGAATGAATAAGCAAACGATTTACGTAGGTTTTTCCAGCGGCGCAGGCGGTTCGCCTCACCCCCCGGCCCCCTCTCCGAAAAAGGAGAGGGGGAGCCACGGTGGCGCGGTCCTGAATCGTTCGGCACCCCCTCTCCTTTTGCGGAGAGGGGGCCGGGGGGTGAGGTGCATGCTCGCGCCGCTGGCTGCCGCGCTGCTCCTCACTAGTATCGCCGCCCACGCCCAAACCACGCCCGAAACCATCCGCTACACCGGCACCACGCTCAGCAACGTGGACTACCACCACGGGCAGCTGCGGCCGGCCATCGGCACGCACACGCAGCAGGTGCTGCGGGCCAACCGCCAGCACCCGGACGCCGCCAACGCCGAAGGGTGGACCTACAACCACGCCTCCATGCTGGCCTACTGGAACGGGCAGTTCTACCTGCAATACCTCAGCAACCCGGTGGGTGAGCATATTCCGCCTGGCCGTACGCTGCTGCTGACCTCCAAGGACGGCCAGACCTGGACTAACCCCACGGTCATTTTTCCGCCCTACAAAGTGCCCGACGGCTTCACCAAGCCCGACCAGCCCGGCAAGGTGGCCAAAGACCTGGAGGCCGTGATGCACCAGCGGGTAGGCTTCTACGTGTCGAAGAAAAACCGCCTGCTGACACTGGGCTACTACGGCATCGCCCTCGACGCCAAAGACGACCCCAACGACGGCCAGGGCATCGGGCGGGTGGTGCGCGAGGTGCTGCCCAACGGCAAATTCGGCCCGATTTATTTCCTGCGCCACAACAAAACCTGGGACCAGTCGAAATCTGCCTACCCCTTCTACAAAAAGAGCAAAGACAAAGGCTTCGTGGCGGCCTGCGAGGAAATTCTGGCTTCGCCGCTGATGATGCAGCAGATGGTGGAGGAGCAGGACCGCAACGACCCACTTATCCCGATTCATAAGGAATACAAGGCCTTCAGCTACTACCACCTACCCGACAACCGGGTAGTAGGCCTCTGGAAACACGCCCTCACCAGCATCAGCCCCGACGGCGGCAAAACCTGGCCCAATCCTGTTATTCGGGCGCCGCATTTCGTGAACAGCAACGCCAAAATCTGGGGCCAGCGCACCAGTGACGGGCGCTACGCCACGGTGTACAACCCCTCGGAGTTCCGCTGGCCGCTGGCGGTTTCTACCAGTCAGAATGGCTTGGACTACACGGATTTGTGGCTGGTGCACGGCGAAATCACGCCCATGCGCTACGGCGGCAACTACAAGAGCCACGGCCCGCAATACGTGCGCGGCATCCTGCCCGGCAACGGCACCCCGCCCGACGGCCAGATGTGGCTGACCTACAGCGTGAACAAGGAGGATATCTGGGTGGCTTCGGTGCCGGTACCCGTCCGCGCCACCGCTGCCGCCCACGCCAACGACGACTTCGCCCAGCTACCCGCCGGGCAGGAGCTGGCCAACTGGAACACGTACAGCCCGGTGCAAGCGCCCGTCGAAATCGGGAAACTGCCGGATGGGGGCAAGGGGTTGGTGATGAAGGACGCCGATAAGTTCGACTACGCCAAGGCCGAGCGGGTGATTCCGGAAGCCAAAACGATGTCGGCTGACTTCACCCTAGTGCCCGCCCAAAACAACCACGGCCTGCTGCAAATCGAGTTTCAGGATGCCAAAGGCTCGCCCGCCGTGCAGTTCTCCTTCGACTCGACGGGCACGCTCACCTACAAAGCCGGCGCCCGCTTCAAGAGCGTGACCCGGTACGAGCCCAACCAGCCCTACCACCTGCACGTGACCCTCGACGCGCCCAACCGCACCTGCACCGTGTCGGTGAACGGTGGCAAGACCAGCACCTACATCTTCTACGCCCCGGTGGCGTCGTTTGAGCGGGTGATGTTCCGCACCGGCGCGGCCCGCCATTTCCCTACCCCCGACACGCCTGCTGACCAGGACTATGACTTGAAGGATGCCGGTGGGGCGGAACCGGAGGCGGTGTTTTATCTGAAGTCGTTGAAGACGAGTTCTTCTGATACTGCACCCGGCGCTTCGACTAAAGAGGTAGGAGCGAAGTAGCCTAACGTGCGCCTCACCCCCGGCCCCCTCTCCGAAAAGGAGAGGGGGAGCCACGGCGGCGCGGTAGCGGTATGTGGATTGCTTAAAGAGTATGAAAGCCAAGCGTCTGGCACCTCCTCTCCTTTTCGGAGAGGGGGGCGGGGGGTGAGGCGCCCATCAGAACGACCCAACAATGGACCCGCAAGACCTCTACCATCCTCAGGACAAAATCTTCACCGCCGATAAAAAGCAGTACAGCAAACTCAACCTGAAAGAGCGCGCCCGAGGCATGCGCCACGCGGCAACACCCGCCGAAGAACACCTGTGGAACTGCCTGCGTGGAAACCAGGTAGGCGCAAAATTCCGCCGCCAGCACAGCATCGACCGCTACATCGTCGATTTCGTGTGCCTCCCCTCCAAGCTAATAGTAGAGCTAGACGGCGCCGGCCACTTGGAACCCGACCAAGCCGATTACGACCAAGGTCGCTCCGCCCTACTCACCGAGTTAGGTTACCGCATCCTCCGCTTCTCCAACGACCAAGCTCTCCACCAAACCGAAGCCGTCCTCGCCACCATCAAAGCCAATCTATAACCCCCAACGCTGCTCACTCCAAAACCCAAAGTCATCTGGCTCCCCCTCTCCTTTTTCGGAGAGGGGGCCGGGGGGTGAGGCGCACACCAGAACAACATGCCCAAACTTCTCCTCTTCCTCCTCGCCCTCCTCCCGCTCAGCCTCCGCGCCCAAACCACGGAAACCCAGTTTCTCTCCGGCACCGGCAAAGACAACACCGTGAAGTGGCAGTTCTACTGCACCGCCGGCCAAAACTCCGGCAAGTGGACCACCATTCCGGTGCCCTCCAACTGGGAGCTGCAAGGCTTCGGCAAGTACAACTACGGCTTCGCCAAAGACTCCGCCCGCGGCAAGGAAAAGGGCCTCTACAAGTACAAGTTCAAGGTGCCGAAGAGCTGGGAGGGCAAAACGGTGAACATCGTGTTCGATGGCGCTATGACCGATACCGAAGTCAAAATCAACGGCCAATCGGCCGGACCCATCCACCAGGGCTCCTACTACCGCTTCAAGTATGACATCACCAAGCTGCTGAAATTCGGCAAAACCAACCTGCTCGAAGCCACCGTGGCCAAGCACTCGGCCAACCAATCCGTCAACAATGCCGAGCGGGACGGCGACTTCTGGCTGTTCGGCGGCATCTTCCGGCCGGTGTTTCTGGAGGCCCTGCCTACCACCCACATCAGCCGCGTGGCCGTAGATGCCAAGGCCGACGGCTCCCTCAAGGCAGACGTATACACCCAGGGCACCGCCGCCGATGAGGTGGTAGGCCAGCTTTACACCCTAGCTGGACAAAAGGTAGGTAGCGAGTTCCGTAGCGCCGTAACAAGTGGCAACAGCGCCACACACCTGCAAACCTCCCTGCCTTCTCCCCAACTCTGGACCCCTGAAACGCCCAACCTCTACCGCGTGGCCTTCACGCTGCGCCAGGGCGGTAAGCCGGTGCATACCGTCGATAAGCGCATCGGTTTCCGCACGGTGGAGTTGCGCGAGCGGGAAGGTTTGTACGTCAACGGTACCAAAATCAAGTTCAAGGGCGTGTGCCGACACTCGTTCTGGCCTACGTCGGGTCGCACCACCAGCAAGGCGCTCAGTATTGCCGATGTGAGCATGATGAAGGACATGAACATGAACGCCGTGCGGATGTCGCACTACCCGCCCGACGACCATTTTCTGGCTGCCTGCGACTCATTGGGCCTGTTTGTGCTCGATGAAGTAGCCGGCTGGCACCAGGCCTACGACACGCCCACTGGCACCAAGCTCACCGAGGAAATGGTACGCAAGGACGAAAACCACCCCAGCATTGTGGTGTGGGTGAACGGCAACGAGGGCGGCCACAACTTCGACCTCGACCCCGTGCTCGACCGCATGGACCTGCAAAAGCGTCCCGTCATTCACGCCTGGCAGGTGTTCCGCGGCACTGATACCCAGCACTATATCAACTACGATTACGGCAACGGTACCCACCTGCACGGCCACAACATCGTGTTTCCCACCGAGTTTCTGCACGGCCTCTACGACGGCGGCCACGGTGCCGGCCTCGAAGACTACTGGGAGCAGATGTGGCGCGAACCGCTTTCGGCTGGCGGCTTCCTCTGGGACTTCGCCGACGCCGCCGTGGTCCGCACCGACAAGGGCGGCATCCTCGACACCGACGGCGACCACGGCCCCGATGGCATCCTGGGCCCCTACCACGAAAAGGAGGGCAGCTACTACACGATAAAAGAGGTGTGGAGCCCGGTGTTCTTCGAGCGCCGCGAAATCACGCCCGCCTTCGACGGCACGTTCCGCATCCAGAACCGCTTCCACTACACCAACCTCAACCAGTGCACCTTCACCTGGAAGCTGGCGAAGCTCCCTACCCCCGGCAGCAAGGCGGCGCCCGTCACCAAAACCGGCACCGTAGCCGCGCCCAGCATCGCACCCACCGAATTCGGCCCGCTTAAGCTCGCCCTACCCGCCGACTGGCAGCAGCACGACGTGCTCTACATCACGGCCACCGACCCCACCGGCCGTGAAATCTACACCTGGAGCTGGCCCATTACCCGCCCCGCCCAGGTAGCCCAGCGCTTCGTCACGATGCAGGGCGCCAGCGCCGCTACCGTCTCGGAAAGCGATTCGCTCTACACCGTGGCGGCCAACGGCGTGACGCTCACGTTCAGCCGCAAAACCGGTCTGCTGCGGCAGGTGCGCAATGCCAAGGGCATCATTCCGCTCAGCCACGGCCCGGTATTGGCCGAGGGCGAAACCGCTTTCGAGGGCCTCAGTCAGCGCCAGGAGGGCCAGAATGTGGTCATCGACGCCACGTTTGGCAAGGCCAGCCGCTACCAGTCGTTGCAGTGGACGGTGTACCCCTCGGGCTGGGTGCGGATGACGGCCAAGTACTTCCCCGCCGACTACGATTTCCAGCTGGCCGGCCTCAGCTTCAACTATCCCGAAAAGGAAGTGCGCGGCATCCAGTGGCGCGGTGACGGCCCCTACCGCGTGTGGAAAGACCGCATGAAAGGTACCAACCTGGGCGTGTGGACCAAGGACTACAACGACACCAGCACCGGCGAGCCCGACGGCACCAAGCCCCCCGTGTACCCCGAGTTCAAGGGCTACTACTCCAACTTCTACTGGCTCACGCTCCAGACCACCGGCCAGCCCCTCACGATAGTATGCGACCAGGAAGACGTGTACCTGCGCCTGTTCACGCCCCGCTTCGGCGCCAAGCCCTACAACACGGCCCCGCCCTTCCCCAGCGGCAACCTCTCCTTCATGCACGGCATCCCGCCCATCGGCACCAAGTCGCAGAAACCCGAAAACATGGGCCCCATGGGCCGCCCCAACATGTACTACGACTACAGCAAGGACCCCTCATACGCCAAGGAACTGACGTTGTATTTCGACTTTTCGGGGAAGTAAGCGCCGGTAGGAGGTAGCGATAAGAGTAGTGTTGATACTAAAAGAAGTAGTAGCTGTGCAGCCGAAGCTTGTTTTTAAGGGTATATATAATATAAAGTATGGATATTATGCTATATTTTGCACTACAATTGAATATCTGCTATTACCAGTTAAAGGCAGTAATAAAAATTTAGTACTTCTGTAGGCTCAAGCCTTAATAACATTTAAGATGAAGAAAATAAGGTCTATCAAAATAGAAAATGTTAAGGGTATCGATAGCAAACAATTTAATTTAGATATAATACCAAATAAGCCTAGTATCGTTGTTGCACCTAATGGTTTTGGTAAAAGTTCTCTTACAACAGCTTTTAACAGTCTGAATGCCAATGGCATTAAGCTTGATAAGGACACATTTCATAAAAATGATGAATCTAATAAGCCAAAACTTGTTTTAACTGTTGAAAATGATGACAAAAGTCAGGAGGATTTAACAGCAGATGAGAATATTAATAATATTAAAAATAGATTTGATATTTTCGTTATAAATAATCTTCTTGTTTCGAAGTATAAAAAACAATCATTTGGAGGTAAAACAGTTGTAAGCTCATCAATTGAGGTAGGTTCTATAATATTAGTTGATAAGATACCTGCTAAGAAAAGTATCTTATATGCGCCTGCGGCCGAGAAAGCAGATTTTGGTGCTAATGGGAAAGTATTGACTAATATTTCTATTTTACTGACAAATCCATTATTTCTGTGTGATATGGTTAACTACGTTGACCTTTCTAAATATAGTGGCGCTCGTATTTCCGATGCTATAACAAAATTTGTTACTGGTATTAACTCGCTAGAAGGTTCTGCTAGTAAGATTATATCAGAAGCTGCTATAGAATTATTGCCTGAACTGAAGCGGAAGGCAGTATTAGAGCCAATAGTAAAAATACTTGAAAAGTATGTGAAAGGTTTATCTAGTGAAGTAGATAAATATCTTACAGCTGTGCAAATCGTTAATATATACAAGAAGGATAAGAAAGTTTTTGATCAATCTTGTAAATATGCAGAATACTTAAATGAAAAGAAAACATATGAGCATATGTTGACTGCATTTAATGCAACATGGAAAAATATAAAAGCAACAGAAGTAGATGGTTTATTAGTGATAAATTTCCCCAAGGCAAATCAGATTTCAAATGGAGAAAGAGATGTTATTACATTTCTTTCGTCTCTTATTCGAGCAACACGTAAGCTTAAAAAAGATGATTGTATACTGATAGTAGATGAAGTATTTGATTATCTGGATGATGCGAATTTAATTACCGCGCAATACTATATCACTCAGATGATTTCTGATTTTAAAAAGAGTGGTAGAAAATTGTACCCTCTAATTATGACGCATTTGAATCCATATTATTTTAAAAATTTTTGTTTTAAAGATCAGAAAATTTATTATTTGAACAAACAAAATGCTCATATAAATAGATCTGTTGAAAAAGTATTATTTAACAGAGAAAATACTTCGATTAAAGCCGAATTAAGTTGTTATTTTCTTCACTTTAATACGAATCATGTTGATGCTAGTGCTAATTTTTATTTAGTTGGACTTGATATATCGCTTGGAAAATCTGAAGAGTTTAAAGCTGTTATTGATGCAGAAGTGGTAAAGTATGTCAGTGGTAAAACCTCTTATGATCCAATTTCAGTATGTCTAGCACTTAGAATAAAGGTAGAAGAAGTCGTATATTCATTGTTGCAGTCTTCAGAAGATAAAGCTGAATTCATTAGTATACACAAAACAGTGAGTAAACTTGATTTCGCAGGAGAAAAGGGTATTGAAATTTCTGAAACATTCTATTTATTAGGTGTCATATATAATGATATAGCGCATATAAAACCTAATACTGATTACTCAACTCCAATAATTTCTAAATTGAGCAACAAAATTATTAACAATATGGTAATTGATCTATTTAAATAATTTGTTAAATATATTGTTTTGCGTCAATGTTTGAAGTGATTTATTTGAAGCAAAGATGAATAGTAAAAACATCCATTCCCCTTTCCCATGCCCAAATCCTAAAGCATTATGCTAAGATCCTAGAATGATCGAGGGCAAATAATGCTGAACTAGTGGACGCCAAAAGTGCCCAGCACAGCCCCACGGCACAGGCCCGCCAATCGGTAGGCTCCCCCTCTCCCCGAGGAGAGGGGGCCGGGGGGTGAGGTCCCGTCCGCATGAACACCCGCATTCTACTATATTCTCTTCTTACCGCTCTGCTGCTCACGGCTTTCCGTGAGGCACCTAAGTCTGCCGCCGTGCAGCTGGAGCGCCTCCGATGCGAGCTGCTCACCAACCCCGAAGGCATAGATGCCACCGCCCCGCGCCTGAGTTGGGAGCTGAGCAGTCCCGAGCGCGGCCTGCTGCAAACCGCCTACCAGGTGCTGGTGGCCTCCACGCCCGAGAAGCTGGCCGCCGCCGAGGGCGACCTGTGGAACTCTGGCAAAATCAGCTCGGGGCAGTCGGTGCACGTGCGGTATGCGGGGGCGCCGCTGCCCAGCCGCACCCGCTGCTACTGGAAGGTGCGCACCTGGACCACCCAGGGCGAAACCGCCTGGAGTCCCGCCGCCCACTGGAGCATGGGCCTGCTCAACTACCTCGACTGGAAAGGCCGCTGGATTGGCTTCGACCGCGCCTTCCCCGGCGACGACGAAACCAGCCACGCCCGCCTCTCGGCCCGCTACTTCCGCAAAACCTTCAAGGCCGACAAGCCCATCCGGCAGGCCACGGCCTACATCATCGGGCTGGGGCTGTACGAGCTGTACCTGAACGGGCAGCGGGTAGGGGAGCAGGTGCTGGCGCCCGGCCCCACCGACTACACCCAGGGTGTGAAGTACAACACCTTCGACGTGACGGAGCTGCTGAAAACGGGCCCCAACGCCGTGGGTGTGGCCCTCGGCAACGGCCGCTTCTACGCCATGCGCCAGCACTACAAGCCCTACAAAATCAAGACGTTCGGCTACCCCAAGCTGCTGATGCAGGTGGAAGTGACCTACGCCGACGGCTCGCGCGACATCATCAAAACCGACGACACCTGGCAGGGCACCGCCGACGGCCCCATCCGCACCAACAACGAGTACGACGGCGAGGAATACGACGCCACCAGGGAAATGCCCGGCTGGGCCACCGCCGCCTTCGACGCCAAAAAGTGGCTGCCCGCCGAGCTGGTGCAGGAGCCCGGCGGCACCTTCGAGGCGCAGATGAACGAGAACATGAAGGTGATGGAAACGCTGAAGCCCGCGTCCATCAAGCGCCTACCCTCCGGCAAGTACATCCTCGACATGGGCCAGAACCTAGCCGGCTGGCTGCGGATGCGCGTGCAGGGCAAGCGCGGCGACACAGTAACGCTGCGCTTTGCCGAGACGCTGCAACCCAGCGGCGAGCTGTACGTGGCCAACCTGCGCGACGCCCGCGTGACCGACACTTACACCCTAAAAGGCGGCGGCCCCGAAACCTGGGAGCCGACCTTCGTGTACCACGGCTTCCGCTACGTCGAAATCGGGGGCTACCCTGGCACGCCCACGGTGCAGGATTTCGACGGCCGCGTGGTGTACGATAACATGGCGACGACCGGGGCGTTTTCGACTTCCAATCCTACCCTGAACCAGGTGTATACCAATGCCTACTGGGGCATTCGGAGCAACTATAAAGGCATGCCCATCGACTGCCCGCAGCGCAACGAGCGGCAGCCCTGGCTCGGCGACCGGACCACCGGGGCGTACGGCGAGAGTTTTGTGTTTGATAATAGTCGGCTGTATGCCAAGTGGTTGCGCGATATTGAGCAGGCCCAGAAAGCCGACGGCAGCATCCCCGACGTGGCCCCCGCCTTCTGGCGCTACTACGGCGACAACGTGACCTGGCCCGGTACCTACCTCACCGTGGCCGACATGCTCTACCGCCAGTACGGCGACCGGCAGGCCCTGGCCCGCCACTACGATTCGATGAAGCGCTGGCTGACCTACATGCGCCAGAACTACTCCGCTAACGGCCTCATCACCAAGGATAAGTACGGCGACTGGTGCGTGCCGCCCGAGTCGAAGGAGCTGATTCACTCCCGCGACCCCGCCCGCAACACCGACGGCGTACTCATTGCCAGCAGCACCTACTACCACTTGCTGGGGCTGATGCAGGGCTTCGCCGAAGTGCTCGACAAACCTGAGGATAAAAAGGAGTTTGCCCGTCTGGCTGCTGATTTGAAAACGGCGTTCAATCAGAAATTTCTGAACAAAGACAACGGCCAGTACAGCAACAACACTGTGACGGCCAACCTCCTGCCGCTGGCCTACGGCATGGTGCCGCCCGCCGACACGGCCAAGGTGTTCCGCAACATCGTTGATAAAATCATGGTGGAGAATACGGGCCACATCAGCACCGGCGTCATTGGCACGCAGCAACTGATGCGCGGCCTCACGGCCCACGGCCGCCCCGACGTGGCCTACCGCCTCGCCACCAACCGCGACTACCCGAGCTGGGGCTACATGGCCGCCAACGGTGCCACCACCATCTGGGAGCTGTGGAACGGCAACACCGCCGACCCCGCCATGAACTCCCAAAACCACGTGATGCTGCTCGGCGACCTGCTCATCTGGTGCTACGAGGACCTGGCCGGCATCAAGGCTGCCACCCCCGGCTTCGAGCAGCTGGAAATGAAGCCTACTCCCACTGCCGGCCTCACGGCGGTGCAGGCCTCGTACCGCTCGGTGCGCGGCTTGGTCAAGAGCAGTTGGAAGCAGGACGGCAAGCGCTTCACCTGGAATATAACGGTGCCCGGCAATACGAAAGCGCTGGTTTATATCCCCGCCAACGACGCCAAAAACGTGCAGGAAAGCGGCAAAAAAGCCACCTCCGCGCCGGGCGTGAAGTTCGTGCGGCAGGAGGGAGGTAGAGCCGTATTTGAGGTAGGGTCGGGGGCGTATGCATTTGTAGTGCGGTGAGCAGATGTGCGCCTCACCCCCCGGCCCCCTCTCCGAAAAGGAGAGGGGGAGCTACGGCG
>Ga0210040_10000394_pt1 | contig 74108 bp, 62 predicted proteins | sample CryGeyCG12114_NA_FD_185462 | JGI IMG/M metagenome (GOLD analysis project Ga0210040, IMG submission 185462) | Groundwater microbial communities from aquifer - Crystal Geyser CG19_WC_8/21/14_NA (SPAdes) (version 2) | ecosystem: Environmental > Aquatic > Deep subsurface > Groundwater | place: USA...
CGCTGCTCGACAACCCCCGCGGACGTGGGCTGTTCGCGGCGATCGACCTGCCCGACCGCAGCACCCGCGACGCGGTGCTGGCCGACCTCTTCGAGCACGAGCAGGTCGTCGCGCTGGCCTGCGGCGAGCGTTCCCTGCGCTTCCGCCCCGCCCTGGTCGTCACGCCCGACGAGCTCGACGAGGCCGTCTCGGCGCTGGCCCGGTCGGTGACGCGCGTCGCGGCCTGAGGCCACGAGTGAACCAGGTGCACCGAGGCCGGTGCACAGCTTGGGGCGCTCGACGACCGACAGCCCGGCACTAGGATCGGGCCCATGACCGCGTACGCGTCTCCGCCTCGCCAGGCGTCGGAGGAGGCCCGGAGCGAGGTCCCGCTGCCCGCCCACCTGTCCGGGGCGACGGCCGACGAGGCGACGCTGCGGCGCTTCCTCCACGGGCTGCCGGGCGTGGACCCGGTCGGGCTCGAGCAGCGGGCCGCCACGCTCGCCACCCGCTCGATCAAGAAGGCGTCCAAGCTCGCCGCGATCGACCTGGCCATCTCGATGGTCGACCTGACCACCCTCGAGGGCGCGGACACCCCCGGCAAGGTCCGCAACCTCGCCCGCAAGGCCCTCGCCCCCGACCCGAGCCGCCCGGGCACACCGGCCGTCGCCGCGGTGTGCGTCTACCCCGACCGGGTCGCCACCGCCGCCGACGTGGTCGCCGGCAGCGGGGTCCGCGTCGCCTCCGTCGCGACCGCGTTCCCCTCCGGCCGGTCCAGCCTGGAGGTCAAGCTCGCCGACGTCCGGCTCGCGCTGGACTCCGGCGCGGACGAGATCGACATGGTCATCGACCGGGGCGCTTTCCTGGCCGGCCAGTACGGCCTCGTCCTCGAGCAGATCAGAGCCGTCAAGGCTGTGGTCGGAGCAGGGTCGGGGCGGGTCCGGCTCAAGGTCATCCTCGAGACCGGCGAGCTGGCCACGTACGACAACGTCCGGCGCGCCTGCTGGATCGCGCTGCTCGGCGGCGCCGACTTCCTCAAGACCTCCACCGGCAAGGTGTCCCCCGCCGCGACGCTGCCCGTGACGCAGGTGCTGCTGCAGGCCGTCCGCGACTGGCGCGACCAGACCGGTCAGCAGGTCGCGGTCAAGCCCGCGGGCGGCATCCGGACGACCAAGGACGCCATCCGCCACCTCGTGGCCGTGAACGAGGTCGCCGGGCCCGAGTGGCTCGACCCGCACTGGTTCCGCTTCGGCGCCTCCTCGCTGCTCGACGACCTCGTCCTGCAGCGGCGCGCCCAGCAGGACGGCCACTACGCCGACCCCGCCACCGTCCCGCTCGACTGAGCCGATCCCCGAAGGAGAGGCACTCGTGAGCGCCCCCACCACACCGGCCCCGCCGAGCCCGCTGAACCCGCTCAGCGGAGGCTGGGCGTACGCCCCCGCCCCCGAGTCGGCGGCGGTCGCGGCCGTCAGGGACCGCTACCTGCCCTTCGTCGGCGGCACGTTCGTCGAGGGCCACGGCGAGGACGCCGTGACCTACAACCCGGGCACGGCCGAGGTGCTGGCGACGGTCTCCCAGAGCACGGTCGCCGACGTCGACACGGCGGTCGCGGCCGCGCGCCGGGCGTACGAGGACGTGTGGTCGCCGATGAGCGGCGCGGAACGCGGCCGCTACCTGTTCCGGATCGCGCGCGGCCTGGCCGAGCGCGCCCGTGAGCTCGCGGTGCTCGAGTGCCTGGACAACGGCAAGCCGATCCGGGAGACGCGTGACTTCGACGTGCCCACGGCGGCGCAGCACTTCTTCTACCACGCGGGCTGGGCCGACAAGCTCGGCCACCTGGGGCTGGGCCCGGCCCCCCGTCCGCTGGGCGTGGCCGCGCAGGTCATCCCCTGGAACTTCCCCCTCCTGATGGCCGCGTGGAAGATCGCTCCCGCGCTGGCCGCCGGGAACACGGTGGTCATCAAGCCTGCGGAGACCACCCCGCTGTCGGTGCTGGTGCTCGCCGAGGTGATGGCCGACGCGGGCCTGCCCCCGGGGGTGGTCAACGTCGTCACCGGCGCCGGCGACATCGGCTCCGCCCTGGTGAACCACCCGGGCGTCGACAAGGTGGCCTTCACGGGCTCGACGTCCGTGGGACGTGGGATCCAGCGGTCGCTGGCCGGGACCGGGCGCCGGGTCACCCTCGAGCTGGGCGGCAAGGGCGCGAACATCGTCTTCGACGACGCCGCGCTCGACCAGGCCGTCGAGGGCATCGTCAACGGCATCTTCTTCAACGCCGGCCAGGTCTGCTGCGCAGGCTCGCGCCTGCTGGTGCAGGAGCCGGTGGCCGAGGAGCTGCTGGCCAAGCTCGAGGCCCGGGCCCAGACGCTGCGGGTCGGCGACCCGCTGGACAAGAACACCGACGTGGGCGCGATCAACTCCCCGCGGCAGAAGGGCCTCATCGACGAGCTCGTGGCCTCCGGCGACGCCGAGGGTGCGCACGTGTGGCGCTCGACGGCTCCGGTCCCCGAACGCGGCTGGTACGTCTCCCCCACGATCCTCACGGCCACCGCCGGCTCGATGCGGGTGGTGCGCGAGGAGATCTTCGGTCCGGTGCTGACGGTCGAGACGTTCCGCACGCCGGACGAGGCCGTCGCCAAGGCCAACAACACCCCGTACGGCCTGTCGGCCGGGGTGTGGACCGAGAAGGGCTCGCGGGCGATGGCCATGGCCTCCGCCCTGCGCGCCGGCGTCGTCTGGGACAACACGTTCAACCGCTTCGACCCGGCGGCGGCCTTCGGCGGCTACGGCGAGTCCGGGTTCGGCCGCGAGGGCGGACCCTCCGGCATGGCGGCCTACCTGGAGGACGGCGCGTGAGCACGACGGCAGGCTCTTCGACGAGCCCGGGGGACGCCGGCGGCAGCCGCCTCGGCGTGCCCAAGACCTACAAGCTCTACGTGGGTGGCGCGTTCCCTCGCTCGGAGTCGGGCCGGACGTACGTCGTGCGCGACGCCGCCGGCGGCTTCTGGGCCAACGCCGCGCTCGCCTCCCGCAAGGACGTCCGCGACGCGGTGGTCGCCGCCCGCAAGGGGTTCCGAGCCTGGTCGCGGGCCACGCCGTACAACCGGGGTCAGGTCGTCTACCGGATCGCCGAGATGCTGGACGGGCGCCGCACCGACCTCGTCGAGCTGCTGGTCACCGCGGGGACCGCCCGGGACGCGGCGGTCGCCGAGGTCGACGCGAGCGTGGACCGGCTGGTGCACCACGCCGGGTGGACCGACAAGCTGGGCGCCGTGCTGGGCTCGACGAACCCGGTCTCCGCGCCGTACTTCTCCTACTCCGCGCCGGAGCCCACCGGGGTCGTCGGCGTGCTGGCGCCGACCGGCTCGCCGCTGCTCGGTCTGGTCTCCGTGCTCGCGCCGGTGCTCGCGACCGGGAACGCGGCCGTCGTCGTCGCCGCGCAGCCGGACGCCTGCGTGGCCGTGACCCTGGCGGAGGTGCTCGCAACCTCCGACGTCCCCGCCGGCGCGGTCAACGTGCTCACCGGGTCCGTCGCCGAGCTGGCCCCGGTCCTCGCGGCGCACGGCGACGTCGACGCGCTCGACCTGACCGGCGCCCCGCCGGGGCTGCGGGTCGAGCTGGAGCGGGCCGCGGCCGACACCGTGAAGCGCGTGTTCGTGCCGCGCGGCGAGCCGGACTTCACCGCGGAGCCGGGCTTGGTCCGGCTGCGCGCGTTCGTGGAGATCAAGACGGTGTGGCACCCGACCGGCGCGCTCTCGATGTCAGGCGGCGGCAGTTACTGATCTCAAGGTCTTCGCCTCGCTCCGACGCGATGACTGAGAAGCAGGCGCGCCTGGTGCTGCTGGCGGGTCCCTCGGGCAGCGGCAAGTCCCGCCTCGTCGCGGCGGTGGCCTGCCCGCGGGTCAACCTCGACGACTTCTACCGCGACGAGGACGACCCGGCGAACCCTCGGACGAGCACGACGGTGGCAGCCGCTGAGGCGCCGGCGGTCGACTGGGACGACATCGGCAGCTGGGACGCCGACGCCGCGCTCGCCGCGCTGGTCGCCCTGTGCCGGACGGGGAGCGCCGAGGTCCCGGTCTACGACATCGCCACGAGCCGTCGCACCGGCAGCCGGACGATCGACCTCGGGGGGGCGACGACGTTCGTGGCGGAGGGGCTGTTCGCCCCGGACCTGGTGCCCGCCTGTCGTGCCGCGGGTCTGGAGATGGACGCCCTCTACCTCGACCGGCCCCGCCTGCAGACCCTGCTCCTCCGGTTCGTGCGGGACGTCTCCGAGCACCGCAAGCCGCTGCCCGTCCTGCTGCGCCGCGGCCTCGCCCTGTTCCGGGCCGAGCCGGGGCTGCGGGCGTACGCGCTGGCCTGCGGCTGCCGCCCGGTCGGCTTCTCCGAGGCGCTCGGGGTCGTTCGCGGCACGCGGGTCTGAGCCGGCCTGACACCTGTGCATCGAAGTCGGTGCACAGGCGTCAACCCTGAGCGCTGATCAGCGGTCGTGCCCGGACGTTCAGACGGCACGGACCCGGACGGCGCCCTTCGCCGTGGACGGGTCGACCACCCGACCGCCCTGCACCATCTCCGCCGCGCCGACGGCGACCAGCCGGCGCGCAGCCCGGCGCGCCGGCTCGTGCAGCGCCTCCCACGCGGTGGGGTCGACGCCGCGCGCCGCGTCGTCCGGGTCCACGCCCTTGCGCCCGGCCCGCTCGACGAGCGCCCGGAGCAGCTCCTCGAGCCGTACGTCGACCGAGGTGAGCTTGCGCCGGCGGCACGCGTCGCTGCAGTAGCGGACGTCGTCCCAGCTGCGGGCCCACTTCTGGCGCCACTCGATGCGACGCCCGCAGCTCGCGCACGTCTTGTCCTCGGGCGGGGTCACGGCTCCATTGTGGCCGCCACCGGAGGCCCAGGAGAGCCCGAGCGCTCCGTACCGATCGGCCTGAGCGGTGCCCCCGGCCCGTTCGCCGCCAGCCTGCGAGGATGCCGAGGTGCGGGTTGCGGTGCTGGGGACAGGCGTCATGGGCGCAGGGATGGTGCGGTCGCTGCGGCGGGCCGGCCTCGAGGTGAACGCGTGGAACCGCACGCGGGACAAGGCTGAGCCGCTGGCCGACGACGGTGCCCGGGTCTGCGGCTCCGCGGCCGAGGCCGTGGCCGACGCGGACGTGGTCGTGCTGATGCTGTTCGACACGGCAGCGGTGCTGGAGGTGATGGCGGAGGCGCTGCCGGCGACGCAGCAGGGCCCGGTGTGGGTGCAGAGCAGCACCATCGGCCTGGAGGGCACCGACCAGGCGGCCGACCTGGCGAACCGCTTCGGGGTGCCCTTCGTGGACGCCCCGGTGCTCGGCACCAGGCAGCCGGCGGAGCAGGGCGCGCTGGTGTTCCTGGCCGCCGGGGCCGAGGAGCTGCACGAGCGCGTGGCCCCGGCGTTCGCCGCGATGGGCTCGAGGACGATCTGGGTCGGCGAGGAACCGGGCCGCGGCTCGGCGCTCAAGCTGGCGTGCAACGCCTTCGTCGGCACGCTGACCGCGGCGATCGGCCAGTCGGTCGGTCTGGCGACGCAGCTGGGGCTGGACCCGCAGCTGTTCCTGGACGCGCTCGACGGCGGGGCGAGCGACTCCCCGTACGTCCACGTCAAGGGCGCCATGATGCTGAGCGGCGAGTTCCCGCCGTCGTTCGCCCTCGACGGCGTCCGCAAGGACCTGGGCCTGATCCGCGAGGCCGAGCTGGCCTCCGGGACGGCCACCACGCTCACCGACGCGGCGCTGGCCTGCTACGACGCCGCAGCGGAGCAGGGGCACGGCGCCGACGACATGGCCGCCGTGGTGGCCGCGTTCCGGCAGGGCTAGGGACCCGCTCGACCCGGTGGGCCACCCGGCTCAGCTGTCGGCGGCGGTCAGGACGGCGGCCTGCTCGTCCGCCGGCTCGGGCTCGGGGTGGGCGTCGAGGTGCGCCAGGTGCCGACGGCCGACCAGCAGGACACCGATCGCCACGACGAGGGCGGCCGTGCCCACCGCGTACGGGGCGGCCGGGCTGAGGGAGGCGGAGAGCACGCCGGCGAGCGCCGGGGCGATGGCGCCGCCGACGAAGCGGATCCCGGAGTAGGTCGACGACGCGACCGCGCGGGGCAGCGCCGTGGCCTCCATGGCGGACTCGGTGAGCACCGTGTTCATGACGCCGAGGAAGAGCCCGCCGCCGATCGTGCAGCCGACCAGCACCCAGAAGCGGTCCACGAGCACGGCCATCGCCGCCAGGTCGAGCGCCAGCAGGGTGAGCATCGCGTAGAGCGTGCGCTGCCGGCCGAAGCGGGCCGTGAGCCGCGGCGCCACGAACACGGAGGTGATCGCGACGCACAGCCCCCAGCCGCAGAAGATCAGGCCGAGCTGGTGGGCGCCGAAGTCGGCGTACCCCGAGGCCTTGGCCGCCGTCTCGAGCGGGAACGGGGTGTAGGCGAGCAGGGAGAAGAAGCCGAAGTTGTAGAACAGCGCGGCGACGCCCAGGGTCAGCAGCGCGGGCTCGCGCAGCGCCCGGAACGTGGCCGTCACCGGCACCCGGGTGGTCGGCGCGGGCATCCGGCCGAGCAGGACGACGATGGCGAGCAGGCCGATCGCCATCAGCACCGCGGTGCCGAAGAACGGACCGCGCCAGCTGATGCTGCCCAGCGCCCCGCCGACCAGCGGCCCGACGGCGATGCCCAGGCCGAGCGCGGCCTCGTACAGGATGATCGCCCGGTCGGCGCCGCCGCTCGCCGCGCCCACGATGGTCGCCAGCGCGGTGGAGATGAAGAGCGCGTTCCCGAGCCCCCAGCCGGCCCGGAACCCGATCACCTCGTTCACCGAGCCGCTCGCCCCCGCCAGCGCTGCGAAGACCACGATCAGCGCGAGCCCGACGAGCAGCGTGGGCTTGGCGCCGAGCCGGCTGGAGACGAAGCTGGTGAAGAACATCGCCAGCCCGGTGACGAGCAGGTAGCTGGTGAACAGCAGCTCCGTCTCGGCCGTCGTGGCCCCGAGCTGCGCGCTGATCGCCGGCAGGATCGGGTCGACCAGCCCGATGCCCATGAACGCGATCACGCACGCGAACGCCACGGCCCAGACCGACTTCGGCTGGTGCAGGATGCTGGCGGGCGCAGCTGCGCCCGTCGTCGTCTGGGTGGCCACTCGGGATCGACCTCGTTCTGCCGCGCGGCGCGGCCCTCGTCACGTCCTGGCGGCGCAGCTCCGCCGGGGACACCGGCCAGCACGGCCGGCGGTGCTTAGCACTGCTATACAAACGATATCAGTGGCCAGCGCGCCGCGCGAGCGGGTCCGGCGCTACCCGTGCATGTGCGTGCGCATGACCTCAGGAGGGGCCGACGGCGCCCGCGGGCGGCACGTCCGCCACCCAGTCGACGGGCTCCTCGATCGCGACGGCGTGCCCCTCCCAGACCTGCCACCACGACGCGGCTCCGGCGGGCAGCCGCCGTGCTGGCACCTGGGCGACGAGGGCGCGCAGCTCTTGCTTGAGGGCGCCGACGTCCGGGAGGTCTTGTGCGTCGGGGTCCAGGGCGCGGGCGGCCTGCCGCTCGTTCTCGACCCCCCAGGTCCGACGGCGGAGCTCGACCGCCGCCCGGGTCACCCGCTGCTCGTCCGGGCTCGCCCCCTCGCACGCCTCGGCCGCACGGAGGTAGCCGTAGTCCCTGGCGATCGCGAGCAGCCCCGGGTCGACCTCGAGGACCCCGAGCACGTCGATCTCGGGAGCGATCAGCACGGCACCCGCCGCCCGGGCGCGGACGGCGTCGTCGAGCCGTACCTCGTCGGCGAGGATGCCGGCGGTGGCGCGCAGCACGATCGCCAGCATGTCCTTGCCCGCGTAGCTGGTCTCCACGCCGACGCCGGTCGGCAGCGCGTCGACGGCGTAGCAGCGGGTGACGCCGAGACGCGTGGTCGCGATCTCGACCGGCAGGTTCTCCCGGGTGCCGCCGTCGACGTAGTGCTCGGCCCCGAGCGGGACCGGTGCGTAGACGGCCGGGATGGCGCAGGACGCGTGCACGGCGTCCGTCAGCGGGATCGGCCCCTCCCCCGGCACCGGTACGTCGACCCGGTCGACCAGCACCCCGCGCCCGGTGACGTAGCGCAGCTCACCGGACTCGAGGGCCACGACGGCCACCCGCAGCTCGGTGGCCGAACGGGCCAGCCGGTCGGCGTCGAACAGGTCGGGCCCCAGCAGCCGGTCGAAGATCGGACCGCGGCGGTAGAGGGACTGCTCGTGGCGGGCGCCACGCAGCAGGGCCTCGAAGTCGGGCCGGGAGCGGCTGAGGGTCCACAGCACCGCCAGCGTCTCCCGGGCCGCAGCGGTGTCGCGGAGCGTCCGGCTCGTCGTCGCCCGGCCCGTCGTCGCCCGACGCTGCCCGGGTCCGGCCCCGGCCGGTCGCCGACGCGGCCGGTGGCGATCGGGCTCGGGTGCGGCAGGGGCGGCAGGTGCCGGAGGCTCCGGGTGCTGGGCACGGTCCTGGCTCAGCCGCTGCAGCGCGGGGACCAGCTTCTGCACCTCGGTGAACCACTCGCGCTCGACCATGATGTCCGACGGCCGCCGGAGGTGCTCGTACGCACGCTCGACGTCGTCGAGCACCCGGCGCTGGCCGTCGTGGTCGTCGGCCTGGGCCAGCAGTGTCGCCAGGATCGACCCGGCCGACGTCCCGGTGATGACGGTCGGTGCGATGCCCACGACGTCGTAGAGGTAGCGGAGCGCACCCACCTGGAAGCTGGCGCTGGCCCCGCCGCCGCTCAGCACCAGGCCCACGACCGGTGCGGGCGCCCGCGGACGCCACCAGCGTCGGAACCCGGCAGGAGCGCCGCCAGCGGCAGGAGGGTGGGAGGAGAGCGTCACGAGAGCCCATCGAGAGCGTGCACGGGTGGGGACTCAGTACGGCGAGCGGACCTTGTCGACGTCGATCGTCACGATCAGCCGGGTGCTGGGGCGGCCGCCGTAGTTGCGGTACGGACCGCCGGTGTAGCGCTGGGACAGCTGTTCGATGTGCTCCCAGCCGCCCTCGTCGGTGATGCCGACCACGTGGCCGCGGACCTCGAAGTAGCGGTTGACGTCCGCCGGGTCGCACACGTTCAGCGAGACGCGGGGGTCCCGACGCAGGTTGCGCACCTTCTGGAAGCCCTCGACCGTGTTGATGACCACGTGCTCGCCGTCGGTGTCGACCCAGGTCTGGGTCAGCTGGGGCGAGCCGTCGGGCATCACGGTCGCCACGAAGCAGGGAGCGGCCCCACGCAGGAGGGCCAGCAGGTCGTCAGGGATGCTCACGGTCCTGTTGTACCCGCTGCCCCGGCACCGCGCAGGACCCCGGGAGGAAGGTTCGCCGAGAAGACCCGGCGCCTAGCCCATCACCAGGCCCTCGATGTCGTGCTTCTGGACGATCGGCACCAGCTCGTCCACCACCCGGGCGTGCAGGTGGCGCTTCAGCTCGGGGGCGAGGGCGTCGTGGAACGCCTTCGTCACCATCAGGTCGTGCAGCTCGTCGTGCCCGGCGCCCGGGGCGTCGACCCCGAGGACGACGACGGGGCGGGCGAGCTGGGAGAGGTTCGCGGTGCCGCGGTGGATCGTGAGGGCCGACCGGGCCGAGATGTCCCCGCGCTGCGGCATCTTGTAGACGCTGCCCGCCTCGTAGCGCGGCCACTCCGACCGGTCCGGGAACTGCTGGTGGTCGAACTCGAGCCCGCTCTCGAACTGCGTGCCGAGCGAGATGTTGAACGGACCCATGTCCTCGGTCGTGTCGACCGTCGTGATGTTGAAGGCGAGCGACGTGAGCCGGCCCTGCTCGTACGTCTCCGGCGGCGACGGGAAGTCGCGGTGCCAGGGCTGGTGCTTCGCGCCCGCGAACGGGATGTCGAAGCCGATCTCGACGATCTCGTACTCCGGGCCCAGCACGGTCTCGCAGACCTTGGTCACCCACGGGTGCGTCACCAGGTCGACGAAGCCGCGCAGCTGCTCGGGGTGGACCTCGACGTAGTAGCGGTTCGGGCCGCGGCTGACCGCCCCGCCCTCGCGCTGCCGCGCCTCCTCGAACGCGGCCAGCACGTCGGAGTTCAGCTGGTCCACCCACTCGGTGGAGAAGGCACCCTTGCGGGCGACGATGCCGTCGCCGTAGAGCGCCTCGACGGCAGCCCGGGCCTCCTCGTCGAGGCCCTCGGTGGAGGGGATCTGCCTGGTGTCGGCGACGTTGCTCACGCCCTGCATCGTAGGCCGCACCGCCCGTACGCCCCGGCCCGGTACCGGCCGCCACCCGGTGGGGCGGCCCGTCGGTCTGGCACGTCAACGTGCCGATCCAGCACTGAACCCACGGAGCATCGTGCGGTCAGTGCGTGTCTCGCACGTTGACGTGCCAGACCAGCAGAGTTCGCTTCCTCCGAGCGGAGCTCAGGCGGGCGGGTCCAGGCGGGCGAACTCGGGTCCCGTACGGCCGAGCTCCTCGTCCAGCTTGGTGAACAGCGGCGTCGGCTTGACCAGGGGCGTGCCGACCACGACCGGGCGGCTCTGCCAGACGGCCTGCTCGTTCGCGTAGTCGCCCATCAGCACCGGGTAGTCCGGGCCGCCCTCCTCGCTGACCGTGCGGATCTCGGGCAGGGCCGCCCAGACGCCCGCGCCGCCGAGGGCCTCGAACACCTTCTGGGCGGAGTGCGGCAGGAACGGCGTCAGCAGGGTGTTGGCGTCGGAGACGACCTGGAGCGCGGTGTGCAGCACGGTGTCCCGACGGGCGGGGTCGTCCTTGAGCTTCCACGGCTCGGTCTCGGACAGGTAGCGGTTGGCCGACTGGACCAGCCGCATCGCCTCGCTGATCGCCTGCTTGAAGCGGCTCCGCCCCAGCAGCCCGCCGACCGTCTCGAACGTCTGCGCCGCGGTCGCCAGCAGCGCCTCGTCGACCTCGGTCAGCGGCCCCGGCTCGGGGATCGCGCCGTTGTTCTTCCAGGCCAGCGAGATCGAGCGGTTGACCAGGTTGCCCCACTCGTTCGCGAGCTCGAAGTTGGTCCGGCGCACGAACTCCTCCCAGGTGAAGTCGGAGTCCGTGTTCTCCGGGCCCGCCACCGCGATGAAGTAGCGCAGGGCGTCCGGCCCGAACTCACGCAGGAAGTCGCCGACGTAGATGACCTGGCCGCGGCTGGTCGAGAACTTCGACCCGCTCATGGTGAGGAACTCGCTCGACACGATCTCGCTGGGCAGGTCGAGCACCCCGAAGTCCCCCGGGACGCCGCCGTGGTCGCCCTGCCCGTTCGCGCCGAGCAGGATCCCGGGCCAGATGACCGAGTGGAAGACGATGTTGTCCTTGCCCATGAAGTAGTAGCTCTGGGCCTCCGGGTCGGTCCACCACTGCCGCCAGGCCTCGGGGTCACCGGACCGCTTCGCCCACTCGATCGCCGCGGACAGGTAGCCGATCACCGCGTCGAACCAGACGTAGAGGCGCTTCATCGGCTGGTCGCGCCAGCCGTCGAGCGGGATGGGCACCCCCCAGTCGATGTCGCGGGTGATCGCCCGCGGCTTGAGCTCGGCGATGAGGTTCTCCGAGAAGCGCAGGACGTTCGGGCGCCAGTCGGTCCGGGTGTCGAGCCAGGCGCTGAGCGCGCCGGCCAGCGACGGCAGGTCGAGGAAGAAGTGCTCCGTCTCGACGAACACCGGCGTCTCGCCGTTGATCCGCGAGCGCGGGTCGATGAGGTCGATCGGGTCGAGCTGGTTGCCGCAGTTGTCGCACTGGTCGCCGCGCGCGCTGCCGTAGCCGCAGATCGGGCAGGTGCCCTCGATGTAGCGGTCGGGCAGCGTACGGCCGGTCGACGGGCTGATCGCGCCCATCTGCACGCGGGGTACGACGTAGCCGTTGCGGTGCAGCGCGAGGAACAGGTCCTGCACCACCGCGTAGTGGTTCAGGGTCGTCGTCCGGGTGAAGAGGTCGTACGACAGGCCGAGGCCCTGCAGGTCCTCGACGATGACGCGGTTGTACTTGTCCGCGGCCTCCCGGTTCGTCAGCCCCTCGCGCTCGGCCTGGACGCCGATCGGGGTGCCGTGCTCGTCGGTGCCCGACACCATCAGGACGTCGTGCCCGCTCATCCGCATGAAGCGGCTGAAGACGTCGGAGGGAACACCGAAACCGGAGACGTGACCGATGTGTCGCGGGCCGTTCGCGTACGGCCAGGCGACAGCGGTCAGGATGCGAGCCACGACGGTCGAGCCTAGTCGCGCGGAGCGGCGGCGGACCCCGGGTTCCGCGCGGCGGCGGCGAAGCGGTCGGCCCAGACGCCGACCCGGTCGGCGAGCTCGGGCGGGCCGACGACCGTGAACGGGGCACCGATCATGCCGAGCGCGATCAGGGCGCGCCCGAGGTCGTCGGTCTCCATCCGGAACGTGCACGTCGTCGCCGTGCGCACCTCCACCCGCGCCCAGCCGCCGATCCGGGCCGTCACCTCGGCTGCCGGGGCCTCGACGACCGCCTCGGCGTGGTGGGTGCCGGCCCCGCGAGCCTCCGCCCCCTGCACACCCGCCAGCACGAAGGCCGCGACGTCGTCGAAGGGCGGCGTCCGCGCCGCGAAGGGCACGCCCGTGCCCTGCGCCCCGCTGATCCGGTCGATGCGGAAGGTCCGCCAGTCCGCCCGGTCGAGGTCGTAGCCCACGAGGTACCAGCGGCGCCCGAGTGGCACGAGCCGGAGAGGCTCCAATCTCCTGGACGAAGAGCCTGCGTACGGCGTTCCGTAGGCGAAGCGGACCCGCTCACCGTCGCGGCAGGCCAGCGCGAGCACGGCGAGGACCTCGTGGTCGAGGTGTTCCGTCGGCTCGTCGCCCCAGCGCGCCGGGGTGGTCGCGGCCTGCACGGCGTCGAGCCGGAGGCGCAGCCGGCGCGGCATCACCTGCACGACCTTGGTGAACGCGCGGACGGCTGCGTCACCCCCGCCCCCGGTGACGAGCTGGGACTGGATCGCCACGGCCAGCGCCATGGCCTCCTCGTCGTCGACGACCAGGGGCGGCAGCGCGGTCCCGGCGGCGAGCGCGTACCCGCCCTCGACCCCAGGGGCGGCGTCCACGGGATAGCCGAGCTCACGCAGCCGGTCGACGTCCCGCCGGAGGGTGCGCGGCGAGACCTCCAGCCGCTCCGCCAGCAGCGGGCCGGGCCACCAGCGCCGTGCCTGCAGCAGCGAGAGCAGCCGGAGCGTGCGGGAGCTGGTGTTGGCCACGGTCGAAGTCTGCTCCTATCGCGGTCAGAAACTGGCCGCGATGGTTCCTAGCGTGGGACTCGTCCTGATCGAGCAGAAGGAGACGCAGATGTCCGACACCGCAACCAGCCGCACGCCCACCCCGACGAGCTCGCCCGAGCGCGAGGAGCTCGTCGCCATCCTGGCCAAGCACCGCGGCCTGTTCCTCGTCACGGTGCAGGGCCTGACGGACGACCAGGCAAGGCTCACCCCGACGGTGAGCGCGCTGAGCCTGGGCGGGCTCGTGAAGCACGTGACCGCGACCGTGGTGCAGTGGCTCGACTTCGTCGAGCACGGTCCTCAGGGCGGCGCCGACATCGACTGGGACAACCCGGACCCGGCGATGTTCGAGGCCTTCGCCAACGGCTTCCGGCTGCTGCCGGACGAGACGCTGGCGGGCGTGCTCGCCGGCTGGGAGGCGGCGGCCGTACGGACCGAAGCGCTGGTCCGCAGCGTCGACCTCGACGAGACGCACCCGCTGCCGCAGGCGCCGTGGTTCCCGCCGGACGAGGTGTGGAGCAACCGGCGCGTGTTCATGCACGTCCTGGCCGAGACCGCCCAGCACGCCGGGCACGCGGACATCGTGCGGGAGTCCATCGACGGTCAGAAGACGATGGGCTGACCGCCCTACGACAACGGGATGGATCGTGCACCGCCATGGTGCAAGATCCCATCCATAGCCTGGCGGGGAGCCGGCGCGAGAGGATCCTGTGCCCACAGCCGTCGACCCGGACCGCCTGCTCCGCACGCTGAGCGACTTCGTGGCGGTGCCGAGCGTCGGGGGCGGGGCCGGCGAGGTGGAGGTCCAGCACCTGCTCGCCGAGCGCCTGGGCGACCTCGGGCTGACCGTGGACCTCTGGCCCCTGGACCTGGCGGGGCTGCGGGCGGACGGCGGCCACCCCGGTGAGGAGGTCAGGCGCGACGAGGCCTGGGGCCTGGTCGCGGTGAGCTCTCCCGGCGCGGACGTCGGGCTGGTCCTGTCCTCCCACGTCGACGTCGTCCCGCCCGGTGACCGGCACCGCTGGTCCGGCGAGCCGTTCGAGCCCGTGGTGTCCCGCGGGCGTCTCATGGGACGCGGCTCCTGCGACATGAAGGGCGGGCTGGCCGCCGTCCTCGGCGCGGTCGAGGCTCTCGGGACGACGGTGGCCGACGTCCCGCCGTTCGCGGTGCACTGCGTGATCGGCGAGGAGGACGGCGGGCTCGGTTCGTTCGCGACCCTGTCCCGGGGGCACACGGGGCGGGCCTGCGTCATCCCCGAACCGACCGACCTGGGGCTCGTGACCGCGAACGCCGGTTCGCTGACGTTCCGCATCGAGGTCTCGGGCCTCGCGACGCACGGCAGCACCGCGTACGCCGGGGTGTCCGCGATCGACGCCTACCTGCCGCTGCACGCGGCGCTCGCCCGGCTGTCCGAGCGCCGCAACCGGGTCCGGGAGCCGCTGCTCGACCACCTCCCGGTCCCCTACCCGCTCTCGGTGGGACGGCTGCAGGCCGGCGACTGGGCGAGCAGCGTGCCCGACCGGCTCGTGGCCGAGGGCCGCTACGGGCTCCGGGTCGAGGAGGACCCCGCGGTGGCGATGGCCGAGCTGGAGCAGACGGTGGCCGAGGCGGCGGCTGACCACCCGTACCTGCGCGACCACCTGCCGGTCGTCACCTGGCCGGGTGGTCAGTTCGGCGGCGGGCACCTGCCGGCCGGACACGCGTTCGGGCGCCAGGTCGCCGCCGCGCACGCGCGGGAGACGGACGACGACCCGGGCGAGCGCGGCGCGCCGTGGGGCAGCGACCTCCGCCTCTACAACAGCGCGGGCATCCCGACGCTGCACTACGGACCCGGCGACGTCCGCCTCGCGCACGGGCCCGACGAGAACGTCCCGCTGGACCAGGTCACCGTCGCCGCGGCCGTGTTCACCCGGCTGCTGCGCGACGGCGTCCGGTGACCGCACGAAGCTGGCACTGAACCTGGCAGATCTGCCGCGTCCAGTGACGGTTTCGCACGTCTACGTGCGAGACCCACGCGGCCGAACCTGCCCGCAAGTCCGGGTCAGGCGTACGCGGGCAGGATGACGTCCTCGATCAGGCGGCGGCGGTCGGGGAAGGGCGCGAAGACGCTCTCGGCGGCGTTCACCGTCAGGCGGCGCAGGCCGTCGAGGTCGTAGCCCAGCTCGCTGACCAGCAGGCCCATCTCGCGGGTCAGGGTCGTCCCGCTCATCAGCTGGTTGTCGCAGTTGACCGTCACCTTGAAGCCGAGCGCCTGCAGGCGCCCGATCGGGTGCGCGGCGACCGAGGCGACCGCGCCGGTCTGCACGTTGGACGAGGGGCACAGCTCCAGCGGGACCTGGCGGTCCCGGACGTACGCGGCGACGGGCCCGAGCACGTCTCCGGCGCCGATGTCCTCGACGATCCGCACCCCGTGGCCGACCCGGGTGGCCCCGCAGGCGAGCACGGCGCTGGCGATCGAGTCGACGCCCGCGGCCTCGCCGGCGTGGATCGTGTACGGCCAGCCGTGCGTCCGCAGGTGCACGAAGGCGGGCAGGAAACGTTCGGGCGGGAAGCCGTCCTCGGCCCCGGCGATGTCGAAGCCGGCGACCGTGCCGCTACGGTCGTCGAGGACCAGGTCGGCGGCGGTCAGGTTGGGCTCGACGTGGCGCATCGAGGTGAGCAGCTGGCGGACGACGACCGTGCGGCCCCGGGCCTCGCTCGCGGCCATCCCGTCACGCAGGCCCTCCGCCACCGCCGCAACGGCCTCGGCCTGCGTCAGCCCCTGCTGCGTGTGCTGCTCCGGCGCCCAGCGCGCCTCGCCGTAGACGACGCTGTCCGCGGCGAGGTCCTCGACGAACTCGCGGGCCACGCGGCGCAGGTTCGGCGCCGTCTGCATGACCGCGACGGTGTGGTCGAACGTCTCGAGGTAGCGGACCAGCGAGCCCGAGTCGGCGGCGTCGACGAACCAGCGACCCAGGGCCTCGGCCCCGCCCGTCGACTCCGGCGGCAGCGCGTGACCCACCTCCTCGGACAGCTCGAGGACGGTGGTGGGGCGGAGCCCGCCGTCGAGGTGGTCGTGCAGGGAGACCTTGGGCAGCGCGCGCAGGCGCTCGACATCCAGCGAAGACATGGACGTCAGTCTCTCGCGGGCTGCGGAGCTTCCGTCAGCGGCCGGTGCCCATCGGCCTCAGCCCGGCGGCGGAGCCTCGTCGTCCAGGGCCGGTCCCCGCGGGCCGACCGTGCTCAGGTCCTCGGCACCGAACGCCTGCGGCAGGACCTCGGTCATGGCCAGCACCCCGAGGGGCGTGTCCACGAGCAGCCCCGCACCCCCGTGCTCCCAGAGGAGCTGCCGGCAGCGCCCGCACGGCATCAGGCGGGAGCCGTTGGCGTCGCAGCAGCTGAACGCGACCAGCCGTCCCCCACCCCCGGCGACGAGGTCGGAGACCAGGCCGCACTCGGCGCACAGCGTGACCCCGTAGGCGGCGTTCTCGACGTTGCAGCCCGTGACGACCCGCCCGTCGTCGACCAGCGCGGCCGCCCCGACGGGATAGCCCGAGTAAGGCGCGTACGCCCGCGCCATCACCTCGAGCGCCCGCGCGCGCAGGAGGTCCCAGTCGACGTCACTCATCGCACTGCACCTTCAGAGGTCCCCGGGCTACTTCTCATAGGGGATCCCGTCGGCGGCGGGCGCGCGGACGCGGCCGACCAGGCCGGCGACGGCGATGATCGTGGCGATGTAGGGCAGGACGAGCAGCAGCTGGCTCGGCATCGGGGTGCTGAGCGTCTGCAGCTGCGAGGCCATCTGCGTCACGAAGCCGAAGAACAGGCACATGATCGTGGCCAGCACCGGGCGCCAGCGGCCCATGATCAGCGCGGCCAGCGCGATGAACCCGTTGCCGACCGTGAACTCCTTGGTGAACTGACCGGTCGAGGCGAGGGTGAAGAACGACCCGCCGAGCCCGGCCAGCACCCCGCCCGCGAGAACCGCGGACCACCGGATCCCCCGGACGCTGATGCCGACGGTGTCGGCGGCCTGCGGGTGCTCGCCGACCGAGCGGATCCGCAGGCCCCACGTGGTCCGGTAGAGCAGCACCCACACCACGACGACCGCGACGATGGCGAGGTAGGCGAGGACGTTCTGGTCGAAGAGCACCCGGCCGAAGAACGGGATGGACGACAGCCCGGGGATCGCGATCGTGCTCAGCACGGGGGCGTTGTTGTACGTGCTGGACGCCGGCTGGACGAGCTGGTCGAAGAGGAACCCGGTGACGCCGACGGCCAGCAGGTTGAGCACGACCCCGAGGACGACCTGGTTGACCAGGTAGTTGATGGAGAACAGCGCGAGCAGGGCGGCCATCGCGAGGCCGGCCACCATCGCGGCCAGGATCGCCGCCGGCACGGACTGGGTGATGCTGCCGACCACCGCCGCCGCGAACGCGGCTGCGAGGAACTGGCCCTCGATGCTCACGTTCACCACACCCGCCCGCTCGCACAGGACGCCGCACAGCGCGCCGAACACGAGCGGGGTGGCCAGCGACAGGGTCCCGGCGAGCTGGTTGCTGACCGGAAACGGCAGGTCGCGCCCGGCGGCGGCCCAGGTGAGGAAGCCGAGCAGGACCGCGACGCCGGCGACGGTCGCCGCGACCACGGCCCACCGACCCCGGACGCGCCCGCTGAGGAACGCGACGGCGGCGGCCAGGCAGAGGACGGCGCAGACGACGACCGTCGGCAGGCCGGGCAGCGGCACCGTCGGGAGCTGGACCTCGTCGAACGCGTCCGACAGCGCGAAGCGCGCCTGGCCACGGGTGGAGCCGAGGGCGAGCAGGAGCAGCAGACCGACGATGCCGATGAGCACGCCGGTCGAGATCCGCTGGCGCCGCTTCTCGGCGGACTCGACGGTCTCGGCGGCTGAGGCAGCTGGGGCGGCCGGCGCCGTCGACGACGCGGCGTCCGCCCGCGGTGCGGGGTCGAGGGCGGTCACGAGGCGAGACCTCCTTCGGGGACGGGTCCCGAGGCGTGCGCCTTGCGGGTCCGGACGAACGGGACGAGCCGGGTGACCAGGGCCGGCGCGGCGACGAAGAGCACGATCAGCGCCTGCAGGGCGGTGGTCAGCGTCAGCGGCGTCTGGGCGACGCTCTGCATGGCCAGACCGCCGGCGTGCAGGGCGCCGAAGAGCAGCCCGGCGAGGACGGTGCCCAGCGGTGTGGAGCGACCCAGCAGCGCGACCGTGATCGCGTCGAAGCCGATCGACCCGACGATCCCGGCGGTGAGCGGGATCGGCAGCCCGGAGGCCGACGGCCCGAGCGCCGCCTGCACCCCGGCGAGACCCGCCAGCGCGCCGGCGACGGCCATCGTGATGACCGTCGTCCGCGCGACGCTCATGCCGGCCGTCGCGGCGGCGTGCGGGTTGGCCCCGACGGCCCGGATGGCGAAGCCGGTGGTCGAGCGCTCGAGGAACCACCACACGAACACGGCGGCGAGGATCGCGAGCAGGAACCCGAGGTGCAGCTGCCCGCCCGCCAGGCGCGGGAAGGTGGCGCTCCAGTCGACGATGGGCGAGATCGGGTCGGTGCGGCCCGGCCGCTGGAAGACCGTCGTGGTCAGCAGGTAGTCCAGCAGGCCGGCGGCGACGTAGTTCAGCATGATCGTCACGATCACCTCGTGCGCCCCGGCGCCGGCCTTGAGCCAGCCGACCAGCCCGCCCCAGATCGCGCCGCCGACCAGCCCTGCGAACACGGCCACGAGCAGGTGGACGACCGGCGGCAGGTGCCAGCTGAAGCCGACGTACGCCGCGAAGATCGAGCCGACGATCGCCTGGCCCTGGGCGCCGATGTTGAACAGCCCCGCCCGGAACGCCAGGGCGACGCCCAGACCGGCGCAGATCAGCGGTGCCGCCTGCGCGGTCGTCTCCGTGAGCGGGCCGTAGCCGCCGACCGACCCGGCGAGCAGGGCCCCGTACGCCCCGCCCACCTTGTCCGCCGAGGCGATCAGCGCGTCCGAGGGCCGGTCGAAGAAGTAGGTGAACTTCGAACGCACGTCCGTGTCGGACACGATCATGAGGACCGCCCCGACGAGGAACGCGAGCACGAACGCCGCGACCGTGGTGACGACGTCGGTCCACGGGAAGCGCGTGGAGCGACGAGCCCGCCGCCCGGCCTCCGGAGCCGGGCGCGGAGGCCCCGTGGTGGTGCTCATCGCTGCCCCTCGACGTGCCCGGGGGTGCGGGGCTCGGCGGACGTCCGGTGCGCGGGAGACGTGGCCGCGAGGGCTTCGTCGGCGGGCACGCCCGCCATCATCAGGCCGAGCGCCTCGCGGGAGGTGTCCGGGGGCACGACGCCCACGATGCGGCCGCGGTACATGACGGCGACCCGGTCGGCGAGCGCGGCGACCTCGTCCAGCTCGGTGGAGACGATGAGGACCGCGGTGCCCCGGTCGCGCTCGCCCACCAGGCGCGAGTGCAGGAACTCGATCGCGCCGACGTCGACGCCGCGGGTCGGCTGGCTGGCGACCAGGGCGGCGAGCGGACGCGACAGCTCGCGGGCCAGGACGACCTTCTGCTGGTTGCCGCCGGACAGCGAGCTCACCGGGGTGTCGATGGTCTGCGTACGGATGTCGAACTCCCCCACCCGGTCGTCGGCGTTGTCGCGGATGCGGGCGAGGTCGAGCCGGATGCCGCGCGCGAACGGGGCCTCGTCGTAGGAGTTGAGCACCAGGTTCTCCGCGACCGTGAAGCTGCCGACGAAGCCGTCGTGCTGGCGGTCCTCCGGCACGTAGCCGAGCCCGGCGTCGATGATCTCCTTCGGCGTCCGCCCGCTGAGGGTCTGCCCGTCCAGCGTGATCGACCCCGCCGTCACCGGCAGGGTGCCCAGGAGGGCGTCGGCGAGCTCGCTCTGCCCGTTGCCCTGGACGCCGGCGACGCAGACGATCTCGCCGCCGTGCACGTCGAGGTCGAGCTGGTCGACGACCACCTGCCCGGCGGCGTTGGCGACCGAGAGGCCCTGCAGCCTCAGGCGCGGCTCCGCGCTGGGCCTCGCGGGCTGCTTGTCGACGACCAGGTTGACCGCCCGGCCCACCATCAGCTCGGCCAGGCGCGCCTCGGACTCGGCGGGATCGGCGGTACCGACCACGGCACCGCGACGGATGACGGTGATGGTGTCCGCGATCTCGCGGACCTCACGGAGCTTGTGGGTGATGAAGACGACGGCCTTGCCCTCGTCGCGCAGCGCCCGCATGACGTCCATCAGCTCGTCGATCTCCTGCGGCGTCAGCACCGCGGTGGGCTCGTCGAAGATCAGGAACCTCGCGTCGTTGGCCAGCGCCTTGAGGATCTCGACCCGCTGCTGGACCCCGACGGGCAGGTCCTCCACGACGGCGTCCGGGTCGACGTCGAAGCGGTAGCGCTCCGCGAGCTCGCGCACGGTCCTGCGGGCCCGCCGCATGCTGAGCCCGATCCCGCCCTCGCGGCCGAGCACGAGGTTCTCGGCGACCGTGAAGACCTCGACCAGCATGAAGTGCTGGTGGACCATGCCGATCCCGTCGGCGATGGCCTCCTTCGGGTTGTGGATCACCACCGGCGATCCGTCGACGAAGATCTGGCCCTCGTCCGGGCTGAGGAGCCCGTAGAGGACGTTCATCAGCGTCGACTTGCCGGCCCCGTTCTCGCCCAGCAGGCAGTGGATCTGGCCCGGGACGATGTCGAGGTCGACCGAGGAGTTGGCCACCAGCGAGCCGAAGCGCTTGGTGATGCCCCGCAGCGCCAGCCCGGTGGCGGGTGGCGCTGCGGGTCCGGTCACGTCGGTGGGCACGAGAGACGCGTCAGACTGGCTGAGAGCTCAGGACGTCGGCTGCGACTTGGACTCGATCGTGATCTTGCCGGAGACGATGTCGGCCTTGAGCGTGTCGACCTCGGTCTTGAGCTCCGCGGGGACCTTGGAGTCGAAGTCGTGGTACGGCGCGAGCGCGGTGCCGGAGTTGTCCAGCGTGCCGACGTACGGGCTGTTGTCGAAGGACCCGTCCTTCGCCGCCTTGATCGCGTCGGTCACGGAGACGTCGAGGCCCTTGGTCACGCTGGTGATGATGTTGGAGCAGTAGGTCTCGGCGCTGACGCAGCCGTCGGTGTCGACCCAGATCGCGTTCACCTTGCCGTTGCTGGCCTTGGCCGCCTGGAGGGCGCCGAGGCCGGCGGGGCCGGCGACGGGGAGGACGATGTCGGCGCCCTGGCTGATCAGGCCCTGCGCGACCCGCTGGCCGCCCTTCTGGTCCTCGAAGCTGCCGACGAACTGGCCGTCCTGCTTGGCCTCGTCCCAGCCGAGCACCTTCACGTCGGACTTCTTCTGGGTGTTGTAGTACTGCACGCCCTGGGCGAAGCCGTCCATGAAGATCGTGACGGTCGGGAACTTCTGCCCGCCGAAGGTCGCCACCTTCTTGGTCTGGCTCATGCCCGCGGCGACGTAGCCGGCGAGGAAGCTGGACTGCGCGGTGTTGAACACCAGCGGCTTGAGGTTCTTCGCGGCCGGGTACGCCTTGGGGTCGTTGTTGTCGACGATCGCGTACTTGATGCTCGGGTTCGCCTTGGCCGAGGCGAGGGTGTCGTCGCTCAGCGCGAAGCCGACGGTCACGATGATGTTGCACTTCGCGTCGACCATGGACTGGACGTTCTTGGCGTAGTCCGCAGCGGCGTTCGACTCGACCTGGCCGGTCTCGATGCCGAGCGTGGTCTTCGCGTCGGTGAGGCCCTTGTAGGCCGTCTGGTTGAACGACTTGTCGTCGAAGCCGCCCGAGTCCGACACCATGCAGGCCTTGAAGCCGGCGGCGTCGGTCCCGCCGGACGCGGCCGGGCCGCTCGGGGCGGCGGAGCTGCTCGAACCGGTGCCCGGCGCCTGCGCGCAGCCGGACAGGGCGAGCGCGGCGGAGGTCGCCAGCGCTCCCACCAGGGTCAGGGTCTTCTTCACGGAGGGTCTCCTCGTTCGGGTCCTGCACACGTCTGCGCTCAAGCCAAGAGATCGTGCGGCCTCCGGTGGCCGCGGCGAGGAAACCTCGCGTCGCCAGGGCTGGACCCCGGCGACGAGCACTCTAGTGCCTCCGGACCGGCCGACCTCGAACCGCGACGGTCACCATCGGGTCACGAGAAGGCCGGGCCCAGCTCCACGCCACGGCTGCTGGCCACGTCGGCGAGCACCTTCACCCCGACCCCGATGCAGGTCTCGTCGACGCGGAAGCTGGGGTGGTGGATGTCGGGCCACGTCGGGCTGCCGGCGGTCCGGACGCCGAGCCGGGCCATGGCGCCGGGCACCTGCTGCAGCATCCAGGAGAAGTCCTCCCCGCCCAGGGACTGCTCGGTAGCGGTGACGCCCTCGGCCCCGAGCATCGCCTCGCCCGCCGCGGCGAGCCGGTCGACGCCGGACTGCGCGTTGACCGCGGGCGGCGTGCCCTCGTTGATGGCGACGCGTGCCTCCACCCCGAACGGCGCGACCAGCTGCGCGACCAGCTCGGGCAGCAGCGCCTTGGCCTGCTCCCACCCGGCGAGGTCCAGGGCACGCAACGTGCCCAGGACCTGGCCGCTGCTGGGGATGGCGTTCGGCGCCGAGCCGGCGGTGATCTTGCCCCACATCATCGAGACGCCGCTGCGGGGGTCGACCCGGCGGGCGAAGACCAGCTGGGTCTGGGTGACGAGCGTCCCCAGGGCCGCGACGACGTCCTGGGTGAGGTGCGGGCGCGAGGTGTGACCACCGGTCCCGGTGAGGGTGACGCTCACCTGGCTGACCGCCGAGGTGACCGGCCCGACCTTCAGCGCGATCTGGCCGGCGTCCGTGCGGGGGTCGCAGTGCAGCGCGTAGACCTCGCTGAGGTCGGTCAGCACGCCGCCGTCGATCGCGTCGACGGCGCCGCCGGGGCTCGTCTCCTCGGCCGGCTGGAAGATCAGCCGCACCCCGCGGGTGAGCAGGCCCTCCTCGCGGAGCCGGGCCAGGACCATCCCGACGCCGAGCAGGATCGTGGTGTGCACGTCGTGGCCGCAGGCGTGGGCGACCCCGGGCACCTTGGAGGCGAAGTCGACCGCGCTGCCGTCCGGGATCGGCAGGGCGTCGAGGTCGGCGCGCAGGCCGACCAGACCCTGGCTGTGCTCGTCGAAGGGCTCGCCGTGGGGGTCGCCGTACGGGATCACGTCGCACCACGCGCCGGTGCCGATCGGGAGCACCTTGGCCACCAGGCCGACGGACTCGAGCACCTCGATCACCTTGGCCGTGGTGCGGTGCTCGGCGTTGCCGACCTCCGGGTGCGCGTGGATGTCGCGGCGGACGGCGATCAGGCGGTCGTGCAGCCCGTCGACCTCGGCGACGATCCGGGCACGGCGCAGGTGGTCGTCGAGGCGTTCAGGCATGGCACGTCAGTTTGTCACGCGGACGTCACCCGCCGTCGGTTCTGGGACAACCCGTAACCAGACGGGAACCGGTCGGGTCGGTCGACCCGCGGGAGCGCGAGGTTAGGCTGTCCTAACTCATCGGTGCCCAGCCTGGGCCGCCGGTCGCGAGCAGCAGGAGCACCGTGGGCTACTACGACGTCTACCACCGCGCGGAGGTCGTCGCCACCCGTCGGCTGACCCCGCACCTGGTCCGCGTCGAGCTCGGCGGCGAGGGCCTGCGGGCCTGGTCGACCAGCGGGGCCCCGGACGAGCGGCTGGTGCTGGTCCTGCCCGCCCCCGGGACGCGCGAGGCCGTGGCCCCCACGACGATGCCCGACGGGACGCAGGACTACCCCGACCCCGACGACCAGCCGCCGATGCGCAGCTACACGGTCCGCTCCTGGGACCCCGTCACGCACCGGATGGCCGTCGAGCTCGTCGTGCACGACGGCGGCGTGGCCTCGACCTGGGCCCGGACGACCCGGCCGGGCGACGTGATCTACGTGACCGGGGCGATGGGGTGGTACCGGCCCCCGGCCGACGCCGCCTGGCAGCTGCTGGTCGCGGACCTGGCCGGGCTGCCCGCCCTGGCGCGGACCGTCGAGGAGCTCCCCGCCGACGCCCGGGCGCACGCGCTGGTGGAGGTCCCCACCGAGGCCGACCAGGTCGAGGTGAGCAGCGCGACGGACGTCACCTGGACCTGGCTGGTCGGCTCGGGGAACGAGGTCGGCCCGAGCCGGCTGGCCGCAGCGGTGGCGGACCTCGCCACGCCGGACGGTCCGGGCTACGTCTGGTTCGCCGCCGAGGCAAGCGCCTCCCGGGCTGTCCGCAAGCACCTGCGCCACGAGCGTGGCCTGCCGGGCGCCGCCTGCACCGTCCTCGGTTACTGGCGCCTGGACTCCGAGCGCTGGGACGCCCGCTACGCCGAGGTCGCACCGACCCTCGAAGCCGTCTACACCGACGCCGTCGCCGCGGGGGTCAGCAGCGACGCCGCCCTCGAGCTCTACGACGAGGCCCTGGAGCGCGTGGGGCTGTGACGCCCTGAGCGGTGGGCCTCGGCAGGTCGGCACCCACCACGCCCCCTGAGCCCGTCGAAGGGCCTTGAGGAGATCGGCATCGGCAGCTGCGCACAGACGTCAACCCCTTCCGGGCCCTTCGACAGGCTGGGGAGACGTTCGCGGGGCCGAGGACGACCCCTCAGAAGTGCTCGCTGGGGCGGTAGACGCCCCAGACGTCGCGCAGGGCGTCGCTCACCTCGCCGACGGTGGCGCGCAGCGAGAGGGCCTGCTTCATCGGGGGCAGGACGTTCGCGGAACCTCGCGCCGCGGCCCGGAGCGACTCCAGCGCGGCGTGCACCCGGGCGTTGTCGCGGCCGGCGCGGATGCGCGCCACCCGCGCGACCTGCGCGGCCTCGAGCGCCGGGTCGACCCGCAGGGTCTCGTACGGCTCCTCCTCGTCGAGCGCGAAGCGGTTCACCCCGACGACCACCCGCTCCCCGGCGTCGATCTCCTGGGCGATCGCGTACGCGGAACGTTCGATCTCGCCCTTCTGGAAGCCCTGCTCGATCCCGGCGACCGCCCCGCCGCGCTCCTCCACCGCCGCCATCAGCGCCAGCGCGGCCGCCTCCACGTCGTCGGTGAGCGACTCGACCACGTACGAGCCGGCGAACGGGTCGACCGTCCGGGTCAGGTCGGTCTCGTGGGCCAGCACCTGCTGGGTGCGCACCGCGAGCCGGGCCGCCCTCGGGCTCGGCAGGGCGAGCGCCTCGTCGTAGGAGTTCGTGTGCAGCGACTGCGTCCCGCCGAGCACGGCGGCGAGGGCCTGCACGGTCACGCGGACGAGGTTGACCTCCGGCTGCTGCGCCGTGAGCTGCACCCCCGCGGTCTGGGTGTGGAAGCGCAGCATCTGCGACTTCGGGTTCGTCGCGCCGAACCGCTCCCGCATCACGTGCGCCCAGATCCGCCGCGCCGCCCGGAACTTGGCCACCTCCTCCAGCAGCGTCGTCCGGGAGACGAAGAAGAAGGAGAGCCGCGGCGCGAACTGGTCGACCTCGAGGCCGGCGGCGAGGGCCGCCTCGACGTAGGCGATGCCGTTCGCGAGCGTGAAGGCGATCTCCTGGGCGGGCGTCGCCCCGGCCTCGGCCATGTGGTAGCCGGAGATCGAGATCGTGTTCCAGCGCGGCAGGGCCTGTGCGCAGTAGGCGAAGGTGTCCCCGACCAGGCGCAACGAGGCCTGCGGCGGGTAGATGTAGGTGCCCCGCGCGATGTACTCCTTGAGCACGTCGTTCTGGATCGTGCCCGTCAGCAGCGCGGGGTCGATCCCGTTCTCCTCGGCCACCAGCTGGTAGAGCAGCAGCAGCACCGCGGCCGGGGCGTTGATCGTCATCGAGGTGGACACCTTGGCGAGGTCGATGCCCGCGAACAGCACCCGCATGTCGTCGACGGAGTCGATGGCGACGCCGACCTTGCCCACCTCGCCGGCGGCGAGCGGGGCGTCGGAGTCCATCCCCATCTGGGTCGGCAGGTCGAAGGCGACGGAGAGCCCGGACGTCCCGTGGGCGGTCAGCTCGAGGTAGCGGGCGTTCGACTCCGCGGCGGTGCCGAAGCCGGCGTACTGGCGCATCGTCCAGGGCCGCGTCGTGTACATCCCCGGGTGCACGCCGCGGGTGAAGGGGTACGCACCCGGCGTCGCCAGCGCCGGGCCCGGGTCGAAGCCCTCCGGGTCGCCGGGTCCGTAGACGTCGGCGAACGGGGTGCCCGACTCGGTGTGTCCGCTCACGCCTGAATGGTCCCACCGCCCTTGCCCGCCCTGACAGCATGTGCGCGTGGAGATCGCTCTGGAGGTGCTCGGGATCGCGGCCGTGGTGGTCGCGGTGAGCGGCCTCGCGGGCAAGGTGCGGGTCTCCGCCCCCCTGCTGCTGCTCCTGGTCGGGGTGGGCGCCTCGTACGTCCCGTTCATCGACGAGCCGGTGCTGACCAGCGAGGTCGTGCTGCTCGGGTTCCTGCCGCCGCTGCTCTACTCGGCGGCCATCCGGACGTCGATCATCGACTTCCGGCACAACCTGCGCCCGATCGCGTACCTCTCCGTCCTGCTGGTGCTGATCACCGCCCTCGGGGTCGGGGTGGTCACCTGGTGGCTGCTGCCCGTGACCTTCCCCGTCGCGCTCGCGCTGGGCGCCGTCGTCGCTCCCCCGGACGCGGTCGCGGCCACCTCGATCGCCCGGAGCGTGGGTCTGCCGCGGCGCGTGGTGACGATCCTCGAGGGCGAGTCGCTGGTCAACGACGCCACGGCCATCACCTGCCTGCGCGTCGCGATCGCCGCGATCGGCGGCTCGTTCTCCGTGTTCGACGCGGGGGTCGGGTTCCTGATCGCCCTCGTCGGCGGGGTCGCCGTCGGGCTGGCCGTCGGGGCGCTGGCCGTGATGATCCGGATCCGCGTGCGGCGGCCCGTCTACGACACCGCGATCTCGTTCATGGTCCCGTTCGCCGCCTACCTGCCCGCGGAGGCCCTCGGCTACCACGAGCTGCACGGTTCCGGGGTCATCTCCGTGGTCACCGCCGGGCTGCTGCTGGGCCACAAGTCGCAGGTCATCCAGAGCGGTCAGAGCCGGCTCAACGAGCGGGTCAACTGGGGCACGATCCAGTTCCTGCTCGAGAACACCGTGTTCCTGCTGATCGGGCTGCAGGCGCGTCGGATCGTGGCCGCGATGGCGGAGTCCACGCTGTCCGGCTGGCAGATCGCCGGCTTCTGCCTGGCCGTGCTGGGCACCGTCGTCGTGCTGCGGATGATCTGGGTCTTCCTGATGCGGCTCTCGCTGTTCCGGCGCCAGCGCGACAGCGACAGCGACGAGGTCGAGGTGCCCTGGCAGGCCACCCTGGTGGTCGGGTGGGCCGGGCTGCGCGGCGTGGTCACGCTGGCGACCGTGCTGCTGATCCCGGACAACGAGGCCACGCACGCCGTCCTGCCGGTGCTGGTCTTCGCGGCGATGGTCGTCACGTTCGCCACCCTGCTGCTGCAGGGCCTCACCCTCCCGCCGCTCGTCCGCGCCCTGCACCTGCGCGGCCCGGACGCCCGCTCGGACGCCCTCCAGGCCGCGACCGTGCTGACCACCTCGACCACCGCGGCGCTCAAGGCGCTCGACGACCTCAGCGGCAGCAAGGACAGCCCGGACGTGGTCGAGCGGGTGCGGGACCGCCTCAACGCCGGGCCGGAGCGGCTCTGGGAGCGCCTCGGCGACCACAGCAACGGCGAGACGCCGGCGGACACGTACCGCAGGCTCCGCCTGCAGACCCTGCAGGTCCAGCGCGACTCGGTCCTGAAGACGCGGTCCAACGGCACCGTCGACCACGAGGTGATCGAGGAGGTCCTGGACGCCTTCGACATCGAGGAGTCGATGCTGACGATCTCCGCCGAGCGGGCCGACGAGATCGACGAGTCGAACGACGACGTGCGCACCCCGGTCGACCCCATCGGCCCCTGCGAGCACCTCGAGGCCGCGCCGACCCAGATCGAGCCCGACGGCGACGGGCAGTGCCTGGACTGCGTCCGCGAGCACCTGACCCCGGTGCACCTGCGGATCTGCCTGGCCTGCGGCAACGTCGGCTGCTGCGACTCCTCCGTCGGCCGGCACGCCGACAAGCACTTCCACTCCGCGAAGCACAAGGTGATGCGCAGCTTCGAGCCCGGCGAGGACTGGCGCTGGTGCTACGTCGACGAGCGGCTCGGCTAGCGAGTCCCCGACGGTCGTCCGGCTGACGAGGCACACCTGGTCGAGCCAGGCACCCCCTGCAGGGTGTGCCTCGATGACGCCCGGTGTGCCTCGCGAGCCGGGCAACGGTGGCGGGGAGCGCGTGTCCGAGTCTCACGTTCACGTGTGAACGTGAACGACCTGGGACAGGGAGGGGGAGCCCGTCCGGGCAGGACCAGCGGTCAGTCGGGGACCGGGGAGAAGTCGCCGCCGTCGACGCGGTGCACGACGAACCTGGCCGCGCGGCGGCCGTCGAGCTCGCTGACCCGCAGCGAGAGGCTCACGGGCTCCGCCTCCTCGTCGTCCAAGGGGTGCCCCTCGGCGACGGCGGAGTCGCCGACGGCCGGCAGCTGGCCGAGCTGGGCCATGAAGTAGCCGGCGAGGGTGTCGTACGGCCCGTCGGCCAGGCTGAAGCCGGTCCGTTCGGCGAACTCCTCCAGCGTGGTCAGGCCCTCGATGCTCAGGTTGCCGCGCACCCCGGGCCGCTCCGGCTGGACGACGTCGTACTCGTCGGTGATGTCGCCGACCAGCTCCTCGACGAGGTCCTCCATCGTCACGATGCCGGCCGTGCCGCCGTACTCGTCGACCACGATCGCCAGGTGCGAACGGTCCCGCCGCATCTCCGACAGCGCGTGCAGGACGCGGACCGTGTCCGGCATCCGCAGCACCGGACGGGTGAGGTCGGCGACGCGGGTGTTCCGGCCGCTCACCTCGGGGTCGAGCAGGTCGCGCACGTGGACGAAGCCGAGGACGTCGTCGGCGGAGTCTCCCGTCACCGGGTAGCGCGAGTGCGGCGAGCGGAGCAGCTCCCGCACCGCCTTGTGGGCGGGCATGTCGCCGGAGATGAAGTCGACCTCCGTACGGGGCAGCATCACCTCGCGCAGGCTGCGCTCCCCCGCGTCGAAGACGTCGTCGACGATCCGTCGCTCCTCCGCGCCGAGGGTGCTCGAGCCGCTGACCAGCGCGCGGATCTCCTCGTCGCTGACCTCTTCGCGACCCGCGCCGGGGTCGCCGCCGAGCAGCTTGACCAGGAAGTTCGTGGACACGCCCAGCAGCCAGATCACCGGCCGCAGCACCCGGGCCACGACGTCGACGAGGGGCGCGAGGCCCATGGCGTACGCCTCGGTGCTCTGCAGGGCGAGCCGCTTGGCGGTCAGCTCGCCGAGGACGATCGAGACGTACGCGATGAGCACGGTGATGATGATCAGCGCCATCGTGGAGGAGAGCTGCTCGCTCCACCCGAACCACCGCACCAGCAGCGGTGAGACCGCGGCCTCCAGGGTCGCGCCACCGAACGCGGCGCTCAGGAAGCCGGTCAGGGTGACGCCGATCTGCACGGCCGAGAGGAAGCGGTTGGGGTTCTCGTTCAGCCGCGCCACGGCACGGCCGCGCCGGCCACGGTGGGCCAGCTGCTTGATCTGGCTCTCGCGCAGGGACACCAGGGACATCTCGGCCGCGACGAACACCCCGCTGACCAGGATCAGGAGGAGGACGACGAGGGCGTCGACGAGCGTGCGGTTCATCGCGGGTGGTCCACGGGGGGTTCAGGGGCTCCTTCGCGAGCGGACATCGAGCGTAGCGAGTCCCGACGGTCGACGGTTCCGCCGTCCGGGCCACCGGCCCGCGTCCAACCCTCGACCGCACCCGCACCGTCCGTCGCCCGGACCTGACCCGCCCTCTGGGCGGCGCCCGAAGAGAACGCCTCCGGCGGCTGCCGAAAACGCTTCTGGCGGGTGCGTGGTGTCAGAATCCGTCCATGACTCTTCGCGTCAGCGTCATCGGCACCAGCTACCTGGGGGCCACGCACGCCGCCGGCATGGCGGAGTTCGGCCACCAGGTGATCGGTATCGACATCGACGAGGACAAGGTCAAGATCCTCAACGCCGGCCAGTCGCACATCTTCGAGGTGGGCCTGGAGCCGCTCCTGGAGAAGCACACGACCACAGGGCGGCTCCGCTTCACGACGGACTACACCGAGATCGCCGACTGGGCCGACGTCCACTTCCTCGCCCTCGGCACCCCGTCCCAGGCGAACGGCAAGGCCGACCTCAGCCAGCTCCACGCCGCGATCGAGAGCCTGGCGCCGCTGCTGACCCAGCCGTGCCTGGTGGTCGGCAAGTCCACCGTGCCGGTCGGGACCGCGATGCAGCTCGAGGCGCGCATCCGCGAGCTCGCGCCGGCCGGCGACGCCGTGGAGGTCGCCTGGAACCCGGAGTTCCTGCGCGAGGCGTACGCGGTCGAGGACACGCTGCACCCCGACCGGCTGGTCTTCGGCACCCACTCCGCGCACGCCCTCGAGGTGCTGGCGGAGATCTACGCCCTCCCGATCAGCGACCGCACGCCGGTGGTGCGCTGCGACATCGCGACCGCCGAGCTGATCAAGGTCGCCGCGAACTCGTTCCTCGCGACCAAGATCAGCTTCATCAACGCGATGGCGCAGATGTGCCAGGCGGCCGGCGGCGACGTGGTGCTGCTCGCCGACGCCATCGGCTTCGACAACCGCATCGGGCGCGAGTTCCTGAACGCCGGCCTCGGCTTCGGCGGCGGCTGCCTGCCCAAGGACATCGCCGCCCTCGCCGTCCGCGCCGACGAGCTGGGCGTCACCGTGCTCAGCGACTTCATCCACGCCGTCGAGGCGATCAACACGGGCCAGCGCAACGAGATCGCCGACCTCGCCATCGAGCAGGCCGGCGGCGACGTCAACGGCAAGCGCATCGCCGTGCTCGGGGCGGCGTTCAAGCCCGGGACCGACGACACCCGGAACTCCCCCGCCCTCACGGTCGCCGACCGGCTGCACGAGCACGGCGCCGACGTCCGGATCTACGACCCCGAGGCCCGGCTCCCGCCGCGCGAGGGCTTCACCCAGGTCGCGAGCGTGGAGCAGGCCATGCTCGGCGCCGAGATCGTGCTGCACCTGACCGAGTGGCCCGAGTTCCGCCAGCTCGACCCGGAGAAGCTGTCGCACCTGGTCAAGGCGCGGATCATCATCGACGGCCGCCTCAAGCTGCACGCCCCCACCTGGCGCAACGCCGGCTGGAAGGTCGTGCAGATCGGTCGCGCCGCAACCATGTGATCGTCCCGGTCCGCTGCCCACCGGCGGCGGATCCTGCGTCTGCTCGATCTCGTGTCGTCTGCGCGGGTTCGAACACGCGCAGACAGCAGAAGATCGAGCAGACAGTGCGTCAGGGTCGGGCTCTGCGCACGGGGACGAGCAGGAGCGAGTCGGAGCGCACGAGGCTCGACGACCCCCGCACGATAGATTCGCGGGGTGAACGACGCGACGATCATCTACACCCACACCGACGAGGCGCCGATGCTGGCGACCTACTCCCTCCTGCCGGTCATCCAGGCCTTCACCAGCCAGGCCGGCGTGGAGGTCGAGACCCGGGACATCTCCCTGTCGGGCCGCATCATCGCCCAGTTCGCCGACCTGCTGCCCCCGGAGCAGCAGGTGCCGGACGCGCTGGCCGAGCTCGGCCAGCTGGCCCAGACGCCGCAGGCCAACATCATCAAGCTGCCGAACATCTCGGCCTCGGTGCCGCAGCTCAAGGCGGCGATCACCGAGCTCCAGGGCCAGGGCATCGCGCTGCCGGACTACCCCGACTCGCCGGCCACCGACGAGGAGCGCGACGTCCGCGCCCGCTACGGCCGGGTGTTGGGCAGCGCCGTCAACCCCGTGCTGCGCGAGGGCAACAGCGACCGCCGGGCGCCCGCCTCGGTGAAGCAGTACGCCCGCAACCACCCGCACTCCATGGGCGCCTGGTCACCGGAGAGCAGGACGAACGTCGCGCACATGACCGCGGACGACTTCCGCTCGAGCGAGACCTCCGCGGTCGCCCACGCGCCGGCGACGGTGCGCATCGAGCACGTGGCCACCGACGGCACCGTCACGGTGCTCAAGCAGGGCATCAGCATCCTCGACGGCGAGGTCGTCGACGCCACCGTGATGCACGTGGCCGCGCTCGACGCGTTCATCGCCGAGCAGGTGGAGCGGGCCCGGTCCGAGGGCGTGCTGTTCTCGGTCCACCTCAAGGCGACGATGATGAAGGTCTCGGACCCGATCATCTTCGGCCACGTCGTCCGCGCCTTCCTGCCCGACGTCTTCGCCCGCTACGGCGACGTCCTCCTCGCGGCCGGGCTCAACGGCAACAACGGCCTCGGGGCGATCCTCGCCGGGCTGGACGCGCTGCCGCAGGGTGACGAGATCCGCGCCGCGATCGACGCCGGCCTGGCTGCCGGCCCGCCGCTGGCCATGGTCGACTCCGACCGCGGCATCACCAACCTGCACGTGCCGAGCGACGTCATCGTCGACGCGTCGATGCCGGCCATGATCCGCATCGGCGGCCACATGTGGGGCCCCGACGGCGCGGAGGCGGACACCCTCGCCGTCATCCCGGACTCCTCGTACGCGGACGTCTACCAGGTCGTCATCGAGGACTGCCGCAAGAACGGCGCGTACGACGTCACGACGATGGGCTCGGTGCCGAACGTCGGGCTGATGGCGCAGGCCGCCGAGGAGTACGGGTCGCACGACAAGACCTTCGAGGTCCCGACGGCCGGCACCGTGCGCGTGGTCGGCACCGACGACGAGGTCGTGCTCGAGACCGCGGTGGAGGCCGGGGACGTCTGGCGGATGTGCCAGACCAAGGACGTCGCCATCCGCGACTGGGTCAAGCTCGCTGTGAGCCGTGCCCGGGCGACCGGCTCGCCGACCGTCTTCTGGCTCGACGCCGACCGGGCCCACGACGCCCGGCTGATCGCCAAGATCGAGCAGTACCTGCCCGAGCACGACACGGAGGGGCTGGACATCAAGATCATGTCGCCGGTCGAGGCGACGGCGTTCTCGCTGGAGCGGATCCGCCGCGGCGAGGACACGATCTCGGTGACCGGGAACGTGCTGCGCGACTACCTCACCGACCTGTTCCCCATCCTCGAGCTGGGGACGTCGGCCAAGATGCTCTCGGTCGTGCCCCTGATCAACGGCGGCGGGCTCTTCGAGACCGGGGCCGGCGGCTCCGCCCCGAAGCACGTCCAGCAGCTCGTCCGCGAGGACTACCTGCGCTGGGACAGCCTGGGCGAGTTCCTGGCCCTGGCGGTCAGCCTGGAGCACCTCGCCCAGACGACCGGCAACGCCCGCGCCCAGGTCCTCGCCGACACCCTGGACCGCGCGACGGGGACGTTCCTGAACGAGAACCGCTCCCCGGGTCGCCGGCTCGGCACCATCGACAACCGGGGCAGCCACTACTACCTCGCCCGCTACTGGGCGCAGGAGCTGGCCGCCCAGTCCGACGACCCCGAGCTCGCGGCGTCGATGACCGAGACCGCCCGTCTGCTGGTCGAGGGCGAGGAGGCGATCGTCTCCGAGCTCGCGGCGGTGCAGGGCCACCCGGTCGACATCGGCGGCTACTACCGCCCCGACGTCGCGAAGGTCAGTGCCGTCATGACGCCGTCCGCGACGCTGAACGCCGTCCTCACCGACCTGAACGCCTAGTCGGAGGACGTCCGGTGCCCGGTGGGGAGCAGCGCCACGGGATCTCGTTGAGCTCGCTGGACGACGAGCTGTTCGGCGGCGCCGGCGCGACCAAGCGGGACCTCCTCGACCACCTCGAGGCCGTCGCCGAGGTGATGCTGCCGGGACTGGTCGACCGGCCGCTGTCCGTCGTCCGGGTGCGGCCGCGCCAGCCGGCGTTCATGCAGAAGAACCTGCCCGCGTACGCCCCGGCCTCGATCAGACGCGTCCCCCAGTGGTCCGAGGCGTCGCACCGCGAGGTCTCGTACGCGGTGGCCGAGGACGTGGCGACGCTGGTCTGGTTCGGCAACCAGCGGGCCGTGGAGTACCACGTGCCGCTGTTCCGGCTGGGCGAGCCGGACTCCCCGACCGCGCTGGTGCTGGACCTCGACCCGCCGGAGGGCACGGGCTTCGACGTCGTCGTGGCCGCGGCGCGGGTGGTGCGTCAGGCGCTGGACGAGGCCGGGCTGGCGGGCGCCGTCAAGACCAGCGGCTCGAAGGGCGTCCACGTCGTCGTGCCGCTGGTCCCCGGGACGGCGTCCGACGCGGCGGCGGCCACCCGGGCGCTGGCCGTGCGGGCCGAGCGGGTCGACCCCGACCTGACCACGACGGCCTACCTGAAGCAGGACCGCGCGGGCAAGGTGTTCCTGGACCCCACCCGCGCCGGTGGGGGGACGCTCGCCGCCGCGTACAGCCCGCGGGTCCGGCCGGGCACGACGGTCTCCTTCCCCCTGGACTGGGACGACCTCGACGCGGTCTCGCCCGCCGACTTCACGGTCCGGACGGTGCCGGGCCTCCTCGCCGAGCTCCCGAGCTGGGCGGAGCGGCTCCCCGCGCCGCAGCCGCTGCCCGTCGACCTGGTCGCCGAGGGGCACGAGATCCCCGTCGCGCGGGTGGTGGCGATGCACGAGGGCAAGCGGCGCAAGCGGGCGCAGCGGCAGGCCGGCGCGGGCGAGAGCTGAGCCGGACGTCGCTGGTTCTCCGACCCTCGTGCCGCGAGCTGACCGCCCTACCGGCGCTACGGCTCGACGAGGGTCGGAAAACCAGCGCGCGGCTCCACCACGACGGCGTCGACGCGGTCCTGCGGACGCTGCGCGGCCTCGTACGCGTCCTCGGCCGGCATCCACCGCTCGACCCACTGCTCGCGCATCGCCTCGCCGTCGCGCTCCAGCGCGCGGGCGAGCCGCACCTCGTCGGGGACCTCGACCCACAGGGTCACGTCCCACGGGACCCCGAGGCGTACGTCCGTGCTCGACACGCCCTCCACGACCACGGGGACGCCGGCGGGCACCTCGGCCCATCCGGCGGACGCGTCGCTGCCCCAGTCCCAGCGCTCGTAGCGCGCGGGCCGTCCCGCGGCCAGCGGCGCCAGGACCTGGGCGACGAACCGGTCCCGCTCCCACGTCTCGACCGACGGCCGGGCGAAGTCGTCCACGTGCACCACCACGGCGTCCGCCAGCGCCTCGGCCACCGCCCCGGCGAGCGTCGTCTTGCCGGCCGCACCCTTGCCGTCGATCCCCACCCAGCGCGTCCCGGTCAGGCCCGTGAGCCGGTGCGCGACGAAGGCCGGGGCCTCGTCCGGACCCATCCGCACCGCCACCTGACCTCCGCCTGGACACGCGCGTCGACTAGCGTCGGTCAGGCTAGCCGCGGTGCCGCGGCAGGAACGAGCTGAGGAGACCCGTGAGCACACCCGTCAAGCAGCCAGTGAAGGTTGCCGTCACCGGAGCCGCTGGGCAGATCTGCTACAGCCTGCTGTTCCGGATCGCGAGCGGAGAGCTGCTCGGTCCCGACCAGCCGGTGCAGCTGCGCCTGCTCGAGATCACGCCGGCGCTCAAGGCGCTCGAGGGCGTCGTCATGGAGCTCGACGACTGCGCCTACCCGCTGCTGGAGTCCGTCGTGATCGGCGACGACCCCAACCACGTCTTCGACGGCGTCAACCTCGCCTTCCTCGTCGGCGCCCGCCCGCGCAGCAAGGGCATGGAGCGCGGTGACCTGCTCGAGGCCAACGGCGCGATCTTCAAGCCGCAGGGCCGCGCGCTGAACGACCACGCCGCCGACGACGTGCGCGTGCTCATCACCGGCAACCCGGCGAACACCAACGCGCTCATCGCCCTCAGCAACGCCCCGGACATCCCGGCGGAACGCTTCAACGCCCTCACCCGCCTCGACCACAACCGCGCCGCCGGGCAGCTGGCGATCAAGGCGGGCGTGCCTGTGGCCGACGTGACCCACGTGACCATCTGGGGCAACCACTCCGCCACCCAGTACCCGGACATCTTCAACGCCCGGATCCGGGGCGAGCAGGCGTCGACCGTGATCGACGACACCGCCTGGCTCGAGAGCGACTTCCTGCCCACGGTCCAGAAGCGCGGCGCCGCGATCATCGAGGCCCGGGGAGCGAGCTCGGCGGCCAGCGCGGCCAAGGCGACGATCGACCACATGCACGACTGGGTGCTGGGCACGCCGGCGGGCGACTGGGTCTCCATGGCCGTGCCCTCGGACGGCTCGTACGGCGTCCCGGAGGGCATCGTCAGCTCGTTCGCCTGCACCACGGCCGGCGGCGACTACACGATCGTCCCCGGCCTCGAGGTCAGCGACTACTCGCAGGGCAAGATCGACGCGACGGTGGCCGAGCTGACCGAGGAGCGCGAGGCGGTCCGTTCGCTCGGCCTCGTCTCCTGAGACCCGCGGGCCGCCCCTGAGCGCGACCGGGCGGCCCTCGGGCCGAGTCTCGTGGCGGAGCGTCCTCCGGGGACCCGGCGATGCGCCATGATGTCCGCCATGAGCGAGCCGAACGAGCCGAAGAGCGACGAGCCCGGCGGTCAGTCCAACCCGTACCAGCCCCCGGGGTCGAACGACCCGCGACCCGGGTCGTCGGCGGCGCCCGGACCGTACGGGCAGCAGCAGCCGGAGAACGGGTACCCGCAGCAGGGCGGCTACAGCCAGCCCGGCGAGTACGGGCAGCAGCAGCCCGAGTACGGGCAGCCCGGGACCTACGGGCAGCAGCAGCCCGAGTACGGCCAGGCCGCTCCCTACGACCAGGCCGCCCCCTACGGGCAGCCGGCCCCCTACGGCCAGCCCGGCCCCTACGGCGGGGTCTACCAGGGTGGCTACGGCATGGCGCCCCAGGCGCACCCGTCAGGCACCTCGGTGCTGGTCCTGGGCATCCTCGGCCTGGTCGTCTGCGGCGTCTGCGGCATCTTCGCGATCACCATGGGCAACAAGGCGCTGCGGGAGATCGACGCCAACCCCGCGGCCTACGACAACCGGCCGACCGTCGTCACCGGGCGCATCCTCGGCATCATCGCCGTCGCGATCTGGGGCCTGATCCTCGCGGTCTACGGCCTCGTCGCCGTGGTGGCGATCTCCCAGAGCACCTGAGCCCCCCGGAGGCCTGAGCCCGCGTGCCCCTCGGTCTAGCGACCGGGGGGCACGACCACGCTCAGGACCAGGATCGCGCCGCCGGTGAGCAGCAGGACGCCCACGTCGAACGCCTTGCTGCGGACCCTCAGCAACCCGGCCCGCCGCGTCGTCAGCACGAGCCGCAGCAGCGCGCCGAGGACGAGCGCGCCGCCGACGACCAGGCAGCCCGCCCGCCAGGTGTCCGGACCCAGCAGGGCAGCCACGACGCCGCCCAGCACGAGGGCCGAGACGAGCAGCAGCGGCCACTGCTGCCGGGGCCGGACGGAGCCGCCCCCGACGGGGTCCCGCTGGCGCGGTGGGCGCGCGCTCACGTCACCGCCGCGACGCGATCGCCTCGGCGCGCTCGACGACGTTGCTCAGGAGCATCGCCCGCGTCATCGGGCCGACCCCACCGGGGACCGGCGCGACCCAGGAGGCGACCTCCCGGACGCTCGGGTCGATGTCCCCGACCAGTCCCGCGTCGGTGCGGGTGATGCCGACGTCCACGCACACGGCGCCGGGCTTGACCATCTCGGCCGTGATCAGGCCCGGCCGCCCGGCGGCGGCGATGACGATGTCCGCGCGCCGGGTGTGCTCCGCGAGGTCGACCGTGCCGGTGTGGCACAGCGTCACCGTGGCGTTCTCGCTCTTGCGGGTGAGCAGCAGCCCGAGGGGCCGACCGACCGTCGTCCCGCGGCCGATGACGCAGACCTCGGCCCCGCTCAGCCCGATGCCGTTGCGCCGGAGCAGCTCGACGATGCCGCGCGGGGTGCAGGGCAGGGGGCCGGGCTCTCCGAGCACCAGGCGGCCCAGGTTGACCGGGTGGAGGCCGTCGGCGTCCTTGCCCGGGTCGACGAGCTCCAGCGCCCAGCCGTCGTCCAGCGCGCCGGGCAGCGGCAGCTGGACGATGAAGCCGGTGCAGGCCGGGTCGTCGTTCAGCTCGCGGATGCGGCGCTCGAGCTCGACGGCGGTGGTCGAGGCCGGCAGCTCGACCTCGATCGAGGCGATCCCGACCTGCGCGCAGTCGCGGTGCTTGCCGCGGACGTAGGAGTGCGACCCCGGGTCGTCACCCACGAGCACGGTGCCGAGCCCGGGCACGATCCCGCGCTCGGCGAGGGCGGACACCCGCTCCTTCAGCTCGGCCTTGATGGTGGCGGCGAGCGCCTTGCCGTCCAACGTCTCTGCGGTCATGCGGTCCTGCCTCGGTCTGGTCGGTGTGCGGTCGTACGGAGGGTGAGGTCGCTCGAGCAGCAGCGCTCAGTGGTAGAAGTGCCGGGCCCCGGTCAGGTAGAGGGTCGCGCCCGCGGCGCGAGCGGCCTCGACCACCGCGTCGTCGCGCACGGAGCCGCCCGGCTGGACCACGGCGCGCACGCCCGCCTCCAGCAGGATCTCCAGCCCGTCGGGGAACGGGAAGAAGGCGTCGGAGGCCGCGACCGAGCCGGCGGCACGCTCACCCGCGCGGCTGACGGCCAGGCGGCTGGAGTCGACCCGGTTGACCTGGCCCATCCCGATGCCGACCGACGCGCCGTCGTGAGCGAGGAGGATGGCGTTCGACTTGACCGAGCGGCAGGCCTTCCACGCGAACTCGAGGTCGGCCAGCGTCGCGGCGTCGGCCGGCTCGCCGCAGGCCAGGGTCCAGCCCGCCGCCGTGTCGTGCTCGGCGTCCACGGTGTCGCGCTCCTGCACCAGCAGCCCGCCGTCGATCCGGCGGAACTCGGTGCCGCCGGGAGCGAGCGGCTCCACGACCAGGATGCGGATGTTCTTCTTGCCTGAGAGCACCTCGACGGCCCCGGCCTCGTAGCCCGGGGCCAGGATCACCTCGGTGAACACCTCGGCGACCTGCTCGGCCATCGCCACGGACACGGGGACGTTCGTGGCGATGACGCCGCCGAACGCGGACACGGGGTCGCAGGCGTGGGCCCTGCGGTGGGCCTCGGCGACGTCGGCACCGACGGCGATGCCGCACGGGTTCGCGTGCTTGATGATGGCGACGGCCGGCTCGGCGAAGTCGTACGCGGCCCGCCGGGCCGCGTCGGCGTCGACGTAGTTGTTGTAGGACATCTCCTTGCCGTGCAGCTGCTCCGCACCGGCCAGCGAGCCGTGCTCGCCCGGCGAGCGGTAGAGCGCGGCGGCCTGGTGCGGGTTCTCACCGTAGCGGAGCCCCGCCGCGAGGTCCCAGGTCGCGCCGAACCAGCTCGGGAACGCCCCCGCGCCGTCCTCCGGGGGGACGAGCACGCTGCCCATCCAGGACGCGACCGCCACGTCGTACGTCGCCGTGTGGACGAACGCCGCCGCCGCCAGCCGCTGGCGCTGCTCGAGGGTCGTCCCGCCGGCAGCCAGGGCGGTGACGAGCGCGTCGTACTGGTCGGGCGAGGTGAGCACGGCCACGTTCGCGTGGTTCTTCGCGCTGGCCCGCACCATGGCCGGCCCGCCGATGTCGATCTGCTCGATGCACTCGTCGGGCGCCGCCCCCGAGGCGACGGTCTGCGTGAACGGGTAGAGGTTGCTGACCAGCAGCTGGAACGGGGCGATGCCGAGCTCGTCGAGCTGGGCGCGGTGCGACTCCAGCCGCAGGTCGGCCAGCAGGCCGGCGTGCACCTTGGGGTGCAGCGTCTTGACGCGGCCGTCGAGGCACTCGGGAAAGCCGGTGACGTCCTCGACCGCGGTGACGGGCAGGCCCGCGGCGGCGATGGTCTTGGCGGTCGAGCCGGTGGAGACGATCTCGACGCCCGCCTCGAGCAGACGGGCGGCCAGGTCGACCAGGCCCGTCTTGTCGTAGACGGACACGAGCGCGCGACGGATCGCGGTGCGCTCGGAGGTGCTCGAAGGGCTGTCGGTCGTCGGTGCGGTCATTGGTCGAGAACGACCTTCCTGCCGACCACGCGCCAGGGGCGGGTGACCAGCGCGTGGGTGGTGGAGACGAGCAGGTCGCGCTCGGCGACCTTGATCCGTTCGTGCAGCGACTCGACGGTGTCGTCGTCGCGGACCTCGACCACGGCCTGGTCGAGGACGACGCCGGTGTCGACGCCGGCGTCGACGAGGAACACCGTGGCACCGGTGACCTTGACCCCGTACGCGAGCGCGTCGCGCGGCCCGTGCATCCCCGGGAACGCGGGCAGCAGGGCGGGGTGGGTGTTGATCGTGCGACCGCCGAACCGGGCGAGGAAGTTCGGCCCGACGAGCTTCATGAAGCCGGCGCTGATCACGAGGTCGGGCTCGTACGCGGCGACGAGGCCGGCCAGGTGCGCGTCCCAGGCAGCACGTTCGGCCCGGTCGGCCAGCGGGTGGACGAACGTCTCCACGCCCGCGGCCGTGGCCCGCTCGAGGCCGACGGTGCCGGTGCGGTCCGAGCCGACCGCGACGACCTGCGCGCCGTACGCGGGGTCGGCGCAGGCGTCGAGCAGGGCCTGGAGCAACGTCCCGGTGCCGGAGAGGAGGACGACCAGCCGGGCCGGCGGGGTGCCGGTCCTGTCACCAGGGACCTGCGGGGCGGGGTCGGGCACGGCGGCCACCCTACCGAGCGATCTCCTCGGTCTCCTCGCTCTGGTCGACCGCCCCGGCGATGACCTCGGTGTGCTCGACCACCTCGGTCTGCTCGAGGTCGGCCGTGTCCCCCTGCGCCCGGTGCAGGTGACGGACCACGCCGACCACGGCGCCGGTGACCATGCCGGACAGACCGAGCGTCGTGGTGCTCATGACGAGCAGCGGCACCAGGCGCGGGCCCAGCCCGGTGAGCCGCACCGTGCCGAGGTCGCCGCTGGTGGTCCAGGCCAGCCCGGTGAAGACGAGCGCGGCCGCCACCCCGGACAGGCCGCCGAGCAGGGTCGAGGTGTCGAAGCGGCGGGTGACGCCGCCACGCAGGGCGAGCCAGGCGGCCAGCGCACCGGCCAGCGCACCGAAGGCCAGCCACCACAGCTGCAGCGTGCTGCCCGGACCCACGGCCGGCAGGGCCCCGAGCAGCGGGAGGCCCGGGAGGACGCCCAACGAGGTGGCCGCCGGGGCGACGACGGTCCCGCTGCCCATGCTGAAGCCGGCCCCGAGGGCGTACGAGCCCGACCAGACCAGGGCGTTCGGCAGCACGGTGGCCTGGATCAGGACGAGCAGCGCGGTGCCCGCGCTCCCGGCCCGGAGTGCGGTGTCGAGGTCGACGACGCGGTCCCACCCGGTCACGAGGCCGAGGACGAGGACGGCGGTGCCGGCCAGGAGCAGCACCCCCAGGGCGCCGGCCACCGCTCGCGGCAGACCGCCGAGGGCCGCGGGCCAGGAGGAGCCGATCGGTCGACCGACCCGGGCGCCCGCCCCGCCCCAGGCGGCGACGAGGAGCACGAGCACGACCGCAGCCCAGCGGCCGGGTGCCCGCCAGGGCTCGCCCAGGAAGATCGCGGCGCTGAGGACCGGGAGCACGTGGGCCAGCGTCACCACCACCGCCACCGCGAACGGGCCGGTGCTGCTCGCAGGCCGCACCCGGCGGGCCGCGTACCCGCCGAAGCGCCAGAGCAGCGCGGCGGTGACGACGGTGAGCCCCCAGGGCACGAGGCTGACGTCCAGCCCCCCGACGCCCACCGGCACCCCGCTGCCCAGCAGCCACAGCCGGGTGCCGAGCTCGAGGGCGGCGGGCAGCCCGGCGTCGTCACCCATCAGCCAGCCGCAGACCACGAGCCCGCTGACCAGGACCCAGCCCACCGCCGCCGTGGCCAGGCCGCCGACGACGGCGGCCACGGGCCAGCTGACGGGGTCGACCACGGCCTGCTCGTCGTCGCGGACCGCCTCCGACGCCTCGAGGACGAGCCGGTGCCGATCACTCGTGTCGGGACGGCGGGGTGAGGTCAACGAAGCCATGTTCCGCACATCGTTTCCCACCGACCTGCGCGAGGAGGCCGGGACACGCGCGGCCAGGGGTAAAGTTTGGTGGTCTTGGCCTGCGGTGAACCGACGCCCGGGCTCCGCACCGACGACGTCGCGGCGACGCGGTGCGCCCGCATCACCACGACACAGGCACGAGGAGCACGTTCCCACCCATGGCCGACGACCGATCCACGAACCGCCCGCGCCGAGCCCTCGGCCCGGACGAACCGACGACGGACCAGGCCGGGGCGGTGCCGACGACCGGCGAGGGCTCCGCCCCGGGCCCGGCTGCCGTGAGCAGCGGGGGCGGCTTCACGGAGGACGAGGCCCGACCCATCTACCGCGAGGCGGCCCACGACGCGGACGCCGCGACCGTGCGCACCCCCGCGACCGACGCGCCCGCCGGCGAGGACCGCACGGCCGAGGGCGCGGAGACGTCCGGGACCGGCACCGACGGCGCCGCGGTGACCCGCGCCGGCCGCCTCCACTTCACGCCCCGGGCGCGACCGGTCGAGGACGACGCGACGACGTTGCTGCCGCGCACGAGCGGGCTCGACGAGCGCCGTGCGCCGGTCGCCGACGAGGCCGGGGACGACCTCGACGACCGGCCCCGGCGGCTGGGCCACCGGGCGCGGCTCGCCCTCCTCATCGGTGCGGTCGCGGCCGTCGTCGTCGTGGGGCTCGCGATCGGGTACGCCGTGGTGGGCGTGCGCGACCAGCCGACCGCGGGCGGCGACCCCAGCCAGCCCGCGGCGACCAGCGCGGCCAGCCCCACCCCGACGGCGCTGCTCGACGACGCGTCGATGCTCACCCCGCAGGGCGTCCTCCCGATCGACCCCAAGCGGACCTGGACGCCGGGCACCACGGTCCGCGGCGCGATCCCCGACGGGTCCGGCCCCGCCTGCCTCGGCGGGGACCCCCTGGAGGGCGCACCGACCCCCCAGCAGACGATCACGCGCACGCTGACGGCCACCGGCTCCGGCGCCCCGACCGCGACCCACGTGGCCCAGGCGTACGCCTCGGTCGACGACGCGACGCAGGCGTTCTCCGTGGCCTCCCGCGCGCTCGGGACCTGCGCGGTCACCGGGGACTGGCTGTCCGCCGGACGCACCGTCCAGGGGCTCGGTGACGAGGCGACGGCGGTGGCCGTCCACTCCGTCGCCGACGGCCGGCGGGCGCAGCACTGGGTGGTGCTCAGCCGCACGGGTCGGGCCCTGGACGTCGTCGACGCCTCGACCTCGGCGAAGAAGGCCCTGAACGTCACCACCGTCACCCAGGCCCTCGCCTCCGTGGTGGCCAGCCAGTGCGCGGCGGCCGGTGGCACCTGTGCGACCACCGCCAGCAGCAAGGACGGACCCCCACCCGTGGGCGGCGACGAGCCCGGCTTCCTCTCCGTCGGCGACCTGCCGCCCGTGGGCACCACCACGGCACCGTGGGTCGGCACGCCGGTCGAGCCGCCGAGCGAGGACTTCACCGGTTCGCAGTGCGAGTCGGTCACCTGGTCCACGACCGCGGCCACGGCCAAGACCTCGCGGGTCTACCTGCTCCAGGACGTGCCCGGCATCTTCGGTCTGAACGAGATCACGCTCACCGTGAAGGACGCGGCCACGGCCGCCAAGCTGGTCGACAAGATCAAGAGCGACTGGTCGACGTGCAAGGAGCGCAAGCTCACGGCGACCGTCGACGCCCCGACCAAGGTCAGCGGCACCGCCGCGGACGGCACCGCGGTCACGGGCTGGACCACCGAGGTCGAGCAGAAGGCGGGCAGCACGGTCACCCGCTTCCGCGTCGGCATCGCCTCTTCGGGCGACAAGGTCGCCTTCGTCTTCCTCAACCCGCAGAAGGGCCTCGACGTCGACGCCGGCGACTGGAGCACCGTCGCCGTCCGCGCCGTGCAGCGGAGCACCCAGCAGGGCTGATCGTCCTGCTCGCGCTCGCTCCGGGGCCGGGAGCTGACGTCTCCCTCACTCGCAGGCAACGCTGAGGGTGAACAGGTCAGCGGCCTGCTCGTTCAGTCGTCCAGACGTCAGCGGGCTCTTCCGCTGCCCGACGCTCACCGGGTCCCCGCCCGCTGGCCTGGGCGGCCGCGCTGCGATCATCAGACCTTGAGGTCGCGCCGCCAGGCGGTGTAGCTGCCCACGGACGCCGGCGCCGGCCGGACCAGCCACAGCCAGGGGTGGAGCTCGACGGGCTGGAGAGCGGCTGCCCGTCGCTGCCAGCCCGGCACCGGGGTCCAGGTGGCGGCCAGCCGCCGACCGCCGAGCTCGGCGACGACGTCGCCCCGACGGACCTCCAGGTCCCGCCCCGCGGCGAGCTCGCCGAGGGTCTGCGCGAGGAACACCAGCCGCTTGCCCGAGAGCCGCAGCTGCGCGAGCAGCGGCTCGTCGAACACGAACACCGCCGGACGGGTCTCGTCGTGCGCCAGGGCGGGATCGGCGTCGCCCAGCGACTCGGCGGTCAGCCAGACCACCTCGCCGCCCCCGGGTCCGGCACTGCCCTCGACCTCGGCCGGCCCCGGCGGGATCGCCCCGCGGGTGAGGTCGGCGCGGTCCGGGACCCGCTCCAGGGTCACCTCCGGCCACTCCTCGATGGGGCAGGCGTCACGCAGCGGGCAGCGCCGGCAGAGCTGGGGCGCCCGCTTCTGCACCTGCCAGCGGCTGAAGCCGTACGCCTTCGAGCTGCCCGTCCCGGTCGTCCACTGCCAGCCCAGCTCGTTGGCCGCCCGCGACCCGTCCAGCAGGTGGGTGAACATCTCCTGCTCGCCCTCGCGCCAGTCCGCTCCGGCCCGCACCGACCACTGCGACGCCAGCCACATGCGCGTCTGGTTGACCACCCAGCCCTCGTCGTGGAGCTCGCCGACGACGAAGTCCATGCACGCCATCGAACGGTCCCAGGCCGGCCGGTCCCAGGTCTGCCGCCCCTGCGTCGGGGTCTGGTTGCGCAAGGAGGTGCGCAGCCGCCGACCGAGCCGGGCGTACAGGTGCCGGGCGTACTCCTGCCACAGGAGCTCGTCGCGGAACCGCTTGCGGTCGAAGGAGGGTGCGTCCTGCACCGCGGCCCACACCCGCGGGAGGGGCAGCAGGCCGTAGCGGACGTAGGGCGAGATCCGGCTCGAGCCGCGACGTTCCGCGGGCAGGACGGTGCTGCGGGTACGGGCGTAACCGTCGATGTCCAACGTGGCGAGCGCCGCGTCGGCCGCGGACTGGCCCCCGTCGAACCCGCCCGCACGGACGCCCTCCGGACCTTCGAGGGTCAGGTCGCCCAGGTGGCGCGCGACCCAGGCCTCGACCTCGCCGATGCTCGCGCCGTCGGCCGTGGACGGGGGGACGGGGAGCAGAGGCACGGGTGGAGGTTCGCTACGCGCACGCTCGCCGGATGCCCGACGACGTCCGTGAACCACGACGGGTGGGATCGTGCACCTCCACGGTGCACGATCCCACCCGTCGTCGTGGTGTGGAGCGCCAGGCTCCTAGAGGGCCTGGATGACCTCGCGCATGATCTGCGCGGTCTCGCTCGGGGTCTTGCCGACGCGGACGCCGGCGGCCTCGAGGGCCTCCTGCTTGCCGGCCGCGGTGCCCGCACCGCCCGACACGATGGCGCCGGCGTGACCCATGGTCTTGCCCTCCGGCGCGGTGAAGCCGGCGACGTAGCCGACGACCGGCTTGGTGACGTGGGCCTGGATGTACTCCGCCGCACGCTCCTCGGCGTCGCCGCCGATCTCGCCGATCATCACGATCGCGTCCGTGTCGGGGTCGGCCTGGAACGCGGCCAGCGCGTCGATGTGCGTCGTCCCGATGACCGGGTCGCCACCGATGCCGACAGCGGAGGAGAAGCCGATGTCGCGGAGCTCGTACATCATCTGGTACGTCAGCGTGCCCGACTTGCTGACCAGCCCGATGCGTCCGGGCGGGGTGATGTCGGCAGGGATGATGCCGGCGTTCGACTGCCCGGGCGAGATCAGCCCGGGGCAGTTCGGCCCGATGAGCCGCGTCTTCGACCCCTGCGACAGGGCGAAGAACTCGGCGCTGTCCTTGACCGGCACGCCCTCGGTGATGACGACAGCCAGCGGGATGCCCGCCTCGATGGCCTCGACGACGGCGCCCTTGGTGAACTTGGCCGGCACGAAGATCACCGTCACGTCCGCGCCGGTGGCCGCCATGGCCTCGGCGACCGAGCCGAAGACGGGCACGGCGCGGCCGTCGAAGTCGACGCTCTGGCCGCCCTTGCCCGGCGTCACGCCGCCGACGATCTGGGTGCCCGAGGCCAGCATCCGGGCGGTGTGCTTGCGGCCCTCGGACCCGGTCATGCCCTGGACGATGACACGCGAGTCCGCGTTGAGGAAGATCGACATTCTGGTTGCTCCTGTGTGCTCTGCGCTCGTGGTTGCTCGGGTCGGCCGGGACTAGGCCGCGGTCGGCTGGCTGGCCAGCTCCGCGGCCCGGGCGGCGGCGCCGTCCATCGTGTCCACCTGCTCGAGACCGGGCAGGCCGGCGTCGACGAGGATCTGGCGTCCCAGCTCGGCGTTGTTGCCGTCGAGGCGCACGACGACGGGCTTGGTGACCGCCTCCCCGCGGCTCTCGAGCAGCGCGTACGCCTGCGCGATGCCGTTGGCGACCGCGTCGCAGGCGGTGATCCCGCCGAAGACGTTCACGAAGACGCTGCGCACCTGGCCGTCGCCCAGGATGATCTCCAGCCCGTTGGCCATGACCTCGGCGCTCGCGCCGCCGCCGATGTCGAGGAAGTTCGCGGGCTTGGGCTCGCCGGGAAGGCCGGAGCCGGCGTACGCGACCACGTCGAGGGTGCTCATCACCAGCCCCGCGCCGTTGCCGATGATGCCGACCGAGCCGTCGAGCTTGACGTAGTTGAGGCCCTTGGCCTTGGCCGCGGCCTCCAGGGGGTCCTCCGCGGACGTGTCGGCCAGCGCGGCGTGCTCGGGGTGGCGGAACGCGGCGTTCTCGTCGAGGGAGACCTTGCCGTCGAGGGCGACGATGTCGCCCGCGCCGGTGAGGATCAGGGGGTTGACCTCGACGAGCGTCGCGTCCTCGCCCTCGTAGACCTTCCCGAGGAGCTGCAGGACCCGCTCGACCTTGGGCGCGACCGCGGCGTCGAAGCCCGCCGCCGCCACGATCTCCGCGGCCTTGGCCTCGTCGATGCCGACCAGCGGGTCGACGGGGATCCGGGCCAGCGCCTCGGGCCGCTCGACGGCGAGCTGCTCGATCTCCATCCCGCCCTCCTTCGACGCCATCGCCAGGTAGCGCCGGTTGGCGCGGTCGAGCAGCAGCGAGACGTAGTACTCCTCGCCGATGTCGGCGCCCTCGGTCACCATGACGGTCTCGACGGTGAGGCCCTTGATGTCCATGCCCAGGATCTCGGCGGCCTTCTCGCCGGCCTCCTCGGGCGAGCGGGCCAGCTTGACCCCGCCGGCCTTGCCGCGCCCGCCGGCCTTGACCTGCGCCTTGACGACCACCACCGGGGTGCCCAGCTGCCGGGCGGCGTCGACCGCCTCCGCCGGGGTGGTGGCGGTGATGCCGCGCAGGACCGGGACCCCGCGAGCCTCGAAGATGTCGCGCGCCTGGTACTCGAACAGGTCCATCCGTGGTCCTCCTGGGGCGCGCGTCGCTGATCAGCGCGCCGGCTTCGCTTCTGGTGGTCGGTCGTCGAGCCTAGGGCATCGACCCGGGCCGGCCGAGCCGCTACCCGGCCTCCCGCTCCGGGACGTGCTCGCGCACCCAGGCCACGATGTCGGCCATGGTCGCGCCGGGACCGAAGACGCCGGCGACGCCGCGCCCGAGCAGCTCCGCCCGGTCCGGCTGCGGGATGATCCCGCCGCCGAAGACCACGATGTCGGACGCGTCCTCGGCCGCCAGCAGGTCGAGCACGCGGGCGAAGAGCGTCAGGTGCGCACCGGAGAGCACGGAGAGCCCGATCGCGTCGGCGTCCTCGGCCAGGGCGGTGGCGACGATCTGCTCCGGCGTCTGGTGCAGGCCGGTGTAGATGACCTCCATGCCGGCGTCGCGCAGCGCCCGGGCCACGATCTTGGCCCCGCGGTCGTGCCCGTCCAGCCCCGGCTTCGCCACCACGACCCGTCGCGGCACCGTGCGACCGGCCTCCGGCCGCCGCTCCCCCGCCTGGCCCGCCACCATGGCGTCGAGCCTAGTCAGCGCCCCCGCCGGCGACCTGGCGGGTCCCGGGACGCGGGGCCGCCCGGCTCCGTACCTCGAGGTCGCGTCGACGGTCGGCGAACCACGGTCCCGAAACGGTCACGGAACGCTCGTTCGCGCCGGTTCCCACCTACAATTTCGGGTGTCGAAGAGTTGGGCCCGCGCAGCGCTGGGTTGGCCTGCCGGGAGCCCTTCGCCTGCCCTGTCCCGGTGTTCGAGCAAGGAGAGTGACGTGTCCTCGACCGCTGCTCTGCGCCGACCGTCCGCCCAGGGGTGGACCGAGCAGCGCACCCTCGCGACGAACACGATCCTGGCCCTGCTGATCGCCGTCCTCGGCCTGCTGGCTGCCGGTTCGCTGCAGCTCACCACCAGCGCCGACGAGGGCACGGCGCGCCAGCCGCGGGCGCAGGCCGCAGCGTCCGACCCCGCGGCCTCCGGACGGTCGGCGGCGCTGCAGTCAGCCCTGCTCGCCGAGGTCGCCGCCCAGCGCGGTGACGCGCTGGCCAAGGACGCGCAGCTCCTCACCCGCACCTCGCTCAGCGCCACGGGCAGCGCCCGGCAGCAGCAGCTCAGCGCGGCCCAGGCCGCGGCCCAGGCCGCCGCCGTGCAGATCGCCCAGCAGCGGCTGGCTGCCGCGGTCGCGGCCCGTCAGGCAGCCGTCGACGCCGGCGGCCAGGCCGACACGACGCCGCCCGACCCCACGCTCAGCGGCCAGGCCACCACCCCGGTCACCGGCACCGCCGGCACGCTGCCGGCGGGCACCAAGGGCGTGCTGCCGATCTCCACCGGGGTCGTGGGCGCCAAGTTCGGGGCGCGGGGCAGCTGGTCGAGCTATCACACGGGCCTCGACTTCCGGGCCGCGTACGGCACGCCGATCCACGCCGTGCTGCCCGGGGTGGTCGTCTACGCCGGCAGCTCCGGCGACTGGGCCGGCAACCACGTCGCCGTACGCCACGCCGACGGCCACACCACGATGTACTCGCACATGTCGCGGATGGCGACGAGCACCGGCCAGACGGTCCAGACCGGTCAGGTGATCGGCTACGTCGGCCAGACGGGTCGCGCCTTCGGGGCCCACCTGCACTTCGAGCTCTACCCGTCCGGCGTCCGCTACGGCGACGTCTACAAGGCGGTCGACCCGATGCCCTGGCTCAGCAGCATCGACGTCCGCACGCACTGAGCGGACGCTCCGCCGAGCTCTCACGGCCCGGGGGCCGGTAGTACCACCTTCAACGGTGGTCCTAGGTTTCTTGGCCTCTCGTTACGGTTCCGTTATGGTTTCTCGCGGCCCGCTCGCCACACCCCCCTGGTGACGATCGGGCCCCTCCACCGTCCGCGAGACCCCCACGAACCGCGGCGGGACGGGCCTTGCGCCCTCCCTGCCGCACGAGGTGATCAGTGCCGAAGACGTCCCCGACGCAGCGCGACCACGCCAAGAGAGCGCTTCTGCAGGACGTCCGCGAGGACCGGCGCGGATGGGTGCAGCGCGGGGCCGCCGCCCTCGCGGTCTCCGCCCTCGGCCTGGGCGTCGCCGGGTCCTTCGCCCTCACGGGCAACGCGCAGGACGCCGGGGCGGCACCACGGCCCCAGTCCTCGGCCTCCGCGGCGACCGCTGGCCGGAACGGCGCCTCGCTCACCAGCCGGTCCGTCAGCCGGGATCCGCTCGACCCCGCGAAGGTGAAGAGCCTCGCCGACCAGCGCGCCGAGGAGCTGGCCAAGACGGACGACAGGATCTCCGCCGCCGCCGCGGGCAAGAAGGTCGACGAGCGCGCGAAGGAGCTGACCGAGACCTCCGCCGAGGCGCAGCAGCAGGCCCGACGGCTCGCCGCGGGCGCGAAGTCCTCGACCACCACCACGGACGACCCGGGCGACACCGAGGGTGCGGAGGGCAAGAGCTGCCTCCCGGCGGCGCACTACCACGTGGCCGCCACGTTCGGCCAGGTCGGCAGCTGGGCGCGCTACCACACCGGCTTCGACTTCGCCGCGCCCATCGGCACCACGCTGCGAGCCCCCGCCTCCGGGGTGGTGACCAACGCCGGTCGCGGACCGGCGAGCGGCTGGGCGGGCAACTACGTCGCCATCAAGTACTCCGACGGCACCCAGAGCCTGATGGCCCACATGTCCACCGTGTCGGTCCAGGTCGGTCAGAACGTGACCGGCTGCCAGACCGTGGGCGCGATCGGGATGACCGGGCGCACCTTCGGGCCGCACGTCCACTTCGAGATCTACCCGGCGGGCATCACGCCGGGCGACGTCTACCGCGCCGTCAACCCGGTCGGCTGGCTCAAGGCGCACCACCTCAACCCGTAGGACTCGAGGGGCTCGGCGCCGGAATACGGGAGCCGGGTCGACGGTTAGAATCTCCTGTCGGCCGGTTCATGACCCCGGGCCTCACCCTTAGCCGCCACGAGCGGCCACTCGCCGAGAGGCGTCTGCCGGCCGACACCCACTCTTCCCGCCGGGCCCCGGGTCCTCGCGGGCGTCACCGACGACGGAGCGTCAGAGCTTCTCCAGGGGCGCGAACTTCAGCGCGAGCCGCTTGATCCCGCTCGACCCGAAGTCGACGTCGGCCTTGACGTCGTCGCCGCCACCCGAGGTGCTCAGCACCTTGCCCATCCCGAACGTCGCGTGCAGCACCCGGTCACCGGCCGCGACGACCGGGATCGTCCGCACCTTGGGTCGTACGCCGCTGGGCCCGGAACGGTCCCGCCACCCGCTGCCGCTCGACGTCGCCGAGGTGTTGCGCCAGCTCGTCACCGCGCGCTCCGTACGCTGCCAGTGCACGAGGGTCGCGGGGATCTCGTCCAGGAACCGGCTCGCCGGGTTGTGCTGCGGGGTCCCCCAGGCGGCGCGGGTGATCGCGCGCGAGACGTGCAGCCGCTTGCGGGCCCGGGTGATCCCGACGTAGGCCAGGCGACGTTCCTCCGCCAGCTCGTCCGGGTCGGCCAGCGCCCGCTGGTGCGGGAAGATCCCCTCCTCGAGCCCGGTCAGGAAGACCTGGTCGAACTCCAGGCCCTTGGCCGTGTGCAGCGTCATCAGCGTCACGACGCCCTGGCCCCCGTGGTCGCTCGGGATCTGGTCGCTGTCGGCGACGAGGGCGACCCGCTCGAGGAACGCGCCGAGCGTGGCGTCCGGCTCGGCCGCGCCGGCGGCGAGGTCGGCCTCCGGGTCGAGGTCGGGGCTGTTGAGCGCCTGGTCCTGGACCGGGGACCCGTCCGGGCCGGGTGCGAGCCCGGTCAGGTCGCCGAGCCCCTCGAGGTCCTCGGCGTCGAAGCCGTCGACCGCCAGGGCGGCCACCCCGTCCACGAACTCCCGCGCGACGTTGACCAGCTCCACCAGGTTCTCCAGGCGGGTCTGGTCCTGCGGGTCGGCCGAGTCCTGCAGCTCGGCCAGGTAGCCGGAACCGTCCAGCACGCTGGTCAGGATCGCGTCGGCCGGCGCGTTCTCGGCCACCATCGCCTCGTGCGCGTCGAGCAGGGCCGCGAACCCGCGGATCTGGTTCGCCGACCGCGTGGCCAGCCCGCTGATGTCGTCCACCCGCCGCAGCGCCTCGCCGAAGCTGATGCGCTCGCGCGCCGCGAGCTCCGACACCGCCCCCTCGGCCTTGTCGCCGATCCCGCGCTTGGGCACGTTGAGGATCCGGCGCACCGAGACGTCGTCGCTGCGGTTGCTGATGGCGCGCAGGTAGGCGATGGCGTCGCGGACCTCGCGGCGCTCGTAGAAGCGGACGCCGCCCACGACCTTGTACGCCAGCCCGCTGCGGATGAAGACCTCCTCGAAGGTCCGCGACTGGGCGTTCGTGCGGTAGAACACCGCGGCGTCCCCCAGCCGCCCCTCCCCCGCGTCGCGGAGCCGGGCGACCTCGCCCGCGACGAACTGCGCCTCGTCGTGCTCGGTGTCGGCGACGTAGCCCTGGATCAGCGGTCCGTCGCCGGCGTCGGACCACAGGTTCTTCGGCTTGCGGGCCGGGTTGAGCCGGATGACGGCGTTCGCGGCGCTGAGGATCGTCTGGGTGGAGCGGTAGTTCTGCTCCAGCATGATCACCGAGGCGCCCGGGAAGTCGGTCTCGAAGTCGTTGATGTTGCGGATCGTGGCGCCGCGGAAGGCGTAGATCGACTGGTCGGAGTCACCGACCACCATCAGCTCGGGGGCAGAGATCGCGCGGCCGTCGGCACCACCTGCCGGGCTGCCCTCCTCGTCCTCCCCGCAGAGCTCCCGGACCAGGACGTACTGCGCGTGGTTGGTGTCCTGGTACTCGTCGACGAGCACGTGCCGGAAGCGCCGCCGCATCGTCTCCCGCAGGTCCGGGAAGGCCTGCAGCAGGTGCACGGTGGTCATGATCAGGTCGTCGAAGTCGAGCGCGTTCGCCGCGACCAGCCGCCGCTGGTACTCCGCGTACGCGCCCGCGAACGTCTCGTCGAGCGGCGTCTCCGCGCGGCTCGCCGCGGTCTCGTGGTCGACGAGCTCGTTCTTGTTGTTCGACACCCAGCTCATCAGCGCCCGGACCGGGAACTTCTTCGCGTCGAGGTCGAGGTCGTTCGCGACCAGCTGCATCAGCCGCTTGCTGTCGGCGTCGTCGTAGATGGAGAACGACCGGGTCAGGCCGAACCGGCCGATCTCCGCCCGCAGGATCCGCACGCAGGCCGAGTGGAACGTCGAGACCCACATGAGCTTGGCCCGGTTGCCGACCAGGTCCAGCACCCGGCCACGCATCTCCGCGGCGGCCTTGTTCGTGAACGTGATGGCCAGGATCGAGGCGGGGTGGGCGTGCCGCTCGGAGACGAGGTACGCGATCCGGCGGGTGAGCACCCGGGTCTTGCCCGAGCCGGCGCCGGCCACCACCAGGACGGGGGCGCCCTCGTGCAGGACCGCCTCGCGCTGGGGCGGGTTGAGGCCCTCCAGCAGCTCGCTCCCGTGCGGGCGCCGAGGGCGCGGCGCGGGCTGCGGCTCCTCCTGCTCGCTGCTGACGACGGGCGCGACGGAGGGGCTGCTCATGACCCGGCCCACCCTAGTGGTGCGGTGCCAAAGTCTCTTGGTGCTTCGCGACGCTCAGGCACGCACCTCGTGGCGTTCTCCTCAGGTCGAGGTACGCCCGGTAGCCCTCCCTCCTGACCGTGCCTTGCGATGCACGCACCTGACCGCCGCCAGGCGTCAAGGGACTTCGGCACCACACCACCAGTGCCGCCCGCCGACATCGGCGTCGACCCGGACGGGGTCTGCGTACCCTGAGGACATGCGGCGCAGGCGGATGACGGTGGGGTCCGTCGTGCGCCGCGTCGCGCTCGCCGTCGGCGCCGTGCAGGGCGTCACGATGCTCACGCTCGTGGCCGTCGACGTGTACCGCAAGCGCGGTCGTCGACCCGTCCACTTCCCGCGCGTGCCCCCTCGCTCGATCACCTCGGGCAGCTCGGAGGTGACCCTCTACACGTACGGCGAGGACCTCTACGTCGACATGCTGGACGCCATCGCTCAGGCGAGGTCGCGGATCTTCTTCGAGACCTTCATCTGGAAGGGCGACGCGACCGGGCAGGCCTTCAAGGACGCCCTCGTCGCCGCCGCCGACCGGGGCGTCAAGGTCTACGTGGCGTACGACCACTTCGCCAACCTCGTCGTCCGGCCGAGCTTCTACCGGCTCCCGCCGAACGTCGCCGTGCGCCGGCACCCGCTGATCGCCTCCCCGTTCCGTCCGCTGCGCAACAGCGGACGTGACCACCGCAAGATGCTGGTGGTCGACGACGCCGTCGGCTTCGTCGGCGGCTACAACATCGGCAGCCTCTACGCCACCGACTGGCGCGACACCCACGCCCGGCTCACCGGCGACGCCGTGTGGGACCTGCAGAACGCGTTCATCGACTACTGGAACCTGTACGCCTCACGTCGGCGCGCGTCGCTGCCCGACCTGGGCGGGCGCACCTGGCACCCCGACCTGCGGGTGCACCGCAACATCCCGCGCAACCTGGTCTACCCGATCCGGGCGATGTACCTGGAGGCGATCGACCGGGCGTCGCACCACATCTACCTGACGCACGCCTACCTGATCCCGGACTCCGACATGGTCAACTCGCTCGTGCGCGCCGCCCGACGAGGGGTCGACGTCCGGATCATCATCCCGGCCGAGTCCAACCACGTCGTGGCCGACTGGGTCTCCCGCGGCTTCTACGGGATCCTGCTGCGCGGCGGCGTACGGCTCTTCCTCTACCAGAACGCGATGGTGCACGCGAAGACCGCGACCATCGACGGGCAGTGGTCCACGATCGGCACGGCGAACATCGACCGCCTCAGCCTGCACGGCAACTACGAGATCAACGCCGAGATCTACAACGAGGCCGTCGCGCACCAGATGGAGACGATCTTCGAGGTCGACTCCTCCAACACGGTCGAGATGACGTGGGAACGCTGGCGCGCCCGGCACCCGCTGGCCAAGGTGAGCGAGACGGTGCTCACCCCGTTCCGGCCCCTCCTGTAGCTCCTGGGCCGCTCCCTGCCCGCTCGCGCTCTGCGTCCGGTTGCACCGAGCGGTGGCCGGCAACGTCTCCTGAGCTTGTCGAAGGGCGCGCGGGACCTAGACGGAGGCGGAGACCCGCTCATCGACCGCGGCCTCGGCCTTGCGGCGGTGGCGCTGGGTGGCGACGTAGAGGGAGACCAGGGTGATCAGGAGGATCGCGCCGTAGACCGCGAACCGGGCCGGGGTGGGGGCGTCGCCTGACTTGAGCAGCGTGCGGACGTTGCTGAGCAGGATCATCCCGCCGACGGCGACCCCGAGCAGGTGGGTGGGGGCGACCCGGACCAGGTACGCCGCCAGCGGTGCGGCGACCAGACCGCCCACGAGCAGGGCGAGGGCGAGGGCCCAGCTGATGCCCGCGGCACCGAGGCCGAGCAGGAAGCCGAGGCTCGCCGCCACGCTGACCGCGAGCTCGGCCGTGTCGACCGAGCCGATGACCTTCCGGGGCTCGAGCCGGCCGTCGGTGAGCAGCGCCGGCGTGGCGACCGGGCCCCAGCCGCCGCCGCCCGTGGCGTCCACGAACCCTGCGACCAGACCCAGCGGGGCGAGGAGCTTCATCCCCGGGTGCCCGGCGATCCGCGGCCGGAGGCCGAGCACGAAGCGGACCAGGATGTACGCGCCCAGCAGCGCGAGGATCGTCGCCATCGCCGGAGCGGCAGCCTCGGTGGACAGGTGGGACAGCACCGTCGCGCCCAGGAACGCGCCGACCGCGCCGGGGCCGGCGATGCGGGCGACGACGCGCCAGTCGACGTTCTGCAGGCGCCAGTGCGAGACCCCGGAGGCGAGGTTGGTGCCGAGCTCGGAGAAGTGGACCGAGGCGGAGGCCGCCGCGGGGGTCAGGCCGACCAGCACCAGCAGGGTCGACGACGTGACGCCGTACCCCATGCCGAGGCTGCCGTCGACGAGCTGGGCGAAGAGCCCCACCACAGCGAGGACGATGAGCTTGCGCATGGGGCGTTCCTTGGTCCGGGAATTTCCTAGTCCACCACTAGGAATGCTCGCGACAGCGTAGGCGTCGTCCCCTGCCCGCGGGAAACGGGCGTCTCAACGGATGGAAGGGGCTAGCTCCAGGCGGCGGGGTCGGCGATGAGACCCACGACGAGGTCGGGCATCTCCGCGCGGGCGACGTGGGCCAGCGAGACCCCCTCGAGGATCTGCCGCTCGGAGGCACGCAGCGCGATCCAGACCTGCTGCAGGGCCTGCGCGGAGCCCGTGTACTCGAGGTTCTCGGGACGGCTGCCACGGACGTTCGCCAGCTCGCCGTCGAGGGCGCGGATGACGTCGGCGATGCTGATCGCGTCCGCCGGGCGGGCGAGGCGGTAACCACCCTCGGGGCCGCGCTGGCTCCGCAGCAGCCCGCCGCGGCGCAGCTCGCCGAGGATGCTCTCGAGGTACTTGTTCGGGATGTGCTGGGCGGCCGACAGCTGGTCGACCGTCCGCGGGGCGTCAGCGGCCGCCAGCTCGCTCATCGCCCGCAGCGCGTAGTCCACGCGGGCGGAGAGTCTCACCGACCCCCCTCGAGGACGACGGCAGCGAGCAGCACGAGCTCCATCCTTCCTCCGCCGGGCAACTCTGCGGTCACCAGAACACCGAGATCGCGGCCTCGGCGAGCACGAGCAGCGTGATGAGGCGCAGCAGCCCCCGCGGGATGGTGAAGAACCGTCGGTTCAGGACGACCAGCAGCGTGACGAAGGCGGCGAGGACAGTCTTGACGATCATGGCCGCCAGCGAGACCCGTACGTCGAACATGTCCGCCAGGACCCACAGCGCGACGCCGCTGGCCAGGGCCACCCAGGCGCCGTGCAGCATCGCAGCGTTGATCTCGGGGTCCCGGCTGCGGAGCTGCACGAGCGAGCCGCCCAGGAGCGCGGCGAAGGCCACCAGGTGCAGCAGCACCAGGAGATGGTGCGCCACGTGCATGGCGCGACCCTACGGGAAAGACCTGATCGACCCTGGTTCCGACATGGACGCGCCCCTCAGGACCCGGAGTCCGAGCAGCTGGTGCACTAAAGTTGGGTCGCGAGAACCGCGTCCACCGGCTCACGCCGAACCCACAACGGCGCGGTCCCAACAGCACAGGAGAAGCACATGGGAATCATCGGTCTCATCATCAGCCTCATCGTCATCGGACTGATCGCCGGCGCGCTCGCGCGCCTGATCATCCCCGGGCGCCAGAACATGTCGATCCCGGCCACGATCCTGCTCGGCATCGTCGGGTCCTTCGTCGGCGGCTTCATCGGCTACCTGATCCACCGTGGCAGCAGCGGCAGCTTCCTGCAGCCGGCCGGCATCATCGGGTCGATCATCGGCGCGATCATCGTGCTCTTCATCTACACCCGCGTGAAGGGCCGGAACGTCCGCGCCTGACGCTTCACACCTCAGCACCCCGGTTGGTCCTCGGACCAGCCGGGGTGCTGTCGTTCCAGGGCCTCAGCCCCGGGCCCCGACGCAGACCCCGGTGCGGGGACGTGCCCTCAGACGAGGCGGCGGTCGGTGGCCCAACGGGTGAGCTGGTGGCGGTTGGAGAGCTGGAGCTTGCGCAGCACGCTGCTGACGTGGGTCTCGACGGTCTTGATCGAGATGAACAGCTCCTTCGCCACCTCCTTGTACGCGTAGCCGCGGGCGATCAGCCGCATCACCTCGCGCTCGCGCACCGAGAGGCGGTCGAGGTCCTCGTCGACGGCGGCGACGTCGATCGCGCCGGAGAAGGCGTCGAGGACGAAGCCCGCCAGCCGCGGGGAGAAGACGGCGTCGCCCTCGGCGACCCGCCGTACCGCGTCGACGAGCTCGGGCCCACTGATCGACTTCGTGACGTAGCCCCGCGCACCGCCGCGGATCACCCCGATCACGTCCTCGGCAGCGTCGGAGACCGACAGCGCGAGGAAGCGCTGGTCGGGCTCCCGCTCGTGCACCCGCCGCAGCACCTCCACGCCCCCGCCGCCGGGCAGGTGGACGTCGAGCAGCACCACGTCGGGGTGGGTGGCGAGCACCGCCCGGACCGCCGAGTCCACGTCCTCGGCCTCGCCGACGACGTCCAGCGAGCGGCCGATCTCGGCCTTGACCCCGGTACGGAACATCGCATGGTCGTCGACGACCACCACGCGCAGCGGTCCGCGCGCGGGCTGGGGGGCCTCGGCTCCGGCCGTGCTCGCTCCGCTCGGGAGCCCTGCGCTCGCTCCGCTCGGGAGCAGTCCGTCGGGCTGCGTCATCGGGTGACCTCCAGTCGTACCTCGGTGCCGTCCCCGGGCTGGGAACGGATGCTCGCCCGGCCACCGTGCCGGACCATGCGGTTCAGGATGCTGCCGCGGACCCCGTAGCGGTCCTCGGCCACGGCGTCGACGTCGAACCCCGCCCCGCGGTCCCGGACGAACACCTCGACCTCGGTCTCGGTGACCTCGGCGTAGACGTCGATCTTGTCGGCGCCCGAGTGCTTGGCGGCGTTGACCATCGCCTCACGGGCGGCGCGGACGAGCGCCTGCACCGCGTCGGAGGTCTCGCAGTCGCCGACCATGACCACCTCGACGGGTACGCCGCGCTCGTCCTCGACCTCGGCGGCCGCGGCCGTGAGCGCGGCGCGAAGGCTGGCCTCGGGCACGTCGTCGGCGTAGAGCCAGCCGCGCAGCTCACGTTCCTGCCGGCGGGCGAGCTGCTGGACGGCCCGCGGGTCCTCGGCCTGGCGCTGGATGAGGGCCAGCGTCTGCAGCACCGAGTCGTGCAGGTGGGCGGCCATGTCGGCCCGCTCGTCGGCGCGCACCTTCTCCGCGCGCGCCTCGTTCAGGGCGGTCCGGGAGCGGTGCAGCCAGGGGGCGAGCACGACGGCGAGCCCCGCGAGGGCCAGCAGCGTCATGGCCAGGACCTGCGGCAGCTCGGCGAGCTGGCTGTACTGCGCCACGACGAGGCCGAACGCCGCACCGACCAGGCCGAGCCCGACGATCACGCGGACGAGCGCCGGCCAGCCGCCCCGCGCCACGAACGGGGCGAGCCAGGCCCGGCCGCCGGCCTCGGCCCGCCAGCGCTGCTGCGCCGAGGTGTCGGCCTGGCGCCACACGAGGGCCGCGCCGACGCAGGCGAAGGCCACCGGCCAGAACAGCCGCTGCGAGACCCCGAGGCCGCTCGTCTGCACCAGCCAGAGCAGCCCGGTGCCGAGCGCGGCCAGCGCGAGGACCGCGCCCCAGTCGACGGAACGTCGCCGCGGCCGGCCGTCCGGACGCAGACCGCTGCGCGTGGCCGACTCCAGGCCGGGTGCGGTGACGGAGCTGGCCGCCGGCATCAGCAGCCAGAGCGCCCCGTACGCGAGGACGCCGAAGAGCTGGGCCAGCGCCAGCCCGACGAACACGACCCGGACGACCAGCACCGGCCAGCCGAAGTACTGCGCCAGCCCGGTGCACACGCCGCCGAGGACCGCGCCCTCGCTGACCCGCACCGCACGCCGGACCGGCGGCTTCGCCGGGGCGGCCCCGCCCTCGGTCGCCGCGGGTACGGCGCCGGGCCCGGGCACCGGCCCGGTGGACGGGGTGGTGCGAGGCGGGGACGACGGCCCGTCGGTACCGGCGGCGACGCCTGGCGTCGCGCGTCCCGGCTCGAGTGTCGTCATAACAGCTCCAGGGTCCCACCCCGGCCCGCACCCGGCCAGCAGGGACAGCCCCGAGCAGCCCCGGAGTCGGCGGTGGCCGTGGCCGGTCGTCGGGCCGCCCGGGTCCCGGGTGCGGGGCAGACGGGGGTCGTCCCCGATGCCCAGAAGACGTCCGGGTCGGCACGATGGACCCGTGACCACGATGAGCACCTTCGAACGCTCGGCCGGCGACACCAAGCTGGCCGGCGTGTGCGGCGGCGTGGCCGCCCGCTGGGGCCTGGACCCCGTCCTGGTCCGGGTCGGCTTCGTCCTGCTGGCGCTCACCGGCGGCGTCGGGGTGATCCTCTACCTGGCCGGCTGGCTGCTGCTCCCGGTGGCCGGGACGCAGCGGGCGGCCGTCGACGACCTCTTCGGTGGCGCGGCCGCCCGCTGGCCCCGCGAGCTGTGGATCACGCTGATCGTGCTCGCCTGCCTGCTGTCGTTCGGCGTCTTCGGCGCCATCAGCCCCTTCGGGGTCGTCCCCGCGCTCGCCCTGCTGGGGCTGTGGTGGTTCGGCTTCCACCGGCCGAGGGCCCGTCGGTCCCGCAGCGACCGGTCCGCCCGGCCGGGCGTGGCTGCCGGCTCGTCCAGCCTGACGCCCCCTGCGGCGCCGGCCCCGTGGTCGGGACCCACCACCCCGTTCACCCAGGCGGCGAGCGCCTGGCAGGCGCGGGTCCGGGAGGTCCGGACCGGGGTGTGGAGCCCGGTGCCGACCCCGACCGCAGGTCCTGCCGCCCCCTGGCCCGTCGCGGGCGCTCCCGTCCCGCCGACCCCTCCCGTCGACCCCGAGGAGCTCGCCCGGGCCGCGTTCCTCGCCGAGCCCGACCCGGTCGGGCTGTACACCGAGCCCGTCGCGGACCCCGCCCCCCTCGTGCGTGCGGGGACGAGCCTCTCCGCCCGCCGCCTGCGTCTCGTCACCGTCAGCCTGCTCGGCCTCACCTGGGCCGGCCTCGGCGTCGCCGACGCGCTCGGGATCCCGATCGGCCCGGACGTCTACGCCGGCGCCGGCCTGCTGGTCCTGGCGCTGGGGCTGGTCGCGGCGACCCGCTGGGGTCGGGCCCGCGGGATGCTCTCCGGAGGCGTCGTCCTCGCCCTGGCTGCGGTGGTGCTGTCCGGCTTCCTCGGTCCGACGCTCTCGGGGCCCAAGCAGGAGGTCAGCGGGGTGTTCGACCACCCGGTCGTCTACACGTCGGCGGCCGCGTTCCCGGCCGGCGGCGACACGCTGGACACCGGCGACCTGCAGGTCGACCTCACCGGGCTCACGCTCACCTCGGACGCCACCTACCGCGCGGAGGTCGACACCGGACGCATCGTCGTCCGGACCGCGCCCGGTACGGGCGTGGCGGTCCGCTACGCCGTCGACACCGGCGACGTCCGGGCGTACGGCGGCCACCTGGCCTCGGGGACCGACCTGAGCGGCGACCGGGTGGTCGTCCCACCGGCCGCCGGGCAGCACACCCTGACCCTCGACCTCACCCTCGACACCGGCGTGATCGAGGTGCGCGCGTGAAGCGCTTCGACGTCGTCGCCCTCGTCAGCGGCGTCTGCTTCCTCGGCCTCGCGCTGACCGTCCTCGCGAACGCCCTCGTCGGCCCGGTCAGCTGGGCGCTCGTCAAGGTGGCGGCGCCCCTCGTCCTCGTCGTGGTCGGCGTCGTCGGCCTGGCCCTGTCCCGCCGCTCGTAAGCGCCGCGGCACCGGACCTCCCGGCGCCCGGCGATCCATCCACACACCTCCAGGAAGGCACCATCATGAGCCAGCTCGACGGACCCAGGCAGCTGCGCCGCAGCCGGACGGACCGCTACATCGGCGGGGTCTGCGGCGGCGTTGCCGCGTACCTCAACATGGACGCCACGCTCGTCCGCCTCCTGACGGTCGTCATCTCCATCTTCACGGGGGTGCCGATCATCGTCTACCTCGTGGCGCTGCTCCTCCTGCCCGAGGAGGACGTCGCCCCGAGCGCCCCCGTCGGCCAGGTCGGGGACCCGGTCTGGGGTGCGGGCGGACCGCCGTGGGCCCAGGCCCCCGGCGCGCAGCCGCCGGCCTCCTCCTGGGAGCCGCCGACCCAGCCCCAGTACCAGCCGCGGCCGACCGACCCGCCGCGGCGCGAGGACGACGGGCTCTGACCCTGCTCGTCCCGGGCGCGAGAGACCGCTGACCCCCGTCCGCGACCGTCGAGGTCGCGAGGCGGGGTCAGCGGTCTTCTTGTTCCCAGGCCGAGCAGGGTGCGAGCAGGGTGTGTACCCGCTGCCCTACTCCCACTCGATCGTGCCCGGCGGCTTGCTCGTGATGTCGACGACCACCCGGTTGACCTCGCGGACCTCGTTGGTGATCCGGGTGCTGATGGCCTCGAGCACCTCGTACGGCAACCGGCTCCAGTCGGCGGTCATCGCGTCCTCGCTGGTGACCGGGCGGAGCACGACGGGGTGGCCGTACGTGCGCCCGTCGCCCTGGACGCCGACGGAGCGCACGTCGGCGAGCAGCACGACCGGGAACTGCCACACGTCGCGGTCGAGCCCGGCCGCTGTCAGCTCCGCCCGGGCGACCGCGTCGGCGGCCCGCAGGATCTCGAGCCGGTCGCGGGTGACCTCGCCGATGATGCGGATGGCCAGACCCGGGCCGGGGAACGGGTGGCGCCACACGATCGCCGGCGGCAGGCCCAGCTCGAGCCCGACCGCGCGCACCTCGTCCTTGAACAGCGTGCGCAGCGGCTCGACGAGCGCGAACTGCAGGTCGTCGGGCAGGCCGCCGACGTTGTGGTGGCTCTTGATGTTGGCCGCACCCTCGCCGCCCCCGGACTCGACGACGTCGGGGTAGAGGGTGCCCTGGACCAGGAACTCGACCTCCTCGCCCCCGTCGCCCGCCCGTTCCACCACGCCGCGCGCCGCCGCCTCGAACGTCCGGATGAACTCCCGGCCGATGATCTTGCGCTTGGTCTCCGGGTCGGTGACCCCGGCCAGGGCGTCCAGGAACTGGTCGGCCACGTCCGCGACCACCAGGTCGACCCCGGTCGCGGCGACGAAGTCCCGCTCGACCTGCTCGGCCTCGCCTGCGCGCAGCAGGCCGTGGTCGACGAACACGCAGGTCAGCTGGCTGCCGACCGCCCGCTGCACGAGCGCCGCGGCCACCGCGGAGTCCACCCCGCCGGACAGCCCGCAGATGACGCGCTTGTCGCCGACCTGGGCGCGCACGGCGGTGACGGCGTCGTCGAGGATGCTCGCGGGCGTCCAGTCCGGCGTGCAGCCGGCGATGTCGAAGAGGAACTGCTGCAGCACGCGCTGGCCCGCCTGCGTGTGCAGGACCTCGGGGTGCCACTGGACGCCGGCCAGGCCGCGATCCGTGTCCTCGAACGCGGCGATCGGGGCGCCGGCGGTCCCGGCGAGCGCCGCGAACCCGGGCGGTGCGGCCTCGACGGAGTCGCCGTGGCTCATCCACACGGCCAGCTCCTCGGGAAGCCCCTGGAGGAGGGTGCCGGGCACGTCGACCCGGGCCTTCGTCCGCCCGAACTCGCTCAGCCCGGTCCGTGCCACGTCCCCGCCCAGCGCAGAGGCCATCGCCTGGAAGCCGTAGCAGATGCCGAACGCCGGCACCCCGGCCTCGAACAGGCGGCGGTCGACCTGCGGTGCGCCCGGCGCGTACACCGACTGCGGCCCGCCGCTGAGGATGATCGCCTTGGGCCGCTTCGCCATCACCTGCTCGACGGTGGCGGTGTGCGGCATGATCTCGGAGAAGACCCGCGCCTCGCGGACGCGTCGCGCGATCAGCTGCGCGTACTGGGCTCCGAAGTCGATGACCACGACCAGGTCGTGGTCGCCCGCCTGCTGCAGCGGCGTCGGCTCGATGGGGTCGCTGGTGCTCATGGGAAGTCCTTCCCTCGCCGTGGGTCGGTCGAGGAGTCGGGCAGGCGGGTGCTGGACAGGGCGGGAGCCAGCCTAGTGTCCGGGCTCAGACCGAGACGTCGCGCAGGACGGCCTCGTGGTGGCGGACCACCTCGGCGACGATGAAGCCGAGGAACTTCTCGGCGAACTCCGGGTCCAGGCGCGCGTCCACCGCCAGCGCCCGGAGCCGGGCGATCTGCTCGGCCTCGCGGGCGGGGTCGGCCGGCGGCAGCCCGTGCACGGCCTTGAGCACCCCGACCTGCTGGGTGATGGCGAAGCGTTCCGCGAGCAGGTGGACCAGTGCGGCGTCCATGTTGTCGATGCTGTGCCGCAGCCGACCCAGCTCTGCCGCCACGTCCTCGTCCATGGCGGTCATGCTAGTGAACGCAGGAACGGGAAGACCCGGCACGGACGCCGTGAGGCGTCTGTGCCGGGTCCTGTCGTGAGCCGCGTCAGCGGCCGACGACCGCCTCCTCGGCGTCGACCAGCCCGTAGCCGTCGACCGGCGTGAAGCCGGAGCCGAGCTCGTTGCGCAGCTCGCCGCTGGTGCTCTTGCCGCTGGTCCGCACGACGGTGAAGGTCAGACCGGACTTGTCCTCCTCGCCCGACGGCAGCACGACCGCGCCACCGAGCTCGTCGGCACCGTTGCCCTCGTTCGACAGGGGGACGGCGGCGGACCCGGCGCTGGGGTTGGTCCCCGAGTACGAGACCGCCAGGTCGCGGTCGATCCCGAACTCCAGGGTCTGGCCCTTCTTCAGGCCCTTGCTGAACGTCACCGTCAGCTGGCGGAACTGCCCGGTGCCGTACGGCTGGGCGTACGACGCCGCGACGGTCGAGGCCTTCAGCCCGCCGCTGGTGTCACCCACCGTGAACGGGAACCCGACCTGGCGCCGCGACCTGCTCGCGTCGAAGGGACGCGGGTCGAACACGATGCCCTCGGACCGTGAGGAACCGGCAGCACCCAGGGCCGTCGGGCTCGCGGTGGAGCCGTCCAGCGTCACCGATCGCACCGTCTTGCCGCTCGAGTTCTTCAGGGTGAAGAACTTCGTGTCGGTCATCGACCCGGGCAGCAGCTCGGTCTCCCCGGACTGGTCACCCTCGGCCGTCAGCGTCAGGCCGTCGACCTTGCCCTTGGCCACGTTCGGGTCGAGGTCGTGCGCGAACGTCGACGACTGCAGCTTCTTGCGCAGCGCCGTCGGGCTCAGCGAGCGGTCCTGCTCCCGGGCCCGTTCGACGGCCAGCGCGGCGATGCCGGCCGCGTGCGGTGCGGCTGCGCTGGTCCCGAAGAAGTTCGGCTGGGTGTCGGAGTCGAGCGCCGAGTCGCTGACGAAGAACGTGGTGTTGCCCCCGTCCGTGCTCGCGACCTGCGGCGTCTGGCGCGTCTGCTGCGACTTCGGCAGGCGCCGGCCCGCGGAGTCGAAGTAGACGCCGAGCTTGCCGCCCGGGGAGGTGAACCCCTCCGGGAGGAACGGACGGAAGGGGTCGTACGCCGCCACACCGGTGGCACCGCGCGCGGCGTGGTGCCCGAAGGTGGCCGGCGCGAGCGGGTCGGCGAACTCGGCGAGGGCGATGTCACCGCTCAGGACGTTGCGCAGCCGGGTGGCCCCGGACGTGCCCTTGCCGGCCTTCGTGATGACCATCTGCACGTCACCGGGGCCTGCCAGGCTCGCCAGCTCCTGCGGCCGACCCGTGAAGACGTTCTCGTCGGCGACGGCGCCGAGGTACTGACCGTCCGGGCTGAAGAGCAGCACGTTGAAGTCCGTGGTCACCTTGCTCGCACTCAGCACCGGGACGACGTCGACGGTGAAGTCGCCCGTGTCGCCGTCGAAGCCCGAGACGGTGATCGTGTACGGGCCCGCCTGGGTGAGCGTGGTCGACAGGACCTCGGGCGAGGAGCCGGTGTCGATGCTCCCGATCTCCTTCCCGTCCGGCGCGGTGACGGTCAGGATGAGGTCCGTGGTGCCCGAAGGGATCGCGTCGGTGCGGAACTGCACCCGCTGGCCGACCTGGTCGGCGGTCGGGGTGAAGGTGAAGCTCGGCGCGGGCTCCTCCTTGGTGACCGCCCCCTCGGCGGTGAAGTAGGGGTCCCCGTACGTGGCCCCGTCGAGGTCGGTCGGGTCGTCCCACTGGACGTTGAAGAGACCGCCCCCGGCACCGACGGCGAGGTCCTGCGCGACGTCGATGCCGGACCCGTTCTGCAGGTCCTGGAAGCCGCCGTCGTAGAGGGCGGGGTCGACGCCGGTGAGGTCGAGGTTCGTGCCCTCGAGCGCGCGCGACTTCGAGACCAGCTTGACCTTGGAGCTCCAGGCCTGCCGGACGCCGTCGTTGCCCGCCGAGGAGAAGTAGTGCACGCCGCTGCCCGCGACGTCGTCGACCGCGTCGGCGATCGGGCCGTCGGAGAACATCGGCTCGTCGAAGTAGGTGACGTCGTCCACGATGACGTCGGCGCCGCAGCCCTCGGCCGGGTCGGCGAGGCGGCGGATGTTGTTGGCGAACCCGACGGAGCCGCTGAAGGCGGTGGCGAAGCAGAGCTTGGCCGCGGGCGCGATGTCGTGCGCGATCTGCAGCATCGCGCGGCCCTCGTCCTCGCCGCCCTCGGCGTCCTCGAGGACCGAGACCGGCGTCTTGTACGTCGGGTTGGCCGCGCCCGGCAGGTCACCGCTCGCCACGTCCTGCGCCGCGTGGACGGTCAGCGGGTCGCCGGGGATGGTCGTGGTCGCGGTGTCGAACGAGTCCGAGAGCGCGCCGATCGTCACGCCGGCGCCGTCGATCCCGCGCTTCTGGACCTGGGCGATGCGCTGCAGGGCGACGCCCTGGGACGTGGCCGCGCCGACGTTGGTCTGCGGCTTGACCGCCTGGGCCAGGGTCCCGCGGCCGGCCAGGTGGTTGATCGCCTGGACGTCGTCGAGCGCCACGAAGCCCTCGAGCGTGCCCCGCGTGGGGTCCGTGCTCCGGACGACGAGGCCGGCAGCCTCCGCGGAGCGGCGGAAGGCCGAGCGGTCGACCCCGGCGGACGGGGTCAGGTCGACCAGCACCCGTCCCTCGTCGTCGCGGATGGCGAGCGCCTCCGGGTCGACGCGGACGCCGCCGGCGCGCCGCTGCCGCGCCGCGGACTGGTCCGCCAGCAGCCGGCCGAGGCCGCTGCCGAGCGTCCGGTCGACCTTCGCCGACCCCGACGGCGGTGCGGCCTGGGTAGCGGTGGGGACGGTCACGATGCTCACCCCCACGACGACGCCAGCCAGAACGGCTGCCCAAGCTCGAGACTGACCAGACAACGTGTGCTCCCATCGACCAGGTGTGTGGAGGCACGAACCTAAGGGATCGCTGTGACAGCTGGGTGGGAGGGCTCAGAAAGCCGCTCGAGTCCCGGTGGGCAGCACCGGCCGGCAGGACCGTGCACCCTCCGGGCCGAGGGCGTGGACGCACCCGGTGAGACCGACGGCCGGGGTGGGCCGCTGGTCGTCGTCCGCAGGCCGCCCGGCTCAGTCGAGGACGACCTCGACCCGCTGGAACTCCTTGACGTCGGAGTAGCCGGTGGTCGCCATCGCCTTGCGCAGGGCGCCGACCAGGTTCATGGTGCCGTCGGGCACGGTCGACGGCCCGAGCAGGATCTGCTCCAGCGTGCCGACCGTCCCGTAGTGCACCCGCTCGCCGCGGGGCAGCGTCGCGTGCCAGGCCTCGGGGCCCCAGTGGTAGCCCCGGCCCGGGGCCTCGACGGCCTTGGCCAGCGGCGAGCCGACCATGACCGCGTCGGCGCCGCAGGCGATGGCCTTGGCGATGTCGCCGGACCGGCCCACCGACCCGTCGGCGATGACGTGGACGTAGCGCCCGCCCGACTCGTCCAGGTAGTCACGGCGCGCGGCCGCGACGTCGGAGGTCGCCGAGGCCATCGGCACGGCGACGCCCAGCACGGAGCGGGTCGTGTCGGCCGCTCCCCCGCCGAAGCCGACGAGGACGCCGGCCGCACCGGTCCGCATCAGGTGCAGCGCGGCCTGGTAGGTGGCGCAGCCCCCGACGATCACGGGCACGTCGAGGTCGTAGATGAACTGCTTGAGGTTGAGCGGCTCGACCTCGCGGGAGACGTGCTCGGCCGACACGGTCGTCCCCCGGATCACGAAGAAGTCGACACCGGAGTCGACGACGTGCTTGGCGAAGGCCTGGGTGTTCTGCGGCGACAGGGCGCCTGCGGCCACGACGCCGGCGGCCCGGAGCTCGGCGATCCGCGCGACGATCAGCTCCGGCTTGATCGGCTCGGCGTAGATCTCCTGCATCGTCCGCGTGGCGGCGACCGGGTCGGGCTCGGCGGTGATGGTCTCCAGCAGCGGCTCGGGGTCCTCGTAGCGGGTCCACAGCCCCTCGAGGTTGAGCACCCCGAGGCCGCCGAGGCGGCCCAGCTCGATCGCCGTGCGCGGCGACATGACCGAGTCCATGGGCGCGGCGAGCAGCGGGAAGTCGAACGTCCCGGCGTCGATCCGCCAGCTGAGCGACACCTCTTCGATCCCTCGCGTGCGCCGCGAGGGCACGATCGACACGTCGTCGAACGCGTACGCCTGCTGGGCCCGCTTGTTGCGCCCGATCTCGACCACCATGAGCCCAGTCTCCCCCAGCCGAGCCGCCGAACGCGAGCCGACGACGCTCGTGGTCCCGCCCGTCGACCGGGGACGCGCGGCTCAGCGAGGAAGCGCTGGCACGTCCACCGTGGTGCCGACGCCGGCGCTGCGACGTGCCGCGTCGAGGACCGTCGCGGTGGCGACGGCGTCCCAGGGGTCGACGGGGACCGGCCCCGTCCCGCGGACCGCCGCGGCGAGCTGCGAGTAGAACTGGTCCCAGCGCCCGCGCTCGCTCGGCACGACCTCGCTCGCGGTCCCGCGGTGCAGGGTCCCCCAGGCTCCCTGGGGCTCACGACCCCAGTCCTCGCCCTCGCTCGAGGGGGTGCGGCCCGCGACGAGGGCGTCCTCCTGCCCGTCCATCGGCGACGTCACGACGAAGCTGGCCTCGCTGCCGCTCACGCGGAAGCGCGGCCCCGGCGCACTCTGCCGCCAGGCTCCCGAGAGCCGGGAGCGCATCCCGTCCGTGTGCTGCAGCAGCACCAGGAAGCCGTCCTCGACCTCCGGGACGACCTCGTGCGTCTCCGCGTACACCCGGTGGACCGGGCCGAAGAGGTGCAGGGCCTGGTCGACCAGGTGGCTGCCGAAGTCGCGCAGCAGGCCGCCGCCGGCCGCCGGCGGCTCGGGCTGCGGGGCCCAGCGCTCGAACGCCGACTCGAAGCTCCGCACCTCGCCCAGGCTGCCCGCCGCGAGGAGCCGGCGCAGGGTCAGCAGGTCGGAGTCCCAGCGCCGGTTCTGGTACGGGGTGAGCAGCACGCCCTCGCGCTCGGCCAGCTCGACCGTGCCCCGGGCGGCCCGGGCGTCGAGGGCGAACGGCTTGTCGCAGACCACCGGCACCCCGCGGCGCAGCAGCGCGTCGGTCAGCGCGGTGTGCGAGGCGGCCGGCGTGCACACCGTGACCGCGTCCACGCCAGCGGCCAGCAGGTCGTCGACCGTGTCGTGCACGTCGACGTCGGGGTGGTCGTGCGCGACCTCGGCGCGCCGCTCCGGGGAGCGGGTCACCACACCGGCCAGCACGCAGCCCGGGGCGCCGGCGATGAGCGGCGCATGGAAGTAGCGACCCCCGAAGCCGTAGCCGACGAGTCCGATCCTCACCACGGGGTTTGGCACGGCGGCATCGTAGCGGCCCGGCGGCGTCGAGGACCCGGCCCGGCGACGGACCTAGTGATCGCGACGCAGGTGCGCCTGGACGAGGTCGTCGAGCTCGGCCTCGCTGAGGTTGTCGGCGCGGTCCGCGTGGTGCCGGTCCGAGCGCACCCACCGGACGAACAGGACCAGCAGGATCGGGAGGTCGGCGACCTCGGCGATGGACCAGAGCAGGTCGCCCGACCAGTGCTGGTCGGTCAGCGGTCCGGGGAACCAGACCGGTCGGGCGCCGGCCGCGGCGCCGACCCCGTCCAGCACGTGCCCGGTCAGCCGCAGGACCAGCCCGGGGACGGAGTCGAGGACGAGCTCCAGGAAGGCGAAGAGGAACTCGGCCGCGATGAAGACCTCGCTGCGCATGCCGGTGTGAGCCACGATGGGCAGCACGAAGAGCAGGCCGAGCAGGGGCAGCAGGGCGCCGGTCCCCTCCTCGGCGAGCAGGCTGGTCCGCCACACCCCGGCCAGCGGGGTGAGGAACACGCAGAACAGCGCGCACCCCGCGACCGGGGCGACGATCGCGTTGCCGAGCAGGCGTACGGGGCGCGAGGTGACCACGCGGCGGACCCCCGACGCCCCTCGTGCCGGCAGCGCCGCGTACGCGAGGTCCAGCGGGCGCCCGAGCAGGCTCAGCAGCGGCACGACCAGGAGCAGCAGGGCGACCCGGGTGGTGAAGGCCCAGCGCAGGTCCTCGCTGCGGGCCCCGAGGAACCCGAAGGAGATCGCGGCGTACGCCCCGAGGCCCGCGAGGAGGCCCAGCGTGCGCCGCAGCGGCCAGGGCCGGCCGGCACGCCGCACCCGCCGCACGCCCGCCCCGTACGCCGCGAGGGCGAGCGCCAGCACGGCCGCGGCGGCGGGGTCGAGCCGCCACGTCAGGAAGAACGTCGCGGCAGGAGGCACAGGTGGTGCTCGGCGCTCGGTCTGCGGTCCGGCGTCTCAGCCGGCGTAGTTCGGCGCCTCGACGGTCATCTGGATGTCGTGGGGGTGGGACTCGCGCAGACCGGCGGAGGTGATCCGGACGAACGAGCCCCGCTGCTGCAGCTGCGGGACGGTGGAGGCACCGGTGTAGAACATCGACTGCCGCAGCCCGCCGACGAGCTGGTACGCCACCGCCGCGAGCGGGCCCCGGTACGGTACCTGGCCCTCGATGCCCTCCGCGATGAGGTTCGCGTCGGAGGTGACGTCGCCCTGGAAGTAGCGGTCCTTCGAGTACGAGGCGGAGCGTCCGCGAGAGGCCATGGCCCCGAGCGAGCCCATCCCGCGGTAGGTCTTGAACTGCTTGCCGTTGACGAAGACCAGCTGGCCCGGGCTCTCGTCGCAGCCGGCCAGCAGAGAGCCGAGCATCACGGTGTCGGCACCGGCGACCAGGGCCTTGGCGATGTCGCCGGAGTACTGCAGGCCGCCGTCGCCGATCAGCGGGACGCCGGCCGGGCCGCACGCGCGGGAGGCGTTGTGGATCGCGGTCACCTGGGGGACGCCCACGCCGGAGACGACGCGGGTGGTGCAGATCGAGCCCGGCCCGACCCCGACCTTGACCCCGTCCGCGCCCGCCTCGACGAGGGCCTTCGCGCCGGCGTACGTGGCCACGTTCCCGCCGACGACGTCCACGTGCGCGGCCGCCGGCTCCGCCTTGAGCCGGCGGACCATGTCGAGCACGCCCTGGGAGTGGCCGTGCGCGGTGTCGACCACGAGCAGGTCGACACCCTCCTCGACGAGCGACATCGCACGCTTCCAGGAGTCGCCGAAGAACCCGACCGCCGCCCCGACCCGGAGCCGGCCCTGGTCGTCCTTGCTGGCGTCGGGGTACTGGTCGGCCTTGACGAAGTCCTTCAGCGTGATGAGCCCGCGCAGGCGCCCGGTGGCGTCGACGAGCGGGAGCTTCTCGATCTTGTGGGCGGCGAGCAGGCGCATGGCGTCCTCGCCCTTGATGCCCACCTCGCCCGTGACGAGCGGCATCGGGGTCATCACCGCCCCGACCAGGCGGGTCGGGTCGGTCTCGAAGCGCATGTCGCGGTTGGTGACGATCCCCAGCAGGTGCAGGTCGCGGTCCACGACCGGGACGCCGGAGATGTGGAAGCGTGCGCAGAGCGCGTCCGCCTCGCCGATCGTGGCGTCGGGCGAGATCGTGATCGGCTCGTCGACCATGCCGGCCTCGGAACGCTTGACGAAGTCGACCTGGTGGGCCTGGTCCTCGATGGAGAGGTTGCGGTGGATGATCCCGAGCCCGCCCTGGCGCGCGATGGCGACCGCCATCCGCGACTCCGTGACGGTGTCCATCGGCGAGGAGATGAGGGGGACCTTCACCTGGATCCGCTTGGACACCCAGGTGGACGTGTCCGTCTCGGACGGGATGACGTCGCTCTCGTGCGGCTGCAGGAGCACGTCGTCGAAGGTCAGCCCCAGTGCCGCGAAGGGTGCGGGCACCCCGGGACCGGAGGCCCAGCCGCCCTCGTCGGGCTCGACGGATCCACGGTCCGGATCGCTGGGGGGCAGCTGCCCGGGAAACATCGGCACGGCACAATCCTTCTCACACGAGCGGGACCACCACTCTAGCGCCGGTGCCGGAGCACGCTCCCGGCGAAGCGGGCGCGCCGGCGGGCGGGGTCAGGAGGACGCGACCCGGGCGGCGCAGCGGGCAGGCTCGTGGTCAGGCGGCGGTCGGCAGGTGGGAGCGCTCGGCGAAGCGCTCCCGGTCGCCGGCCGAGTCGGCCACCAGCCGACGGACCCGCGCGAGCGCACGGTGCTGCGTCACCCGTACGGCGTTCGCGGTCAGACCCACGATCGCGCCGACCTCGTCCGCGCTGAGACCCTCGGCCCGGAGCCGGACCACCTGGGACATCCGGGCGGGGAGGCGCTCGAGCAGCGCCAGGGCGGCCTCGACGTCGGAGCGGGCCATCGTCTGCTGCTCCGGCCCGAGCGCGGGCTCGGTCTGCTCGGGGAGCTCCTCGACGACGTGGAAGGGGGTCCGGGCGTAGCGGCGCTGGGCGTCGGCGACCTTGTTCGAGGCGATCGCGTAGACGAGGGCGGCGAACGGCGCACCGTGGTCGGTGTAGCGGGGCAGCACGTCGACGACCGCGAGGCAGACCTCCTGGGTCACGTCCTCGGCCACCTCGGCGCCACCGCTGTACGTGCACAGACGGGCCCGGGTGTAGCGGTGGACCGCGCGGCGCACGGCGGTGATCAGGAGGTTGACGGCGACGGTCTCCCCGGTGCACGCACGGGCGACGAGGTCACGGTCGGACAGGGCCTGGCTGAGGTCGGTGGAGGACACCGGAACTCCATCTACTCCCCGAGTGGATGGCTTGTGGCACGAGCTCCCCTGCTGCTCCTCGGCCCCGGGCGGAGGTGTGACAGGTACTGCTTCCCCGGAACCTTCGTCCCGATCAGGCGATCTCGCAAAAGCCTGATGGGTAGATCCTCAGCCCGAACCAGGGCAATACCCACCAAAAAGGATGTTCGTTATCTGATCGTGATCTAGAACCCTGGTCGATCCTTCACGATTAGAGTATAAGGACTCGGCGTACTACGTGATGACGCCCGCCACCAGTCCGCCGTACTACTCGGATCCCACAGCCACGCTGCGGGCGTGCTGCTTGACGACCCCACCACGCGACGGCCGGACTGCTTCACGGTCGACGCACAAAGGCCGCCCCGCCGGACGGCGGGACGGCCTCGTGCAGAGGGTGAGCGCAGGCTCAGTGCGAGTGACCCGCACCAGCCGGCGCGGAGTCCTCTTCCTCGGGCTTCTCCACCACCAGGGTCTCGGTGGTGAGCAGCAGCGCGGCGATCGACGCGGCGTTGGCCAGCGCGGAGCGCGTGACCTTGACCGGGTCGATGACGCCCCAGGCGATCAGGTCGCCGTACTCGTCGGTGGCCGCGTTGTAGCCCGAGCCGGGCTCCATCTCGGCGACCTTCGCGGTGACGACGTAGCCCTGGACGCCACCGTTCTCGGCGATCCACCGCAGCGGCTCGACGGCCGAGCGGCGGACGATCCCGACGCCGGTCTTCTCGTCGCCGGTCAGACCCAGGTCACCGTCCAGCGCCTTGACGGCGTGGATGAGGGCGGAGCCGCCACCGGCGACGATGCCCTCCTCGATGGCCGCACGCGTCGCGGACACGGCGTCCTCGATGCGGTGCTTCTTCTCCTTGAGCTCGACCTCGGTGGCCGCGCCGACCTTGATCACGCAGACGCCGCCGGCGAGCTTGGCGACCCGCTCCTGCAGCTTCTCGCGGTCCCAGTCGGAGTCGGTCCGCTCGATCTCGGACTGGAGCTGAGCGACGCGCGCCTTGACGGCGTCACCCTCCCCCGACCCGTCGACGATCGTGGTGTTGTCCTTGGTCACGACGACGCGCCGGGCACGGCCCAGCGCCTCGAGGCCGACCTGGTCGAGCTTGAGCCCGATCTCGGGCGCCACGACCGTGCCGCCCGTGAGGATCGCGATGTCCTCGAGCATGGCCTTGCGACGGTCGCCGAAGGCCGGCGCCTTGACGGCGACCGAGGTGAACGTGCCACGGATCTTGTTGACCACCAGCGTGGAGAGCGCCTCGCCGTCGACGTCCTCGGCCACCACGAAGAGGGTGCCGGACGCGCCGATGACCTTCTCCAGCAGCGGGAGCAGGTCGGTCATCGAGGAGATCTTGCCGGAGTTGATCAGGATGTACGGGTTGTCGAGAACCGCTTCCATCCGCTCCGGGTCGGTCACGAAGTACGGCGACAGGTAGCCCTTGTCGAACTGCATGCCCTCGGTGAACTCGAGCTCGGTGCCCATGGTGTTGGACTCGTCGACGGTGATGACACCGTCCTTGCCGACCTTGTCGAACGCCTCGGCGATCAGGGCGCCGATGTCGGCGTCCCGGGCGGAGATGGTCGCGACCGACGCCATGTCGGAGGTCGTCTGGATCTCACGGGCGTCGGCGTGCAGGCGCTCGGTCACCGCGGCGACCGCCGCGTCGATGCCGCGCTTCAGCCCGACCGGGTTGGCCCCGGACGCGACGGCGCGGAGGCCCTCGTGCACGAGGGCCTGGGCGAGCACGGTCGCGGTCGTCGTGCCGTCACCGGCGACGTCGTTGGTCTTGGTCGCGACCTCCTTGGCGAGCTGCGCGCCGAGGTTCTCGTACGGGTCGTCGAGCTCGACCTCAC
>Ga0210040_10000395_pt1 | contig 73990 bp, 37 predicted proteins | sample CryGeyCG12114_NA_FD_185462 | JGI IMG/M metagenome (GOLD analysis project Ga0210040, IMG submission 185462) | Groundwater microbial communities from aquifer - Crystal Geyser CG19_WC_8/21/14_NA (SPAdes) (version 2) | ecosystem: Environmental > Aquatic > Deep subsurface > Groundwater | place: USA...
TTATATATCTTTAAGTAATATTAGTCTATATATAACTAGTTCTAATTTCTTTTTAATTTTAAATAGTTTAAGTTTCTTAAAGTCTAGCTTATCGCTTAGTCTTTTAGTTTTAATATTACGTTATAAAAGGTAAGCTATACTCTTCTCTTTAAAGTCTAGTCCCTTAGATCTTTCTTTATTTACAAATTTAGCTATTCGTTTTACGAGAAACTCTAGTTCTACTAATAGCTATATATATAGTTCTTTAAGTTTATTAACTTATACCGTTACCTATTATATAATTAGTTAAAGATTAAGCGATTCTCGTTAGATACTTAGGTAAAATCTATAGTTTATATAAAATAGTAAAATCCCTATAGTAACCTTAAAATTATTATAGGTAAGCTATACTAGTAGTAATAGTTCTACTTAATTATCCTACTTATAATTAATATAGGCTCTTAAATATTATTTTAGTATTTAGTTCGTTCTTTCTATTTATTTATTAGTTTAAGAGTAAAATATAGTTAATATCTTATTTTTACTTCCTAGCTAATCTATTAGTAATTACTAAAACTTAGATTTAAAGAGCTTATCTTTATTTAATATTAATTTAGCTAGTATCTTATATACTATAAATACACTATATATAAATACGTATACTAGTTCTTTCGCTTTTATTATTAATAGTATTAGTATAAAGTAGGTGTATTTTATAAAACGATTTATAATTATATAAATTATATTAAATCTTTATTTTATAATAAGGTCCTTAGATATTAGTAGCGGTTTAATAAAGTCTATTATAACTTCTTCTTATACTCTAGTAGGTAGCTATAACGCTTATAGCTTCTTATATAATTTATATCTAGAAGATTTAGTCCTTATATATATATTATAGTTGCTAATAAGTATCTTAATATCCTTATATATACCTAGCTATTTTTAGTTTCTTTATATAAATTCAAGGGTCTTCTTTACTTTAAAGTATCTCGCTATTCGATTATTATAATATAATCGAATTATCTTTTCTTTAGTTAGCTAATCGAGTAGTACTTTCTCTACTTAGTTTACCTACGATTATACGTATACTAATACGTTTTCTTTCTTTTTAAAGAGTTAGTACTTAATAGTCTTTTCTTTACCTTTAGTATAGTTTAGTCTTCTACTAAGAGCGTTCGCTTTAGCGTTTTCTTTTCCCTTAACGTAGTATATCTTAAACTTATATAATACTATTATTTTAACTTATTTAATTTATCTTTTATTTAACTTCTTTAAAGAACTCTAGTATATTAGGTTTAAGTAATTTAAGTATACGTTTATAGGGTATTTAAAACCTTCTAAATATACTCTCTATTTATATATAGCTTTTACGATTATAAGTAATTCTATATTATAAATCTTATAGTTAACTTCTACTAGTAATATTTTCTTAGAATAGTATATAACTAGTTATATCTTTCTCTTATTATTTAATTAACTAATTACTACGGCGATTATATATTTTAATACATTTATCTTAATAATAATCTTCTTTTCTAAATTAAAGTAAACTAGTATTAGTACTTAAATAAAGAGTTCTTTAAGTTTTTTAAACGCTATAAGCGCTTCTATTCTTATAGTAAATTATAGTCTCTTCTTAGTTAATACTATTAGGGGTAAGGCGATACATAAGTATCCCTTTATAAATTATCAATAATAGTTAGCTAGCTTAAGAAAACTTTATAGTTCCTTAAGGTTAATCGGTTTTAGCTAGTTTAGTATAGATTATACCTTTACTAGATCTAGTTAAATACTATATTCGCTAATAATAAATCTTAGAAATAGAACTTCGTATTTAAAGAACTTATACTTTTCGAGTTTTAGTTTTAATTTACGTTCTTATAATCGTTTTATAACCTATTTAATATATCTTATATATTCTTCTCTTATTTTAAAGAATACTAAAATATCGTCTAAGTATACGATTACGAAGATATTTAATTCTTTATATAGAGCTTCGTTAATAAGTACTTAATATAATATAGGTATATTAGTAAGGCCGAAGGGTATTACTTAGTACTTATAGAGTTTATAGCGAGTACTAAAAGCGATCTTCTACTTTTTATCTTCCTTTATATAGATTAAATTATATACTCCGCGAAGGTCTAAGGCCGTAAACTATTTAGCTCCTTAGAGTTAATCTTATAGCTTAAATATTAACGATAAGAGGTAACTATTTTTAATAATAATCTCGTTAAGCTTTTAGTAATTAATATAAAGTTAAAGAGATTCGTTCTTTTTTAGTATAAAGAGGATTAGGTATTTAGCTAGTAATTTTAAAGGTTATATAAATCTCTTTTTTATATTTTCGTTAATATATTTCTATAACTCTATCTCTTACGCTTTTAATAGCGGATAGATACGTTCTTTAAAAGAGTTTTTTTCTTCTACTAGTAGTATTTCGTAGTTTTATAGTTAATATTTAAGTAGTATAGCTCGAGTTTTATTATTCTTAAATAAGTCTTTATAATCTCGATATTTATAAGGTATTTTTAGTTTCTAAAGTACTTCTTTAAGTTCTTCTCTTTAATTTAATTCCTTTACTACTCTATTAGCTTATCTATTTATTATACTCAATCGATATAAGGGTTAAGTTTAGACTACTCTTATATACTATTTAAATTCGAATTATAGTCGATTAATTAGTTATCTTCTTAAAGAGTTAATTAGGAACTCTATTTAATCTAGCTAGTTTAGTTCTAATATATATTCCTCGTTAAGGTTTTCTATAACGTTAATATCTATTAAATATTATTTCTCTTAATATTATATCCGTATTATCTAGATCTCTTTAAATACCGTATTATAGTTCTAGTTTATTCTTTATAGTAAGAACGAGTTATACTTTTATATCTTTTATTCTTAAAGATAGTAAGTTACGAAGCTCTTAGATACTATACTTATATTAGTACCTATATTTACTATTACTCGAACGGTCTTTTTATTAATATATATATTAACCTTTATTAACTTAAGATTATAATTTCTAAGTATTTAGTTATAGACCTTCTTTAGCTTTATTACTAGTTATCTCTTCTAGCGACGGCCTTATCGTTTTTTAACGTACTATTTAATTTAAAGTTCGATATTACTTCGTTAATTATATTTAATCCTTTAGCGTAACTATTACGAATACTAAGGGACTAAAAGCCGACTCTCGCTAAGAATTAAACGAAAGAATAGCTATATATATTATAGCTAATTAGGGGCTTAACTCCTTTACTTTCTTTTAAGCGGTAAGTCGTTATTTATAGATTAGTTTAGCTATTAATATAAGATTATACCTTATTATAATTATCCTTAATTAGTATAAGACTAGTTCTAATAATTCTTACCGCTTATCTACTATATTAGAAGACCGTAAGAAAGTTGCGTTCGACTAGTAAATAGTTAAAAGAAGAAGAGAGCTACCTCGATTAAGGGAATTCCTTAACTAGCTTAAAAGAGACTTCTTTCGTCTTATAATAGCCTCTTATCGTTAGATAAGGGCGTTATCTATATCTATTAATTAGGCTTCTACTTAAGTAAGAGATATAGCCTAATTAACGTAGCTATAGCCGCAGCTATAGCCCTCTAAAAGAGTAGCTCTAACCGTTAATTAGGCCCCTACTTCAGCGAGTAATATATAGCCGTAGCTCGCTAAGAAAGAGGCCGAACCCTTAAATAAAGTAGAGAAATAACCTACCTCTAATATACCCTAAAACCTAGAGAATCTAGAAGATTTAAAAGATCGAGAAGAAGAGGATAATAACGACGATAACCTCGTTCTAGTACCTCTACGATAGTAGTTAGCTAACGTAAGAAAAAGAGTATAGAGAAAGATTACTACGTAAGAGGTAATTAAAGAAATTAAGTGTTTAAATAAAATTAATACGGGTATATAACTACTACTCTAATCCCTACTAATTAGAAGCTTAATTAGTAGGTAAAAATATAAAAGAATAGGTTTCGATCTTATTAATACTAATTATCTTAAATTACCTTAATTACCCTAAAAGCTAGAATTATATAATAGTAAAGAAGGTTTTAAATAGTTATACTTCTAGCTAATAAAGCTATTAGTCTAGATACGCGCTCTAGAGTTTTACGATTAGTTAGAAAGATAAAAGGTAAACTAGGCTACGAGAAGCCTTAGCGATAAACTACTAATAGCCTTTATAAGAAAAGATATTACAACTTAAGATAAGTTTAAGAAGTTTCTTAAGAGTACGCTATTTGATTCGTTAACCTAGATAGTAAAGGTAATAATAAAGCTAAAGAAATTTAGCTAAAAGAAGTACGACGATAAGTAAAAGAAACTCTATACTATTTATAGTCGCCTTAAAGCGCTACGTAAAGATATTAACTTAAAAATAGATAAGAGTATCTTCTAGACTTAGTAGTACCTATTATCGTTTAATAAAGATATTAGAACGAAGATTTTAGGAGAAATAACTACTTTTATAATTATTAATAACGTTAAGTAACGTACTACGCGTTATATATACCTTATAATAAGTAAGGTAAGTAAGACTTATAATTCTAGAGCTACCTCTACGGCGCCTATACGGCTACGGTAGAGGGCTTAAGGAAAACTATAAAAGAGGGCTAAATAGGGCTTTAATTCGCTTATATAAGGTAACCCTTCTTAATAAGAGGTTAAGAAGGTTAAGGTAAAGAAATTCTATAAGACTAATAACCGAGGACCGTAGTATTATAACTATAAGGGATTTAAGTATAAGTAAGCTAATTATAAGAAGCCTAAATTAAAAAACTAAATACTAATATTATAAATATAACCGTAGCGTTAAGTAACTCTTAATTATTATCTTAATATAGAGACTACGTTAAGATCGAGGTTAAGATAGCTATAGTAGGATAAAAGTAACTACTAAGAGCGCTAGTAGATTCTAGTACTAAGTAAGACTTTATATTATAGCTAACTATTAAACGCCTAGGAATAAAGGTAATACCCTTAAATACCTTTAGTAAGGCTATTAATAAGTATAGAGTTAAGCTATATAAATAGTATTAATATATCGTTTATACGAGAAATATATATAAAAAGAGTACTACTCTCTTTTATAATATACTCGCTACTAATATTAATTAGTTTAATATAATCTTAGATATAAGATAGTTATATAGAATCGACCCTAATATATATTAAAGAGAAGGTACCTAGGAGCTCTAGCTAGAGGCGAGACCTCGGCGAAATAAGACTCTAAATTAATTAAAGGGAGAGACCTAAGGTACTAAAATAGAAAAATTAACGAAAGATAATATAGTACGTATCCGTAGCGTTATAGTAGATAAATTAGTTTAAGGCCTTAGGGATAAGGTATTATACGCTAGCCTAATTATAGATAGGCTAACGGAATAAATATAGCCGCTAAGCGGCTAGTACGACTTATAAACTAATTAGAAGGAGTACTAAGGGATAACTATTATATTAAGTATAGCGTATACTCTACTAGGACTATTAGCCCTACTATAAAGCTAATAGGGCGAATAGAGTACGTAAAGGATATATACTACTTTAAGTAAAGCTACTTATTTAGATAAACTCTTCGTAGTTAACTTATATTATATACTCCCTCTTACTAGTTCTAGCTAGTTTCTAGACTTATATTAATACCCTCTACTATACACTACTCTATACCTTATAATAGCTAATACCTACCTAAAGTACCTTTAAGGCTTTAATTATTCTTATATAGTTAGTTTTAAGGAGTACCTTTAATATAAGGAGAATATATATATAATATAATATAAACCTATACTTAACTCTAATTTCGATTCGATAATAAGGCTAAATAGGCCTCTAACTAGCGAGTATAAACTAAGAAGATTAAAGGTAATAAGAGATCGTATACTAGATTTATACTAAGAATTTAATAACGTTACTACTAATTCGAGTACGTAAGGATTACCGTTAAAGGTAAAGGTAATATAGTCGATTAAGTTATAGCTAAAGACGACTACCTTATATAGGCTTATCTACTCGTTAAGTAGTAAGGAACTTAAAACTCTATAAGAGTATATTAAGAAAGTATTAACTAAGGGATAAATTAAAAGAAGTAAGTCCTTTATAGGTACCCCTATCCTCTTCGTACTAAAGAAGAACGGTAGTTTACGTTTATATATTAACTACTAAGGGATTAATAAAGTAATCGTTAAGAATTAATACTCGTTACTCTTAATCTTAAAAATCCTAAATCGCTTTAGTAGCGCCTAAGTATTTACGAAACTTAATTTACGAGATACCTATTATAGAATACTAATTAAGAAAGAAGATACTTAAAAGACTACTTTTCGTATATAATACGAATAATTTAAGTATCTAATAATACTATTTAAGCTAACTAATACCTCGGCGACGTTTTAGTCGTATATTAATAAGGCTCTATAAGGGCTTATAAACGTAGTATATATTATATATATAGATAATATACTAATCTTTAGTAATAGTATTAAAAAGTACTAAAACTACGTAAGATTAATACTAAGAAGACTAAGGAAGTATATTCTCTTTATTAAACTATTAAAATATAAGTTCTATATCTACGAAGTTAACTTTTTAGGATTCTAAGTTAGCGTAAACGATATATCTATAAACCTATTACGAGTAGTAGCTATTTAGAAGTAGCTTAAGCCTAAATCCTTTAAGAATATCTAGGTCTTCTTAAGTTTTATAAACTTCTACCGTAGCTTTATTAAGGGATACTCCTTAGTAGTTACTCTATTAATAGACCTTCTTAAGGGAATAAAGAAAGGTAAGAAGACTAAATCGTTTAAGATAAATAAGAGGGTAAGAAAGACCTTCAGCGACCTAAAGCTACGGTTCTAAAAAGCCTCTTTCCTAACTTACTTTAATCTAAAAAGAGAGATTTAAGTAAAGACGAACGCCTTTAGCGATAGTATAGAGGCTATTATCTTATAAAGGTACTAAAATAATAGTCTTAGCCGTTTTATATAGCGATCGGTAGCGTTCTACTTAAAGAAGCTTACGAAAAAGTAGAGAAACTATATAATAAGAGATTAAGAAATACTAGTAATCGTCTAGGCCTTTAAGGAATAAAGGTATTACTTAGAGTCTCTCGTTACTATAGTTAAAGTTATTACGAACTATAAAGTATTACTAAAATTTATAGATATAAAAGTATTAAGTAGAAAGCGATAAACGCGCTAAGCTAAGTTTCTAATCGTCTTTAACTTCGTTATTCGATAGTGAGTAAGTAAGAAAAATCCTATCGATAAGCTATCGTAGAGGCTAGACTTTAAAGATTAAACGCTCGTAGATAAGAAGCGTAGTAATCTACTTTAAGAGCTAATCGCTTTATATAGCTAATTAAGGACTTATTTAGACGTAAGATTACGTTAGATTCGAATATTAAGAGACCTTAGCTAGGTAAGGCTAATATTAATTATAGTAATAACTAGAGCTTAGTTACTTCCTAAATCGTACTCGTAGGATAGTAAATAAAACACTATCTTAAGAAAGATACTAGTTACTATAGTAGCTAATACTAATAGTATTAATACCGATACTATAGACCTTAATAATAGTAGATTAAGAAAGGTAAATTAGAGCTAATTAAGGCCCTATTTAGCCGAGAAAAGAAATAATATTAAAGGCTAAGATATTAATTTAGTAACTAAGTAACTTTATAAACTTAAAATATATATTTAAGATATCTAATTATAAAAAGTATTTATCGCTAAGCGAAGATAAGAGAAGTTCCTAAATAGCTAGGTAAATATTCTATCTTAAAAAGGCTACTAGAAGGTCGATAAAAAAAGGCCTTATTAGATATAATAAACGAGTTTATATCCTAAATAACTCGTTTATAAGAGGAGAGATTATATATATAAACTATAATAATCCCTAGTCTAAGAGATACTTTAGTATTATAAGAACCCTAGAGGTTATTTAGCGTTACTACTAGTAGCTATATATAAGATAAGATATAAAGAGTTACGTAGATATATACTAGATCTATTAGAGAATAAAAGTACCTAAATATAAGTCGTATAAGATACTAGTATCGCTACCGCCTTTAAAAAAGCTATAGTAAGGTATTACTATAAACTTTATTATAGGACTATCGCCTTTCCTCTTTATAGGATAGGTATACGATATAATACTTATAGTAGTCGATAGATATTCTAAGATAACTTAATTTATTAGGTATACTAAGAAAATAACGACTATTAATTTAGCTATATTATTATTTAATAACGTCTTTAAGGTATATAGCTTCTTAACCTTAATCGTAAGCGATTAAGGATCTCTATTTATATTAAACTACTAGAATACCCTATACTACTACCTTAAGATTAGAAGAAAGCTATTAATCGCTTTCTACCTATAAACGAACGAGTAAACGAAAAGAATAAACTAGTAATTAAAGTATTACCTCCGCTATTATTTAAATAAAGAATAAGATAACTAAGCTAAACTTTTAAGTAGTACTAAATAAGCGATTAATAACTTGATAAATTTAATAATATTAATAACTCTATTTTAGATTATACTTAATTACGCCTCTAGTTCGCGAGTAAATATTAACCTTAAACTAATAACTTTAGAAAATTAAAGCGCTTAAGAGCGAGTAGAAAAGGTAGTAGCTTTAAAGAAGAATCTTTAAAAGTCTTAAGAGAAGATATAAGTAAGTATTACTAAGTACTATAATACGTACTACGCTAAAATATCGTTTAAACTTAAAGAGAAAGTTATATTATCTACGAAGAACCTTAAGCTTAAACGCGTTAGTACTAAACTAAGCGATAAGTTTATCGGATCTTTCTAAATAGAAAAGAAGGTCGATTCTAATACGTATAAGCTAGAGCTTTTATAAAAGTATAGTAGACTATATATAATATTTTATATATCGTTACTATAGCGGTTTAATACTAGAGAAGAGTATAAACTACCTAAGGTAGTAGATATTAAGAGCGAGTTAGAATACGTCGTTAAATATATACTTAATCGCTATACTAGAAGAAAGAAGATCGAGTATCTAGTATAATAGAAAGAGTAAACGAAGAACTAGAATTCTTAAGAGCTAAAGGAGTATATTATAAATATAACTACTAGTATTAAAAACTTTAAGTAACGAATAGTAAAGACTATAAAGAAAAAGATAAAACTCTAAGTTATTAAGGCTAATTAAGGCCCTAATCGCCGCGTTAAATATACTTATAGCTAGAGAATTTTACGAGCGTACTATATAGGGATAAAGATATATAAAAAGAAATATTATTAAAATATAAAGCTACCTATATACTATAAAACGCTTAAGTTAAATAAAAGAAATATATAAATAGCTAAAGCTATTAGATACACTAAAGGAAACTACTACTTATAACTATAACTATACCTACGTTTATAACTACGCCTACGACCGCGCCTAAGATAAAACTCGCTAGATCGAGTAATTTAGCTTATTTTTTAGTTAAGATCTATTAGACGTAAGAAAGCCTTTATTATAAGTAGCCTAGCTTATACTAGCGCTACCTACGTAACCGAACTAGCCTATAGTACTAATACGCTTAATAATTAAGTAAAAAAAGAGTCGATAAAGAGAGAACGCGAGAAAACCGTTAAGGTAAGAGATTAGTAGCCTACGACTAACGGAGCGAGCGGAGAGAGCGAAGCGGCTAAAAGAGACTATTAGCCTATTAAAGACGAAGAGGATCCTACTTTCGTAAAGAGTATATAGTCTAAAGACTAGCCTATTATAGGTAAAGAGCTAAAGAGCGATATTTAGTCTAAAGACTAATAGCTTATTAAAGATAAAGAAGACTAAGGTCCTATAAGAGTAAGAAAAAACGACCTTAAGTCTCGAGCTTATTAGCCTACGAGTACCGGATCGAAAAAAGGTACTAAAGAGAGTTACTAGCCTACGAGCGGCGACTAAACGACTAAGTCGTTACCGTTTAAAGCAACGAAGTCCTCGATCTTAAAAGATCGAGTAGGAGGATTCTCTAGAGTAACTAAACGATAACGATTATTCTAGTTCTTTTTAATCTACCGCTATAAAGTAGTATAGAGCCGCTTAAGGTTACTAGCTTACTTTTTAATCTAGTCCCTATATACGTTAGTACTACCCTAGAAAACGTAATAAGAGAACTTATAATCTAGCGAGCGAGAAGGCGCCTAATAAGTCCGTAGACTCGCGTATAAGTTTAATATTAGCTATTACTCGACGAGTAACGCTCTAGTAGTCTTTTTGTACCTATTTTATTATTAATAGCTAAAGAAGATTAATAATTATTAAATATAAACTATAAAGTACGTCTCGTTAATATATAAGCTCGAATACTACGAGTATCGCCGCTTAAGATAAATATAGTTATACTTAATAGCCTACTATAGCGTTTATATACTTAGAAAAGTTAGTACTAAGCGTAATTTATAAAGAGAAGTATATATAAATAATAGATATATTTAAAGTACTAAACGTTATTTAAATATACGGTTTAGAGCACCGCTTAATTATATTTATAAGTAGCTACTTAACGTTAGTTCCTACGCGCTAACTAGGGACTTAATTGATAGTAATATTATACTTATTATAGTATTAGTTATATAAAGAGAAAAGAAAATTATAAAAGTAGAAACTACTTTATTAATAATAACTATATAAGATAATAATAATAAGTAAGGCTATAAAGAACCTTTACCTTATTATTACCGCGATATAGCGCGATCTTATTATCTCTATACCGGTAAAGAAAGTTATATCTAAAGAAATTTATATCTAAGGGTATTCTAAGTAGCTAAGTAGAGACCTACTTAAGCGTAAAATATAGAAAAATAAGAAAATAAATAAGATAAGTATAAATAAAGATAAATTAGTAAAGTTAAAGCTAATTAAGGACCTATTAGTTCTTTATTACTTACTATTTTTAGAAAATAATACTCGAGGTTACTAAGCTAATAAGTAAGGTACACGAAGTATAAAAAGAGAAAAAGAAATTTATAAGCGAACTAGGATTTAAACCTAGGCCTTAATAGTACTAAGTATAGGCTACGAGCTATTATATATATTACCGCTATACTACTCGCTACTATAATACCCTTTTTAAGAGCTAAATAAGAGAAAAGTCTAGTATAATTATATATATACGCACTTAAGGACGAGCTACCTTTAGAGAAAGAGGTAATTATTACGAATACTAAGGAACTAAAGGCCGACTCTCGCTAAGAATTAAACGAAAGGATAGCTATATATATTATAGCTAATTAGGAGCCTAACTTCTTTACTTTCTTTTAAGCGATAAGTCGTTATTTATAAATTAGTCTAGCTATTAATATAAGATTATACCTTATCGTAATTATCTTTAGCTAGTATAAGACTAGTTCTAATAGTAATATTCTATCTTAGATATATTTTAGCGTAGTAAACGTTTAAAATAAGATAGTTATAAAGTCTATTTATTTTATATTATATATCCTTAGTATATATATAAATTAGGGCTTACCCTATAATCCTTAGAGTAATAGATACTCTATATATTCTTAATATATTCCTCTTTTTCTAGGTCGTTAAAGTTAAAATATTTATATTAATACTAAGCCTCTTACTTATATATTAGATCCTTATACTAGTCTTAGAACTATTAATTAGTTTAAAGTACTATTTTATCTTTATTTTATCCTACGATCGCGATAGTAATATACTCTTTCTCGTTAAAGTTAGTTAAAGAGTCTTTAATTATAAAGTTTATTATAATCTTTATTTTACTTTATAGTTTTTTACCGATATAAGGTAATTCTTAAATCTAAGTAAGTAGATATATTATTAGTAGTATATAATCGTTCTTATATTAAATTATATATCCTTCTTTAACGTTTAGAGTAATATAGTTAAATTTAAGCTATAAGTTAAAGCTAGATATATATACTTTAATACTTTCTTTTCTATTAGTATATTATATTATCCTAATCTATTTATAAGTTCGTACTATAATCTATTCCTTATTTTAGATAAAGGTAGTAGTTTCGGCTAAAGGCTTTTTTATTTATTTAAATTCCTTAGTTAGTTCCTTTATATAGTCTTTATATACTCTAGAAGTCTTATATAAGTCCTTATTTATTAAGGTCGAGTATTTTAACTTAAGATATTCTACGATTAGTCTTAGAATCGTAGTAGTACGTAGAGGATTCTATTTCTTTAATTAATTAGTGTATACCTTAACTTCTATAGCGAGTTTCTCTACGTACTTTATATATTCGTTAATTATCTTACTAACTTTATTCTTACTAGATAAATATTCCTTTAGCTTTTAGTATATCTCTCTTTTCTCGATTTCGTAGTCGATACTAGGTTTATATTTACGCTTAAGTAGTTTTTTATATTTCTTTAGGATTTTAATTATAATATCCTCTACTATCTATATTAGTTCTTATTATTATAGCTTAATAGAGTTATAAACGATTTATTCGATCTTAGTATTATATTATTCTACTTTAAACTCGCTCTTAACTTATTTCTAGTATTATATTTTTATAATTATATATTCTTTATTTATATTATACCGTACGATTTTTAAGTTCGTACTTTTAGAAGTAACTACTTAGTAAATATTCGCTTATTATTAAGTTTATTTCGTATCTCTTAGTTCCTTATATTTAAGGTATAATAGTATTAGTATAAGCTATTAAGGCTCTTTCGAATAGTAAATTAAGCTAGTAAGAGTAGTATTATAGGTAGCGACTTTATCTACTATATATACTTATTTCTAGTACTATATTTTATAAATAGTCTCTTCTTAATTATACTAAATAATCTCTAGGTTTTTATTTATAGGAGTTAGTACCTAGTGTATATTTACTTAGCGTATAGCTATTTTCGATCTTTTAGATTTCTTAAGGTACTATCTCGACTTATCTTTCTCGAATTAGTATATATAATAATTATCGTTATAGTACGCTATTTATAATATATATTTATACTTTAAATATTAGGTATCGCTTATATTAAGTTCTTTATTTTATTCGTTAAGTAAAGTATCCTCTTTATTAATAGAGTCTTCGCTCTTACTAGATTATTTCTTAGCTATATTTACTTATTTTCTCGTACTTTAATACTCTCTAGTATAGTATTCTTTCTTATTATATTAAAAGTATTCGCTATTCTTTATACCTTAAGGTTAGTTTTTAGTAGCGGCTAGCTTATAGTTATTATTATATTAAGGTTATCCTCTTATCTTTTTTTCTCTCTCTTATACTAGGTAGTTATTTTATTTTTACTAGTTTAGGTAATTCCTAATCGTAATATTTATCTTCTAATTTATTATATTCGAGTATTACTTACTCTTAGATAGTAACTTCTTCCTTAGTTTCTTAAAGCGTCGTCTTATATATTCTCGCGACTAATTTTTCTTTAATTAGTATTACTAGACTCTCTTATTAAGATTTTTAACGAACTTAATAAGCTCTTATAAGTCTTTAGAGTCTTTCTCTTTCTCGATAATTACGTTTTTAATAAAGTCCTTAAGTTCGAAATAGTAGTTAGACTAAAGCGTTTTATTATTATATTCGAGTTTATTACTAAGCCGCTAGAATTCCGCGGTATAATCGATAACTAACTTAATTTATTTAAGCGAACGTAATTCCTTTATAGTCTTTTAAGTCTCGTTCTTATACTTATAAAGCTTTTAAAATTCGATTACGAACTTATTAATACCTTTATTAAATATTTTATTAGTTTAAGGTTTACGTTTCTTTTTATTCTTCTTAAAGTAGTTCTTTAAGTATACCTTAAACTATTCGGTAGATTTATTCCTTAAGAGAGTACTAGCTTATATAACTTAGTTTTCGTACTTAGTAATACCTTCGTACTTAATATATACTTAGATTTATAGTAAGAAGTTCTTAAACTTTAATCGATTCTCTTAAAAGGGTTTTAAATTCTTAATCTTAAGTTAAGTACTATCGTTAATAGTACCTAGAAGAGTAAGGTTAGTAACTAAGAAGTTACTAGGTTTATCGCTAGTCTTAGTAGTAGGTATCTTATTTTTAACGTTAAGTAATTAGAACTTATTAATAAGATCTATTATTACTAGAGATAAGGGTCTTAGCGATAGTATAGCGTTTAATATACTTATACTTATATACGATTAAGCTTAGTAAGTATAGTAGTTAAAATATTATAAGACGTTATTCTCTATATAACTAGTAAGAGTACGAGTAGAACCTCTTATTTTACTTAAGTAAGCTAGGTTAAATATTATATAAATAAGTTATAGTAAGGTCTATTATATATAAGTAGGATTTTAGTATAACTTAAGTTAACTATAAAACTATAGAACTATATAAAGAAGAGTTATATTTATATACTTATATTTATAATCTCGAATAGAAAGCCTTAGTATAGTATATTAGTATATTAATATAGTCTATACTATTAAGTTAATATATTAGAGTATTACCCTTTTAGGTAGTTACGTAACGGACCCTAGGTTCTTACGTATTAGGCTTCCTTATAAGACCTTCTTATATCCTAACCGTAGCCGCCTCGTGGCTATAGTCCGTAACAACGATATCGACCATAAGAACTATCCAGAGGTAACTAACGCGGAACATATAACGGACAAGTACCCGCTAATAGACCGAAGTAAACATGCCCCCGGCATCTTTTACAACGATTTGATCCTTGTACTTACTCCCGTCTTGTAAATGTCGTGGAGCGAGTCAGTCTCGCCCTGCGGAAACAGTCCTACTGACCAGTCCTGCACGTAACGAACATACCGGACCGTGCGGACCAGTGTCTTCACTTGGTAGCGAGGCAATCATGTAGACAGGACATCGATGACTCCCGCAAACAGAGTACGTCAGCGTTGTTGCGTCGGAGGCAGAGCTGCATGTCTGCATGGAAGCAGGTCGTGTTCACGACGTCGATTTGTAGGACTCCTCTAGGTTGCTGTGGGAAAGTTTGCCGAATACTGCACCTTCTCCATTGGCTGCAAGGATTCGCCATGGGGATAGGGCAGCACATGCGTCCGTAACACATGTCGTAGCCTCTCAAAGGAGTCGCTCAGAAGTACGTGTAATGCAGAGGGAGAAGTAACAGGGGGAAATCTTCGAGGTAACAGAATCACTGCATGCTTTTGTTGCTACGGTTTATCAATGATTTGCCACGGAGCTACGAACAGTGCGAGCTTGTCATAGACACTGCTTCGCTTGAGGCTAATGCCTTGTAACGTTGAGATCCCACTTCCTTCACCTGAGCTGTGAGCCTTTTGCATGCAGCCTCCTCAGTGCTCTTCGAATCTTCCCAACCTTGAGCCGTCTCAGCCTACCCCAAGCCTGTGCCGCATAGAAAGGGGAAAGCGGTCTGTCACCGCAATCTTCCATCATATTTGCTGTAGCGCGTGTACTGACACTGTCTCTGTGATTGATCTGCTGCTTCGAAAACTGCTGTAGCGCAATCGGCGTGTCCCCGCAATAGGTCTTCGTCGAGGGTCCTCGCGCAGATGACCGTCGGAATGGTGGTTCGTTGTTTTTCTTCCTTGCAGGGAAACCGAAGCTGCCTTGTCTCCAGACCCCTGGCCACATCGTATGTTCATATAGTATCGGATTCTGCTGGACCTGGTGGTGCAACCTGACGGTCGTTTCCATGCGCAGTCTGTATCTCTGTATGGCTCTTTGACATATTGTTCTCGCTAATTAGGGTCCGAATGCTTTTCAGCAGACATTTTCCGCTGCTGCAGAAGTGAGGTCGTGCTGCAAGCTAGGTAGGCATGAATAGATGATGGTGATAATGGCCTTGCTCTGGCCGACTTCGGCCTGCTCAGGACGTGGAGCGCGTTCGGAGGCGTCCTGTATCAGAGTACCATTCGATCCTCTCGCTGTTTGCGATTTCGTGCTGAAGACTACCCTCCATGAGCCTGCGGTATTCTCCTCTCAGCAAGTCGAAACCTCTATCCACGATTATATATGGGCGTTAGTAATGCCAAGTACGAGTTCATCGTGTCATGCCAGTGCTTGCACTTTTGAAGCATGGATGCTCTTGGTGTCGGCTTCAAGGAGAGACTGTTGAAGTGCCATTCGTGGCGAGATCTGGGTTATTCGAGGATGTCCTAGTCCTTCGACGGCTCTCAGTGAACGACATAATAATCGCAGTCAATACTGACTGCCAGCTGGTGTCGTATTCGTATGCGTTCGAACGAAGGATGTATATTTATCTTGACAACTAGGCAATGGATTTTCGTTTTCTATTGCAATGACCAGTCTGTTCCATCAAACGATTTTGCCTCTGGTATCGTACCGTCCTCAGCAACACCATCTCTTGTTCGTCTTGTACATGTCCTCTTTATTCGATTTGGCCTGCGTAGCAAACGATCTTCTTTACTTCCTGACATTCCCAGGGGTAGCCACCACATTGTGTAGTCTTTGAAACCGTAGTGACCAGTGTCGATGCTGCGTAGGGCGGCAGTGCAGCGTGTGTCGCTCCGGCGACCTTCACTCCCAGTAATGTTTTAAAGTCGCGGTCTACCTGCTATGACTCCAAGTCCAAGTGCAGGTCATTGCTTATTGCGCTCTGCCAGACTCTGCAGAGCTTTTTGTCGAGTGCATCCATTGGCGAACAAACATAATGACCAAGATGTCAGACTTTTGTAGTATAAGGTCTCGATGCATTCAGGGTTGTCAGTTGTCCCGTTCAAGGTTGTGGCCGCGTCGCTACCATATGCTCGACGACCCTGGCCACATGATCTGGCAACAGCCAGATCAACAGCCACTCGTTCCCCTTCACCAAGAAGTTATCGAGATCTAGCCCGTATGGTCGAAGCAGGGTCAAAATGTCCCGTCTGACGACGTCGCTTCTCACATCTGAAGCATGGAGAAGGATCGTAAGCCTCTGTTGCGCTGTCAACGACCAATGGGCACCAAAAGGTCCTTGCGAGGTTTCGCGGGCAACCCTCTCAGCCTCTGGCTGCAGGATAGGATGATTCACGGCATAAAGAGCTGGCGCACCATACTCCCTATTGGAGGTGAGATTGAACGCAGCTTGGATCCTCAACGCAGTTGCTCTGTCCTCGTCGGATACGTTGTCGTTGCTCGAAGCATGCCGGGCTTGAATGGATCTCAAGTCATCGACCATCTGCTTACGGGTTATGCCTGACTGGTGGACAACCAATTTGGACCTCTCCAGGAGAACCTGAGCGTCTGGACTACGGAACAGTCGGAGCGCTCGGGCACGGTCGTTACCTGCGACATTGACCACTGCTTGGACGCCTGCTGCTCCCCACAAGTTTCCATTCCTCATGTGCTCGTCGATCAGCTTCAGCAATTTCCGGTACGAAACAGTGACTGCATCGACATCTTTCGAATGAACGTCATCGAGACTTGCAGCGGGCGCAGGAAGAGGTGCTTGAGGTGTTGACAGTGAGCCAAGCTGTGTTGAACTGTTTTCACGTCGCGGTCGCTTCGGCGATACCTGGCTATTACTGTCATCATCATTTCTGATTCGCTTGGCGGCACCACCGCTGGTCAGAGACTCAGGCGTTGGGTGAGCTCGTGATTGCATTACTGGACCTTCAAACACGTCGCCGCCTCGAGCCCTCTTTGACGGCACTCCGGGCTCATCTAAGTCGTCTGCTCGACCTCGCTTGGTGCCTTGGCTGTTTACGGTAGGTTCGTCTACGCGTGATGTCTGTGGGTAATCCTGATCAGTAGTGAGGTCATAGTCAGATCTCTGGTCGTTGACAGCTGACTCAGCCAACAGTGCCGGACCATAAGTGAAGTCTCTAGTTGGCAGAGTGGGGGCTTCAACACTATGACCTCCGTTGGTTGCCTGGACTGCTGCTGAAACGGAGCCTTGTGACACAGGGGTTCGGACGGCTTCAAGACCAGTTCGTCGAGCGGGAGCGGATGGCGTGTCGTGGGCTGCTGTTCGTCGCTGTGCTTGTTGTCGAGGAGGGGCAGCAGCAGCTTTGCTTCCAGCATTTTCTTCGGCCTCCTTCAACGCCCTAGCTCGCTCAGCTCGCTCTCTTTTGGCCTCAGCGGTGTTGTGGTTATTATACCACGCGTCCTTGTGGAAGAGCTTGGCCGAGTCGTGGTCATTCAGGAAGAATTCTCGCTGTGGCCAGTAACAGGTACGGCACTTCCCTGTTGCCGTTGAATCTTTGGTATTTCCACCGTCTCCGGCTTCTTCGCCTTTCAGATATGCTCTGATGGCTCCTGCGCCGCGGCACGTCGTGCATGCCCCTTGTCTGGGTCTACCATCATGGCATTTGCGGGAATGGTGGGCACATGACAAGCATTTCCCATTCAGGGTGTCGGCAGGCTTGCCTGGGCCTGGACAGTATGAGCTAGGCTGCGGACGCTCATTGAGAGGGATGTTGAACGGCCATGGGTGTGAAGGGTTGTAGTGGTTCGGAGCCCATTCGTGGTCTTCCCATTTTTGACCCTCCCGCTTTCTGTCCGCAACCGCTTTCTGCAACCTCTTAAGTTCTCCTCTGGAGTCACGTCCGGTAAGAGGAAGGGGTGGCCGTTGAGGTCGGGTGCGCGAAAGCTAGGGTGATTTCGAGCGTACTCGTTCAGCCAGTCCTGTGAGACGGGGACTCGACCTGACGGTGCCGCAGCTGTGGACCCACCTGTCACGAAAGGTGATTGGTTGACACTACTGGCCGAAGAATCTGACGTCTGTACATCGTTCGGAGGAGTTGAACTGTATCCTGCATCTGGTTGACAGCTCGGAACACCATTCTATGATGTTGAGTTGCCAAACAGACCAGATTTGGACGGGACAGAAGTCAGGTCGTTGAGCAGATTGTCGAAGGATTGTGTCGGCTGCAACATTGGCTGAGTCACCTGGCGGATCGATGGCGTCAAGTTCGAATTTCCTGATGTTGGATTCATGCCATAGTGGATCTCTCTGGTCAGTGGTGTGTACCCTGGTGGTGCGACAAGTGAAGAGTCCATGAGGCCATATCCATTGGGTTGTTGATGACCGTAAGCGGAGTTGCCTTGATAGCCAGTGCCCTCGGTCATGGAGCGGTTGCCGAATGCAGACATATGCGATGTCGGTACGGCAGGCAATGAGGTCGGATCGTGGTTCACATCAGAATATGGCCTTGTGCTCGTACCATGACCAAAGTGGGGCGATGCCGACGACTCAACCACCAACGGTGCGGCGGGCCGACCTGCACGAGCTGCAGACTGGAGAACTTGCTGTGTTGTGAACGATGTATTGTCAGCTTCTTCTCCCAATGTCAGTCCAGGAGCCATTTGCGCTTCGGCGGTGTTATCGAGGGTTGCGCCTGAGGCGACAGAAGCAGGTCGGTCCTGGTAAAGTTGCCCAGATGCAGAATCTTCAACCAGATCGTCGACGAGGTATCCTCCTACAACGATGTCAGCAGTTTGCGACGACAAGTCAGAAGGCCCAAAGCACTTACCGTGCAGAAAATCTTCATATGAGAAGCCATCAATCTCTTCAAAAGCGATGTCATGAAAAGCCTCTAGGGCATCGCGACCATCAAAACTTGGAGAAGGCATCTTTATGTTGTGACCTTCGCAAATGGCTGGAAGGTACGAGTAACACTGAGAAGCTTCCGCAAGCTGTCGCAGATGTATTGAAAGATTCCTCGAGTCAAGAAGTTATGATGAACTTTCAAGAAACTCTATGGTCGAGGATGGTTTTGTCGAAAACAACTTCGATGCAACGACAACTATTTCTGTGCAAAGTTGTGTGGGTGGGTGGAGACCATTCATTCACCGATGGGTTCTGCAAAATTAGTGAATCCGATCTAGGTTGTACAGGGCAGCATGCGTGCGGCCCACCCTTATATCCTAACTTCAGTCATCCGATCAGGCAGACAAAGATACGCTTTCAGTCGAGTCGCTGCAGCAACACTATTGACGTGGTTGGGGGGCATCTCAGATCTTCACTTTCCACGTGCACTACGTGCCATATCACCCACATATTAGCAAGGTCGTTTGTGCCTGTCTTGGCAACAATGCCAGCATATGCTCTAGCCGTCGAGGGATACTAGATTGCTTGCCTGCGCGCCCCGAGCTCCTGTGCTATTGAGCTGATATACTTATACGGAACGCTGAGGGCTTGCTGTATGCAGCAGCGGGGAAAGTGACCGGTTCCCAAAGCTGAGGAGGCCTCCTTTGAGATCTATATGGAGGAAGTGTCTCACAGGGTCATGAATGTACATACAAAGACTACGTTGAAGGAGTTGAAAATATGCAATTCTATGGACTGCGCTTGGTACTTGCGAGCGACAAGCAGTTTTCCTATCTATCATGACCTGCCCACGTGGTTAGGAACAGGGTTGTCTGTGAGACACCAAAGCTCTCATGACCAGGTGCCAATCGTCCTGCCACCGCAACATGCCCAGGCCGTCTGTCTCAGCGCCGCTCATGCTGGCACAGTGTCTGTCTTTTACAGTTTTGCTACTGGACATCTCTGCCTAGCGTTGGGCCATGTGTTGCACAACGTACTCCATTTGCAGCCATACAAATGGCGGGACGGTATCAGCAAGGGTGGGGAATTGCCAATAGTCCATGCCAACTGCGTGGAACACAGACACCAGTACGTCCTGAGTTGGTATGGGCGAGACAATTGCGGCATTGGCGATGGTGTCCCGTTGGTTACCTGTCATTCCTGCGTGAATACCAGAAACGACTCCATTGGTATCACCCATGCTCCAGAGACGTGCCATCTCCTCTTCCACACACGATGGAACATACAGATACCCGTAGACGGTGGATGTTCTGTCACCCATACCACAGTTCAGAGCAGCTTGAGCCAGGACCATATCGCCATTGTTACCGCTGAACATCAGTTTCTCGAGTACCATCTGAGATGTCCAGCCAGATTGCTGAACGAGCATTCGAACTTTTTCTAGCTCAAGGTCGCTTGGTGTCTTGGCAATCAAGACGAGCGCCAGCCTCTCGTCTGCGCCAGCAAGGTCCATCACAGCCTGAATGTGGTTGGATATCTGCGTGGAGCCGATTTTGTGGGCGTGTTCCGACCATACTACTATCTGCCGATAGTTCTCTGTGACCGTGACCTTGGGCAGCCGAGATATCAACGCTGGATTGACAACCTGCAATTCAGGCAGCGCGCTGTGTGGTACAGTCAGAGGTGGGTCTACCGTTTGCTCGGACAGAGCATCTCCTTGTTGCACCGTGCCCTGTGTCTGGCCATCGGTATGGGCGTTGACAGGCTGTGTTGGACGTTGGGGCCCCACAGCGTCCCGCTCGGGCACACGTTGTGCAGTGTCCCTGGCACGTGACCGGCTCGAAGACGGAGCATCTGCCTGGTTGCCACAACGAGCAGCCTTCGCTGCGGGCTCAACAGTTCGATCATTGATTTCGCGTCTGCGCTTTCGACCATTAGACTTGATGTTGATAGCTCGGCTGGCGGCGGCTTCGGCCTTACTGGCTTTGAGCTTCGCTATTGCAGCTTGTGTAGCTTTGAGGTACCACCACGCACCCTTCCGTGTTCCATTATCTGAGACTACCAGGTGGAAGAGCTTGACAGTGTCGAAATGGTGCAGCAAATATGGTGGCTGAGGCCAATAGCAGAAGCGCTTCTGTCCAGATTTCTTTTGGTTCGTCTGCTTGGTAATTGCTTTGCTACCCTGGCAGGTCGTGCACCTGCCCTCCGTTCGCGGGTCTATGCACTTGCGGACCTCCTTGTCGCACGTCAAGCACTTGTCCCTGGATTGACCTGGCGGTGCTGTCGTGTCATCTGGGCAGAAGTCTTCAGGGTTAGGCCGATCGTCCAGCTTGATGTTCCATGGGAATGGAAGGTCGGCCTCTTCACTCCAGTTCATCACGTGGTAGGGATGGTGTTTCCAATTGTCAATGTCTTGCTCTAACATAACATCCCAAATGTGCTCCTGCAGCTTCTTCGCATTCCATCCTGGAGACTGTGTAAGGACAATGCAAGGATGGGTTGAGATGTTGGCCAAAGAGTACCCAGGTATCCTGCCTTCAGCTACCATTCGGTTCAGGAACTGTTTTGTGTCCTCCTCTTCGACAGTTGGTGAGCCTGTATTGACACCATTCGAAGCATCAGCATAAGTCAGGGTCACGTTATTATAACTGGCTACTGGGAGCTGAGTGTTCGACAATGGTTCGTGTGCAAGGTTCGGAGCTCGTGGTAGGGCGGGAAATTGAGAGTTGCCAACATATTGGCCGTCCGAAGGTTGCTGATCGTACGGTGAGGATAGCGAATCTGCTCCTGTATGGTCATCGCCTGGCGCCTCTGTATACCGATAAGCTGCAAATTGCTGCTGAAGATCCAAATCATCTTTCTACGACGATCGGCCTCCATTGCCTCCTTGCATGCTGGGTATGTTACTATGCCGCACGTCAAACGCAGCGTGGGGGCTCCCGATGCCAGCGAGACTCTGTCCGTGTCCGCAAGACGAGGTGCTGGTGAGGTAGCCTTCGCTCTCTTGTGTCTCGGTGTGCCTTCGGGCATTCATACCAAGTCGGCCACTTGAGGAAGATCCATTTGATCCATAAGCGAAACTACTCATGTTTGATTCTGGTTCGACCGACAAGGGCTGGGTGGTATAGGTCGGTCGAGAAGGAATGTGGGGTTGATAGGACCTAGACTCCTCACCCAGTCCAGACAACGGGGGATGTACAGCTGGCTGGCCGGTCTTGAGTACAAACGGCTGAGATCTGAATGTCGGCTGAAGGATTTCATCAATGAGATTGTCTACCTGGCCTTGACTCTGGTATGCTGTCATTGTCGCTTCGAACTGTTCCTCGAACATAGCACCAAATTGCGTTGAATAGTCCATGGCAACGCTGGTGGGTCGGTCAGAAGTTACAGAAGTGTAATTAGCTGCTTTTGTGGTATGTCAGTCAGTTTCTGGGAGATGATCTAGTAGAGACAGTTCACTCACCGCAACAAGATCGATATTGGCGCACTGCGTGAAGGTCGCAAAGATCTGTCGGGACCACTGAGTCGGCCTACAAGATCGCACGTTCTTGGAAGATGTCAAGATTGCGCAAGACCTTTGTAATGATCTTGTGCTACTAAGATGAAGGTAACAAAGTCGACGCGTTACCAAGTTTCCTTGAGTCACAACAATTTTGTGCTGAGATCAGGCCTGGAGAAGGTGAAGAGAGCATCCCATCTAAAATAGAGTGGTTGGGGTTGTTATGATGACGCGGCGGCAATAATCGAATCGTCTGCTCGATGGATTCGCACTACACAATATTCACTGACCTCGAGCGAAAAAAAACAAAGCCGGACAAGGCACCATTGTTTACCGGACCCACTTCTTGCAACCCCGAAGCTTGAGGCAACGACCACCACAATGACCCTGGCAAAATTCGGTCTTGGCGCGATTTCCACTTCCTTCACTGTACGTACCGACCTGTCACCCAGGTGAGGGTTGGTTGCACTGCCTGTGCAATCCTCGAAGGCCCCGTCATTGTAGGGCTGGTGGACTAGATCATCCCGCTGATGGACTGGGATTATGCTTATCATATATGGTCTATACTGGCACAACCTTACATGAAGTACGGAGATGTCAGAAGATAGCGTTCCTTGCCTTGCCAGTCAAAAGTACTATCGGCTATGCATTGTCTTGCTATCTGATCAATCGACAAGATTTGTGCTCGTTCGGAAGCAACTACCGCACCTGTGAGCAACCACGCAAACCTAAATACAAACAAGGTCGCACAGCATTTCAAAACGATACAGAAGTGGGCATGGAAAGTCGAGGATGTGGGAGCCCTCAAGGAATGTCAATTTTGATTCGAATTTCATTGTCTAGAAGGTCCACTTTGCATGATGTTGTTTCTATTTGCGTGGATGGGCCACTCTTGATGCGGCCCAACCTCTTTCCATCTTGGCTCTATACAGGCTTTGAAAGCGGAAGAGACGCCTATACAAGACACTTGGCACCGACTTCCCTCCTTTTCTCAGCAGGCCTCGACAGGCTCTACTCTCAGAGCACTTAGCCCTTGCTATCTACCACGTACTACCCCTACACCATCATGGCATCCACCTGAAAGTTCCCCAAGCCATGTATTTCGGCCTTTACTTCCATGCTCAGACTCGTGACGCGTAGTACACGAGGGATTCCAGAATCCGGGCGATGTGATCCGGCACACTCTGTGCGGCATCTTCGGTCCACACACCTTCAGGAACGTCTAATGGCTTCAGCACTTTTCGGATGTGTGACCGAAACCTGTCGTTCGTGACACGAGAGGCGTGGTATAGTATCGACACTATCTCACTCGCTGCCAGTGGCCGATATGTGTCGAACGGACCTCCATCCTTTTCGGCCAAGGCAAGACGCTGCAGCTCTGCTTGGAAGCCGCGGTCTCTGATGAGGAATGCCGCAGGTGCAGTGTACTCTCCACCTAGCGAGACGTTCATGGCTGTCTGGATTCTCAGAGCGAGTACTCTGTCTTTGTCCGTTACCTCGGTAGGATTGAGCTCGTACATGATCTGGATCTCGTTCAATTTCCGAATCATCCCTTCGAGCGTCTCGTCAGAATAAGCGGCAAGCATCACGAACTTCGCTTCCATCACAAAGGGGCATGTGCGGTTTAGCGCCAGTTGTGGTGCCAGAGCATGGTCATCACCTGCGACGTTGATTGCAGCTTGGATCTGTGCTGCTTCCATATAATTGCCCGCCATGTGGTACTGATCACGCTGTTCGTGCAAGCGAGCATACCGGCCTTTGATATCGTCATCAGACGAGGGGTTCGCACGCATTGGACCAGCTGCAGATGTTTCTTCGGACGTTCGAGGCGCCGACAATGTGCTGTCACCGATCTGTGGCATGGCGTTGGTTGCAGTCTGTATTCGAGTTCGCTTTGCTGGCACTTCAAGTTCATCAGGCTCAGCTTCCCGACCTCGCTTTGTGCCCCGGTTGTTTGGGGTCGGCTCATTGATTCCTGACAATGCAAACCCTGATGTCACTGGCTGTCCTGATGCCGAGATCAAGCCCTGTGCGACTGGGTTAAGGATGCCAGTACGATAGGGGCCGGGCTCAAACAAGTTTGGTCTCGGTTCGAAGCTTGTCAAGACAGTCTGTGGACGAGTCGGTGGTGCAGCTGACTGTGGTTGTCGTTGGCTAGCAGCACCTCTGGCCCTCGCTGCCTGAGCCATTTCCGCAGCCTTCCTAGCCCTTTCCTGGCTCTTGGCAGCGGTGGCTCGCGCCCTCGCCTCCTCTTTCCTGGTCCTCGCCTCCTTCCTGGCACGGGCGGCTTTCAGCTTTTCATCGTCCTTCTCGTGTTCAGCTATAGCCTCAGCGGTGTTACTGTCAATCCATCGGCAATCCTTGTGGAAAAGTTTTACCGTGTGGAAATCGTTCATGAAGAACTCTCGTTGAGGCCAATAGCATCTTCGGGTCTGACCAGATGCTTTGTCTCTCGCGTCTATACTCTTGAGGTACTTCTGTATGCCTTTCGCACCCTGACAGGTTGTGCATTTTCCGTTTACTGTCGGGCCACCATAGCACTCACGATCGTTGTGCTCGCATTGCAAGCACTTTTTGCCTTCTGCGGTGTCGGCTGGCTTGAGTGGTCCTGGACAATATAACTCTGGCTTCGGTCTTGCGTCAGGTGAGATGTTGAAAGGCCAGACTCTAGGGCTTAGGCCGCGGTGCCACTTCTTCGGGTGATATATATGGTCCTCCCAGTCCTCGACCTTTTCTCTCTCTTTCTGAACATGGTCTCGCATCAGCTCGAAGTTTTCTTCTGGCGTTACATCGGGTCGAAGGAAATCGTGGTGGGAGAGGTCAGGAACGTCAAATCCGGGATGAGTTCTTCCGTACTCGTTCAACCACTCTTGGGCAGTAAGCACGTTGCTTGTATACAGTGCTGTATCGCCGATATCGTTTGGGAATTGAGCCGGGTGAGTACTGCCATATGTGGAAAGAGGTGTTTGCTGCGGGGTGGAGGTATACCTCAGGTTTGGTTGATAACTTGCAACATCATTCTAGGATGTTGGGTTATCAAGTTGGCTATTGCTGGTTGACTGGAGGTTACTCAGTGGTGCAAAGCGTGAGAGCTGGCTGAAGTTGTACCCTGTCGCTTGAGATCCATATCCAGTCGGATAACCTTGATAAGCAGTTTGCTGAGAATGCTGTTGCTGACTGCCGACTGGCATGTAATGTGCTGCTGTGGCAGGCATCTGGGGATGACCAGTGTTCAGAGGTTGCCTATTCGTACCGTTGCCATTGTTGTATGGAAGGGGCAACGACGAGGCTAAGTCCGCACCTGGGTTGGTGATAGATAGACTCTCTCGTGTGATGCTTGGGCGGGCTGGTCGTCGTGGATCAATTGCGTTACCCGCTGCGTCTACATATAGGCCCATTATGCCTACTGCTGGCATATGATCTGAAGATCCATGATGAGCTTCATTGGTCTCGAAGAGGGAGTCGAAGAGTTCCTCATCTTCTGCGGTCGGAATGAAGTTTTCGAAGCTGTCGCCAACCAAGTTTCCATCGACGTCGTCTATGTCGAAGTTAGCATACTGCTGATCTGATGTATGCTCTGTCAGAAACTCACTGTTATCAAAGTCACCAAATATGTTGGACATGTCTCTACCCATGAGGTTGTTCTCGAATGTTGGTGGAGACATCTTTGTTGTTGTGACTTGGAACTTTGAACAGGGTTGTCGAATACACAAAGTTGTCTTTGTCGATCTGGTCTAGGTGAAGGACTGTTGACGAGGTTTCTAGGCTGTTAAGTCTTATGAAGAGTTCTTAGGACTTGGTAGACGAAAGGTTGAGAGCGAAGAAGTCTGTGTCGTAAGCCAAGAGGTGCAGGTATTTATGCAAATCGCAACCTCGAAGGTGAGTACGGGAGGTATGCAGCGCCCGTCACTTTGCCAAGGCAGACTTGACCGACGCCACTACAACAACAAAGAGCGCGTCTTTCTTTGTTGTGACGCAGCGAGTCTCTCAGGCAACTACCTACCTAATCCCCCAACATACTTCACTATTGGCTGCAGGGAGGTTTTTTCTGCTTTGGTCTGCAAGATGGTTTCACTCACTTGTTGATGTGGCTGCCTAGTAGGATATCCCAGTTTGCCAAGACCATCGGATGCTTCAAGCCCGCTCCGTGGTGGTAGGGTGAGGAGGAGCGTCGTGCAGTGCTACAGAGTCTTGAACGAGTTACAGACGACCTCCGATCTTGTTCTGTGAGGCTGACGCCAGCGTGTGAGCCCTGGACCAGTACTACCAAATGTCAACGGATTGAGGGGGATGGGATGGACTGAAGGACGGTAAGATCTGTCCTGGTCCTGCAGTTCTGCTACTGTATGTATATATTAAATTTGAGGTGGTCGATGTCGACCTCCAACACCAGTGTGTGCCTACACCCGTGATGGCTAGTTATTGGCTACCGAGCTAACAGACGGCTGATTGGTGAGCGTCTATCATCTCAATATTGGTCAATGGTTCTCTGGTTAGCTGGTCTGACTTTTCGAAGATCGGATCTGTTGAGTAATCAGGTTGCTACTGAGCTAGACTACGTCTTTTGAAAATGACGTCTAGCCGACACACGTCCTCATAGATCTCCGGTGATGCTCTAACATGTCTTGCGGCTGCCATGGCTTGTGACTGTCTGAAAGGGCGCTCTTGTTGGTGGGAAGGACGGTATCATTCTGGCGTTTTAAGCCCTGCAAGTCCCAAGCTGGTTGTGCACGAGAGTGGTGGCACACTCGGCTCTGGGGTAACTCTACAACTTCGGAGAAGATAGCTCTGAAAGTTGGTAAATAGTTCCTGATAGGCGCTTCCTGTAGAGATTGTTGCCTCTCAAAATGTGTGATATCGATTTCCATCCTCAGGTCCTCCACCCACTATCAGCTCCTAGACTTACACGCCAAATAGCTATCGTGAATAGCATCCCTACTATTGCTAGTAGTGTAGAAGAGAGTCGATCTGCGAAAACAGGAACAATACACTCTCCTTTGTGATCCAACCTCGAGATAACTTCTTTGTCGGGCCCAGGCCCGTGTGCCTACAGTTCATGTATACAACGTGATTCTCTCATCTTTCTTGCATCGGGACGTTGCATTGTTTTTCATTCATGCTGATTTTGGCCTGACCTACTCCAAAACAATTGACGCCATATTGAAGACTTCCAGAGGCGACAAGCCGTTACCTTCCTGTGACATCCTGCTGAGAGTGACAAGAAAATGGTCCAGTGCTCGGATAGCATCAAGCCGCTCGAACAAAGTCTCTGCGGGTCCTGCATATAGCGTTGACATCCAGCTAGTAGCGATGCCGAAAAAGATCTGAAGGTTGGCAGAGGGATCATCGGAGATCGTGTCCTCTTGTACCATCTTGGAGGCGGCACCCTGCATCATCTGGAGGCTAACCTCGTCTTGAAGCTGGAAGATGTGCGTTTCGCCCAGTACAACAGCTTCTTGATGAAATTCGTCGACTTCCATCAGATCCCCATCGTTTGTAGGACCAGGGCCTCTTCCAGCTGGCGGGAAAGCTGTCGCTACTGGCGTGTCGTGTTCCACGTCTAGCTCTTCAGTTTCTGACAGCGTCTCATCCCCTTCAGCCTCCTGTGCACGTCTCGTCGAAGTGCGCCTCTTCCTTTCCACGTTGTCTTGCTCGGGCACGACCGGTGTCGCCGGAGAGCGCTTCTTGCTGGCGCCTTTCCTCGTCTTGACAACCTTTCCCCTTTCCAACCTCTCCTTTATGCCTGCGACCGTGTTTGCGTGGTTTTGTCTTCCACCTTTCGCCGCATGAGCAGCAGGATACGTCCAGTAGTTCTTGCTGGGATCGATCCAGACGCACGTTCGCTTGGTTGCATTCTTGCCACCATGTAGCTTTCGGCAGGTCTCGCATTCTCCGTTCTCGACCTCGGTCCCATGGCATGGCCGGTTGTATCTGATGCATGTCAGACACCTAGCAGCAAATCCTGCCACCTTGACGTCTGCTCCGTCTGGAGGCTGTGGTATGGCGCCTTTCTTAAGGTAATCCCAGTTGTGGAACCGCGTGGGGTCATCTTTTGGCATGGAGGACGGTCTTCGGTAGTGAATTTGCCTGTGGTAGGCCTGTTCTTGACTCGTCCATTCAGCACGTCGGTCTTCAAGTTCATCAGCTGTGAAAGAGACCAGTGCAAGTGAGGAAGCAGAATCTAGATTGCCTGGGTTGACGACAACCTGACTACTGAATCCTGCTCCGCTGGTATTTGATGTATTATACCTATCCATTTCTGCGTTACTGAGTAGGTGTCGGGCGGAAGCTCTGAGAGAACTACCCGTATGATTGACAATGACTGAGAAGTTAGCTTGTTTGTCGCATTACTCAAGATTGAGTCGCTTACTGGCTGTGTGGAAGGCTAGTTTCCGTACAAGGGCACAAAGGGTTGCCTCCGGTACCTAAAATAAGAACTGTTGGTGAGGGCGTCGCTATGTAGATATAGTAGCAAGTTGGATCCGAAACAATGCCAACACCGTGCTCTGCGCAGCTTGACCAGGGCAAGATGTTGAGTGATCGATTACACCGTTTGCGACAAGTGCTATGACCGATTAGATGTTTGTACTAAGAGGAATCGATCCAGGATAATACCATGACAGTGTGAGGTGATGTGCTTGTACAGGTCAGCCAGGATAAACAGCTTAGGAGAGTTGTTTGGTGCTCGCGTGTGATTACTTAACAGCAACAGGGAAATGAAAAAGACCCCACTAGCGCAGAAACGTTGACTAAATTCCCGCAACCAGTAGCTTGTTGCGCCTGATTCGCGAATCCTGTTGATTCAGACATCCCTTCAGGCGGTAGAGATAAAGATGTGCTTCACAAAGCTCACTGGTGACTCCAGGACTGCATATGCTCACAGCTACACAGATACCTCCCTTCACTCGGCCCAACCGATATCCGAACCAGGAAACCGCCCCTTAACAAAAGCAGGTTGCCAGCGATGGTTAGAGATCCCTCCTTTGGAGTGTCTTTGATCGATGGGTGCTGCATACTGCAAGCCTCAGCTCTACCAGGACGGGTGAGAGCGTCCGCGTTCTGAGTACTAGCCGAGAAGCTGAGGTCGGCAAGAAGAATGAGACACTGATATGGCTGAGAGGGCTCCCCAACCCACAGCAAGCAGCTCGTTCCTTGATTTGACAGGCAGATGACTTTGCACAATCCATCATGAGACCATCGCAGACGTGCTTGTCAGAGTATGTCTAGTCGCTGATGAAGCATGGTCCGGTGCTCTGCTTTCTATCAAGCTGCATCTGCGACGGCGCTGCTCGCACCATCGTCTCAAGCTATTTGCATTTCAAGACAGAAGAAGTTGTGCTCTATGTCTGGCAGAGGGTCAGCTTGCTCAAGCGCAGACCAGGATCAACCCGTGCAGCGTGAGACGATTCGAGGTGGACCATATCCATTTATATTCAGCGTCTGACTGCTGGGCACTGATTGATTATCACTGCTTCTTCCAATGTATCCTCCGCACAATCTGTTGTGGGATGCTCCAGGGTCAATAGCACATGCTACTAGCAGCTGTCGAGTCGGTGTCTGAAGATGGAAAAGCCAACCGTTTCCGGGATGCACCGGCTTCGCTGTCCTTTGGCAGTTGACAGAGCAGCTGTGAGCCTTGAGTCGAAATCGCACTGGGTGTCATCATACCGGAATGAGCATAGCAGCATATGCGGGTAACATTATGACCTTGCGAAAAGAATGACTATTGAAGAGAAATAATGGCAAATTGAGAAATTGAAAGGAAGTACGGGTGGTCAGAGCTTCAGGGGTGGCAAAATAGAATAGAGTTCTGTGTAGAGCCAATCAGAGGCCGAAGAATCTCTCCAGCGCAGAGCTCCAAGATTCGGCTTTCTCGTCAATGAGGATTCGTAGCTTTCTCCTTCATCTTCAGTCAACCAAGGACGCAAGTCAATGGCCGTCGTGACGCTCGAAGCTGACCATGATTACTGATTGTACTCCCTACTCATCGTACGAAACAAGCCTGCAGCTTTCTTTGTCTATGGAGCTAAGTTTGGGCTCGTTCGTGGAGTGTGGACAATCATTGTTCTCCGCTCCAAACCTTCGTGCAACTTCACGTGCTGTTGCGGCTGTCAGACTATCTGTCCACTGGGGAAGGTGCAAGCAATGTTTCTTCTAACTGATGTTCGGGTCATGACCCTGAGCGCACCTTCTTTCTCAACTCTACTCTGTTCGCGCTCACATCGACCTGACTCATGCCGGCTACATTGACGCCAACGTCACCAGTTTCTCGGCCGGCATCAACCCCCCGTGTTCTATCATTCTGTTGATATGAAGAACAAGACGCTCGAGTCTTCCGGTCAGCACCACCCGCCTCTCAGCAACGTCATCTGGCTCATCTTCTGATGCACCATCGGCCTGGTCCTGGAGCTCGGCCAATGCTGCAGACGTTACATCGAACATGGAGTTCGTGTTCTCCGCAGCGTCCGCAGTGATCAGGTGATCCCGCAGCATAACGACGGCAGCCTCCCTCATTGCTACCTGGCTCCGTGCGTTTGACAAACCGAAATAGTCAGGCTCGAGGGAAGCTGATGCGTCTTCCTCCTCCGCTTCACCCAACTCGTCTCCACTGTTCACACCTTCCTGCTCTTTCGCTTTGACCTTCCCTAACTTCCTCCTCTCCTCACTCCACAGTCCAGCAGCCTGCGGCGCTGCCTTCTCAGCCTTGCCGTCTCGAGTATTCCAATAGTTGACAATGCCCTGCTTTGTGCCTTTGTTCGCACGTTGATGAGCCGGGTATGTCCAGATGTTCGTGTTGGGCTCCAGCCAACGGCACACTCTCCCAGCGCCCCGACAGACATCGCACTTCCCGTCTTCCACGCTGCTACCACAGGGACGAATGTACTTGATGCAGGACAAGCAGCTCTCTTCTCGGTCAGGCAATTTGACATTATCGCCATCGCCTGGGAACGGTATCGCACCTTTCTCAAGGTAGTCGAGGTGCTCCCACCACTCGGCTGTATTCCTCTTAATGTCGCTTGGCCTGACATAACCGATTGACTCTTGGTACTCAGTTTGCAGCTTGGCGAGTCGAGTTTTCTCAGTGTCAGAGCATGCGCGGACGGGGTTGGCGGCAGCAGGTGGTGCAGTATCGTTGCTGTCTTCGACCCTCAATATGTCGTTGCTGGCCATGGCTTCAAACGCTGCGTTGCTATCTGCGCTACCGATCAGTCATTTGCTAGCTGCCCAGTTCATGACACTCACTCACAGATATGATATAAAGGTCTTGGGTGGATATTCTGGAAGCTTTGGAAAAGGAACGACTCAGACAAGGTATGATCTGAAGAAAGGCTGTCAGTTCGAACGACACCGATGGTCTGCTGTGCTTACATGTATGGTTTCAGATTTGCGAAACACTGGTCAGACCTGCGGTATGGTGCTTTTTGTAAGTCTTGTCAAGAGTTGCAACTGGTATACTAAGCAATTGACTGTCAGCAAACCTTTCGCGTGCTAAGACAAACTTGCGAAGACACCAATGATAGACAAGCAGGACACAAACGCACCTTCAGAGGCAACTGTATTGGTGCGAGGTATCTGGTATACAGCTTGGTTCTGCTCGAGTTGAAGGTTTTGAGAAGAGGAACGGAAAAGTCGAAATATTATGGAATGGACGGGACAGAAAGTTTGTGCGGTGTATTGACAGCCTTGAGAGCAGTGAAAGCAAAAACACCCTTTTCCGACCTGTGTAAGCACGGCTAAGCAATAACACAATACCGGATTCACAATTTCGGCAATGATTGACCGCCCTCCTACCCGGTGCAGCTCAAGGATGTTGAACAATTGTTGTCCGAGACCCAATTATTCATATGATTGCAGCCTCTACGCATTCTGTGCAGTATCTACCACTAATGAGCCCCGGTTTGACTTTTAATAGACCATCTGTACTGCCCAGACGCTTACAGCAAAGTCGAACCAGGGTATCAGCAACGGATCGCTCGACTCAAGTTGTATGGTGAGCTTTCCTCGTCAGCCTACTCTCCATCCTAATGCCTGGAAGGGACCCCCCGACCAATCTATTCCACCGTCCGAGCTTCAGAAAGATGCTTGTGTCGAAAAGCACCTGGAACAGCGGTGATCCACACGGGAGAATTCATGACACCGCAACGGCATTTTGAGGACATCAAAGGAAGACCAGCGTGCAATATTTCGACCGAGCGGTACCTCATACGGGAGGAAACCATCACAGCTCCCAGATCAGACAGGCACCACCAAATATTACGTTTGCGCCCGCCCACAGCACCCGAAAACTCCATAACAGACCGCCTGGCCATGGAGATTCAGCAGATTGCAGAGATCTGCTAACAGGATTAGAAGGATACGATGTTTGGAAGCAGTACGCACAGCTAGCACCTCACAGTCCTTGACTTGAAGCCATCAAAGCTGGGATCCATGCCTGTTACCTGTCCCCTTCTCATTATACTTCGCCAATACGAGAAGCAGCAAACAGGATCCCTACTATCGTGCAGAAACCTCCATACACGTCTGTTTTCGACGCATACCTTCTAGAAACAGGAACGCGAAGTGCTCTCCTCTTTGGCCGACATGAGAGATGAGTAGCAGTAGTAGATTAAAAAGGTATGGATATGGATCGCTTGGAGGGCTGACTCTGTAGGAGGGCAGCCCTCTGCTATATGCTATGCTATGGAACATGAGGTGGTTGGTTGTCCTTCTGTCAATGAGGGCAGTTCCTCAGTCGTGAGCCTACGATCACGGATGGATGCGCAGCCGCTAAGTGAGAGTGATCAGTCAGCTACCTTGAGGTCTTCAGCTGACAGTCACGAAGCGCAGAGACGGGACGAGAGGTCGACAACCATGAGCTACAGTCTACACAAGAGCAGACGGAAGGAATGGTTCAATAGCAGTTGTTGAGCAACAGTTGGAACGAACATACGCCGAGTGAGGACATATAGCAAGATTCAGTCCAACGAGTGATGTGGTTTTCAATGCCTGGCATAGCTATAGCACTAAATGCAAGTACTGTTCACCATGAGGCTGGATCATTCCGTTCTTCGCGCAGCTTCCTGCTGCACTTCTTTGCGCACGCGTTGCCGTTTCCAAGGAGTTCCCTCTAATACATTTACACGAGCTCTCTCTGAGCTGCACTTCCAGCGCTACATGCCTCCCACCTAGCAGTAGTAGATTGGAACGGTATGGATTGCTTAGAGGGCCAGTCTCTCTAAAGGAGGACGGCCCTGCTATATGTTACGGAATATGAGGTGGTTGGGTTGTACTTCTGTCACCACCGAGCCGCGTCTCAAGCTATCACCACACCACTCCTCGATACAGTATGCATCGTCTTTTATCCCTGCCCTGCCACAACAACCTCACTCCAAATTCCTCCTACACTCCGTAGCCCAAAGCTCAAGCGTCTCCCTCTCCACCCCCCCAGCCTCCGACTTCTCCATCTCGTCCATCCACGTCACCAGCTTCAAGTGTGCCTGCGACTCATGTCCATATTGCGTTCTGAAATGGTACATGTCTTGCGTCACGCAACGTCGCATCCAGATCAGATTCTCTTTCGGATCGTCGCAGATGCGATTTATGTTTCGGAACTTCCAGGCCACGTTGCGGATTATGTCTTGGCCGCCGGGGTCAGCGATGCCGAGATGCGATCTGATGTGGTGGGAGGATTTGCTTTCGGGGCCGATGGGCGGAGGAACTTGGGGCGCATGGGGTGTTTGGTCCACGTTGACGAGACTGGAGGGGAGTTGGAGTGTTGCTGGCGTGGGTGGAGCTGGGATGCCAGTGGGTGGTCTGGCAGCGCGTGGTGTTGGTGCTGCTGAGTATGTTGGTGGCTGGGATGTAGCTGGTGTAGGCTGCGGGTGGGAGGTATAGGTGTTGTGGTGGTGGTAATTGAGCACTGGGTGTGGTGCTGTGAGTGAGCGCTGCTGTGTGCTTTGCTGCCCGGCGTGTAGCACTGCTCTGTCTGACAGGGGGTTGTAGGTCTGCGGGGCACCTGCTTGTCTCTGTGGCCTGGGAGAAGGGTCATCATCGCTCTGAACGTTTGTGTTTATGGCCGGGTACGGTGAGGCCAGTGATAGAGACGGCTGTTCTGACGTGGTGCGAGCTTTCTTGAGCTTTTCCTTTTGCGCAGCTCGCAATTGATCTTGTAAAGCCTTAGAATGAATTCTCTTGAGGTTGACTTGTGTTGCATCATTCGTATAACTGTTGTGCATGGGTTGAGGATTGGTTGACGCGTTAGACACGTTTGGAAGAGCTGGCAGCTGTTGAGAACTTCCTGATTTACCCTTCGAGGGCGAGTCATTGGTGTGGATTCTGCTTCTTTTTGCCGGCAGTCCCTCTTTTCCCTCAACCGAGTTTGCGACACCTCCCATTGAAAATACTTCTGAGTGGCCTCGTTTGTTAGTACGGGACACAGCGGATTGCTCAGGCAACTCGTTCATGTCCTCATCATCTTCGCCCGTCAAGTCGATGAAGTTCGTGTCGAAGTCTTGAGGACCCTCTTTAGCATCACCATGCTTTCTGCCGAGTGTCTCCAGGTAGGAGTCGTCAGGGCACCCTTCAGCCAGCTCGTTCCTGTTGAGATCATTATACAGGTCTATGGTGTTGTCGAGGTCGTCTCCAGCCAATGCAAGGGTGTCTGGATCCCAGTCTACCCATTCGGACGACATCTTGAGAGTGGATTCCTGGTCCTTGGGATCTGGAGCTGTGCTAATGGTTAGCCCTCAAGACGTGTGATTGAGCAGGTCTTGCATCAGACATACCTGGTAGACGATCTAGAAGTATGAGAGTTAGCCGAAGAGTATCGTCTCCTGGAGTGCAGCAATTGCTTTTGAGGGGCCAGGGAGTCTTCCGATACTGTTGCACTAGCAGATCAGATCGGAGGTCAAGCTTGGTGGATCAGTAGTATGGTTACCGAAGAAAGATGGTTGATTTACCGCAATATTGGATGCTGTGGGTACTGGTCGCAGGCAAGCAGTATTGAACAAGCGTCGGTGTCAGGCACTACAGTGCAAGTGAGACTTCACTCTGTAGTCCCACCAGAAAGAGTTGCGAGGCATCAGCTAACACAGACGTGGGTTGGGAAGTCATGCGTTCGTCCATATTCACATGATAGTGTGAGGCTCGGAGTGATATTATATAGCAGCATGTTGTGCTGGAATAGTCACACGTTTACTGCTTCTCGTAGCTGCCCTGTCCAGCTTGTACCGGATCCTTACGGCTGTTAGAGGAAAATAGTCATATCGAAGGGTTAGACCACGGAGATAGAGTGTCTTATACTGTTTGTGGTTGATTTGTTTGATTCTAGACTGATATTTGCGCTGCTAGACTAACAAATCTGGTCATTGATCAGCTGTCCCTAGAGTGGGTTGATAAGCAAGCGTGCCTACCGTTCAGAGATCTATAAACTCCCACTTCATCCTCTACGACTAAGTACCAGTCGTAGCATCATACCCCGTGGGTTAGCCCTTGAGAGATGCCTGGGCGTGTTACAGCCTTTTTTCATATCCCATTACCCTGCTTAGAACCAAGCCACCTTCACTCGACCCTGTTTCCCTGTATCACTGGAACTCTTGCATGACATCGTCCAAGCGCTACCTCCCGACGGCAATCAAGCGTCCTGCAAGCGAGCCAAACCGACCAGGAGCTCTGCTCTGAGACCCACACCACGCATGTGTCTATCGTCCAAACTCGAAAGCATCGCATCGATTTGAGTTGTCTCAAGGCCGGGGTTCTGCAGCAGACTTGTGGAGAGCAACTCATACACCTCGCGCAAATTTTGGTGTTCGTTCTCGGTGACTAGACCATGATTCACCATGGCAGAGGCAGCGTTGATCACCGTCTGCGGAACACGAATACCGGTAGGAGTTAGTGTCACAGAACCTTGGTATGGATTCGGGGGTCGACCTCGGAGGTGTGCAGGTATCATTGCCGTTTGGTATTGTCCACTGTGCGCTGGTAAGCTTCGAGCGCGATCCCAGGGCTGTCGAATTGTACCAGTAGTGTATGGCTGAGCAGCCACCAACGGAAGACTTGGTTTGATGGTCGGTGGGGGACCGACTGCAGGCGAGGTGACAGAGTCAGCAGATTGTAGGAAAGCTTGTTTTACAGCCGCCCTGTACCCAGCCAAGCCAACTTTCTCCCGGAGCTTTTGGTAGTCTGGATAGCATGCAATGCCGAGAGAGGGGACCGTCCAAACACAAACACGTTTTTTATCGCTAGTGGGAGGTCCGTCGCAGTGCTTGCATTTCCCATTTTCCAGAAGATTGACATCGCATGCACGAGAGTACCAGATGCACGTGTGGCACTTCTGACCTGGTTCTTTCACACCGCTGACTGGTCGAGCAATAGCACCTGCTTGAACCCAATCATCGTGTGTCCATCCCTCGGTGTGCTCTCCAGGCTTTGGTCCCTTGTCTGACTTTGGTCTTTGACTCTTGTCGGGCTGCTTCTTCCTTTGCTTTCGAACGGGACCTGGTGCAGTGATAGTTCCAGGACTGAGTGTCATCTGAGCCTGAGTTGCAGCAGGTGAAGCCGAGGTAAGTACCGAAGGTAGCGGAGTATACGTGTCAACGGCGGCCCAAGTCCCTGAGAATGTTCTCAACTGTCCACCATAGCTAGTATGAACAGACTGAGAGGCATTGCTCACGTCTGCGTACAACGGAAGCAGTGGCTGTGCAGAGGTGGTCTGGTATGCCGTAGCTGTTGGTAATGCAGCGTAAGCAGGGACGAAGGCTGGACTCGGATCGTGAGCGACGTTCGAGGTGTCAGGACCATATGTGGCGTTGATAGAACCGTCTCTCATGTGAGGATCGGTCAAGGGAAAGTGGGGGTGATGCATGCTGAGTTCTGCGCCATCTTGATGAACCGAGTTGTTTCTCAGGACGGGTGTACTACCGGCTTGAGCGGTGAGGAAGCTCCCATCACTTGGTTGGTACGACGTTTCAGATGGCCCAGAGTACCACTGGCCAGTAGTTGGGGCCGTGTCAGTTGCGTGAGAGTACCTATTTGTGTATAATGTAGGTGGAGTATTGAAATCATGTCCTTGCGCTGATTCTGTGGTCTTGCCATCCTAAATCAAGACTGGATCATTTGCCGGCCATGTTTCTCCCACTGTGGCATCTTCTGTAAATCGGTCGTTTTCAGACACGTCTTGTTGGTAGGGAGAGGCCATCGTTACTCAGCATTCACATCTAACTATTCAATGAGTCAATCGAGTGTCCTTGACTGTATCAGATAGTACGTACTGATGGCAGACTGAGCTAGCGATAGTGTTGGTCTTGATGGGTCTGAGCATATATCTAGATCAATTTTGACGTCGACGTGCTCGATCAGCTGAATGTCGCAAGCCACGGGCAAGAATTGAAGACGGCAGTAGAGAAGTTAGCGCATCGACAATGAGTTAGCTCTGAGAAGGCCACTCGTGCGGACGAGATCCGAGTAATGAGACGGCTCGATCGAAAGAAGTTGTTGTGGGGGGAAGGAAAAGAAACCTTCTTTGTGGGAGGAAACAAAGAGGTCGGGTTAAGCCCGGGTCGACAACAATGCGTCCGAGTGGCTGGTCTAGGAAGGGCTTAGCTTGAGCTCATACTGCTTCACTCTCACTGACTGTGGTACCAAGTGCAATTCAGCTCACCGCGCGAGTATTGGTAGATCTGAACGTTGCATGATATCGGCTGACAGCTTCATGTGCTACCCGAGCTTATCTGTAGCTTATGAAGGAGTTTTCGTCAACATTCCCCAGCTTGCAGCTGAATGACATATTATGTTAGCATTCCAGAGTGAAGCTGCTGCCACTTCGCTTGGCCAAGCAATGTCTCCTGAGCACCAGTGCAGAGTGACCAGGAGAAGCACGTCGTGGGATGCAGAGTCAGTTCCTGCAGCTTAAGCACTCTAGACATCTATTTGCTATGTGTTCTGTATAATCCGTTGAGCAATGGCAATAGCAAGGCCTGCTTCTATAAGTTTGCACCCTCCCATACCAACTTTTCTCCTGGCTTCGATACCTTTACCAGTTTTGTGTCTGTCGCAAGCCGTCTCCTCCATCAATTGGGGTTCGATGCCGATGCGGGATAGCCTGCGTACGACTGCGCAAGTGCGGTTAGGAGTTCTCTGTCCATACCAACACCACATGAAAATCTATTGTTCATGTCCTGAATCAAAAGCGCCCCAATCCGATAGTTTTCTGGGGTTGGGTACTGCTGCATATAAGAGTCCAAGACTTGACTCATCGTGGATATGTTGTCCAGCTCGTTGTCACTGATGAGGCCGTGCATCATCATGTATGAAGAGACGTACGAGGCACATCTCGTAGCGGCGACTGCTTCAGCAGCACCAGAGCCCTGTACAGCGCTTGTTGATGTCATTGCATCGATAACGGGCGTGGTGGCAGAGGATTGAGAGGTGATCGAGAGCAGACTTGGTGAGACTGATCTGAGAGGGCTGGCAACCACAGTTGCGGCAGAGGCAGCAATTCGTTGAAGATCTCTCACCACAGCATCCTTGAATGACCTCGCACCAAGTATTCCAAGCACTCGTCTTGCATCTGGATAGCTGTGTATACCCATTCTAGGAACAAGCCAGATACATCGGCGTTTCTTGACTCTGAGCGGAGGCCCAGCGCAGTGCTGGCATTTGCCGTCTTCTCCAAGGTCATCGTGATCGCCACAGGCACCAGAATACCAGATACAAACAAGACATCTCTTGCCTGGTGGCTTGATCCCGTTTAGAGGCTGTTCTATAGCTCCAGCACCCTTCCAATCCTGGACTGTCCAACCTATAGTGTGTTCGCCTGGTTTTCCTGTCTTGCTTGGTCTTGAATTTCGGCCCTTGTTGCGTTGAGCTGGCCTTCGACTTGATACAGGACCTAGTTGACTAGTTGTTCTCGCATGGACAAAAGTGTGAGTCTGGACTAGAGGTTCCGGTGACGTCGGAGTGAGTAGTGAGGGCCGCTGATCGCTGACAGTTTTCCACCTCGAGGTTTGCTGGTAGTGTCCGGTACTTGTCAAAGAGGGGTCATCGTTTTTCATGTGAGACAGCAAGGACGTTGGAGAGACAACCGGTGGTGTGGTAGGTGTTAGATTCGGGGCATAGTTGGGCACTACGGCCTGACTTTGCCCAGAAGCGAGCTGCAAACCACCGAGAGTGCCAGAGCCTCCACCGAAGACTTCTGGCTCTGAAGAAGCCGAGACATTGTACTGGGCTAAGTTGGGAGTGATGCGAGTACTGCTTGGCTGTTGTTCGTAGAACGGTGAGAACACTGTCCCAATAGGCAAAGCTGTCGAATTACTGATGTTGCCTGAAAACACTGTGGCCCCAGCTGTTGTCGGATTCCACCGGCAAAATGCTGGTGGAAGTGGCTGAGGTTCATCTTGATTCGTATATACATGATATACATCGTCACTGATATTTCCTGGTCGCGCTAATCTGTCGGGCGTGCCATTCTAGAGCAAGTCTTCATCCGGCGCACACCACGTCTCTTCTCGAGTAACTCCATTAGATGATGAATACTCTGCGACCAAGTTCGGTTCATATGAAGCAGTCGTTTGAAGATCAAGCCTTGACTGCTTGCTCGTCTCTAAGCAGACCGTCAACCAAACAGTGCGAGAAAGCATCAGGTAATGACTTACCACTAGTGTTAGATGCCATTGTCATCGGCGCTAGTATCAGGCAATCTGCAGCCTTGATGCTTTTGAGCTCGTTGTTGACGCGCACTCGCAGTACTAGCGCTCGAATGTGATCGGCCGAGTAGCAAAGAGATTCGAGGATTGACACTTGAGGTCAGGTTGAGCTAATGGCCACGCAGTAATCGTGTGATGGAGCTCTGCAGATAGGCCCACAGGGTGATCGCAAGGGAGTATGTTATAGCAAAGACAGGTTGCAAGGGTAGGAAGGACAAAAGGCCATTCGAGGCGAGTCGAAAAGTGGGGCGAACAAAGCTCACCCAAAATGGGACTAGCTCTACTTTGTTTGCCTCGAAGTCCCAGTTGGCTTTAGGAGTACACGCCAAGACCCAACCCCTTTACCGCCAAACCTTCCCTCTGAATCACTGCAAGACAGACAACAATGTTTGCCGGCAGGCTCCTGTTGCTTGACTGTCTTTGGCTCGTCTTGCCTTTTCAAGTCTTGGCGAGGGTCGTAATGATGGCTCAAACACGAAATGCTTCTTGATGTACAGCTAAGATACCAAGATTGGCCGCCAGGATCGCGAATACTGCTTGCCATTTGGGAACGACCATCTGAAACAGGTGTTGACTAACGTCACGTCGAAGACGAAGCCGTCCAACATGTGTTCAGAGCTCGCTGACTTGTCATTGGCTACTACATATCTAAATCCATCCGGTCCTCCCCCTCAACGAAGTCCGATATGCCAGACCCCTGCCCAGTAGCCGTCAGCGACGTCGCCGTGTCAGCAGCAACGAGAGGCGGCGGCGTCAGCAACCATTTGCGAGACTGTCGTCTAGGATGATAATACGGCAAAATACTCAACATCTGCTCTTCGCTGATAAGCAGACCCTTGACTCTCTGATCAGCAAGTCGGGTGAAAACCTGGCGCCACTGTTGCAGCAATGGATGTCGTTCCCCGTACGAACTGTTTTCAATCGCGAGTACACTCTCGTAAGCTCCTGTGCACAAATGTCGAATGTTCAGCTCGTCGCGATCGATTCCAACTGTCCTTAACATTTTGAAAACAAGGTGGCGGAGGAGTAAGAGATCTATTTTTTCGGGGAAGCCTAGTGGTGGAAGCCATGCTGGAATTTGATCAGGGTCAGGCCTATGGGTAGCACTGCCGGTCGCAGCACCAGTGACAGCGGGTTCGTCGTCTTTGTCGTTGTTCTTTGTAGCGTTGTCGGCATAAGCAGGGTTGCTTTGATCTTGATCAGGTGCTGGTCTTTGACCTCTTTGGGAGCTGGCGGAGCTGGGCATGTCCGCTGATGAGCGGTTGACATCACCGCGTTTCCGCTTGCGAGAAGTAGTAGTCTGGTCATGACCTGATCTGTTCATGGGGACGCGATTGTGGGCAAATGGAAAGAAAGGATGAAAGCAGAAGGAGGAGTTCTGTGCGATTTATGTTACTCTGGCTGACAGATCGCTGCGTGTTGATATTGTTTCCACGGCAAGCTGCGTCTGCAGATTGCTGTCAACCTATACAGCATGATTGACTATTTCCCATCAGGTGTCGTAGGCACACGCAAGCAGATGAGGAGCTCGTGACTCCGTTAAGGCCAAGTGATTGCATCAAACCGAATCTCGAATAGACTCAGCATCTCTCACCATTCAATCACCTTCGTGGGTCTCTGATCTGTCTGGTGGCCTCTGTTCAAGCCTGCTGATCAAGGCATCTGAAGCTCAGCTACATGCTGTTTCAAGACCTGAAGCTGTCCCATGTTGACCAGTCCCACACACAATCGATCTCATTATGGATTTCTCAAGTTCCGCTCTCTGCTGTTTGTCTCCATTGGTGAGACAAGTAGATGTAGAAAAGACCATCATCGGCGGGACAGCGCCGTCGAGACACTCACCTGAAAGCTTACCAGCCACGGCCTTGACTGATCTTGAATGTAGGACAGTTGGCACTTTCAGCCGGAGGTTGCATGCGCTTAGACCAGCGACATCACTGGGCTACGGTAGTGATACACCAGGAGCAAGCGAAAAAGCACAAGCTGCACGACGAAAATTGATGCAAATGATATGCAGTGCCAAATACCGAAGCTCACAAGAAGATTCAGCTAAGAGCGTCTCATAAAGTGGTAGGGTCCATTCGCAGAACTGTTTATGGCTTCAGCGCTAGTATGGCGGGCGCTACTGAGCTCTACTTCGCCGACCTTATGTCATGGAGAAAGCACATGGTTCGGAGAGAGAGTGGTTTCTGCCATCATTGATCACTGAAAGAGCGTGTACCATACTGTACGCCCTTCCAGCGAAAGTACGCAGAACACCACGTAGTCACATTGTTTTTTAAACGCATGTTTGCAACACGACTGCTATGGGTTTGTCTCCTTCGACATCTGCAAAAGCGCCCGCGTGTCCGTGAGCTAAGCCTTCTGCGAAACGTGCATTATATCAGATTACAGAGCAAGAACCTACGAGACCACACGCGAATTCCTTGTAGTGGTGGCCTGCATCGACCTCAGTCGTATTCTTCCGTAGTAGTAATGGCACATTGGAGATGCTATCATCTAAGTAGACGCAGAAGTTCTGTCTCATGACCGGGAACGACTCGTTGCGGTGGGATCTACATATGTATTGACCCAGATGAGATCAACTTCTGACTTGATCGCCTCGAAGCCACGTCGCGAATGATATCGGAAGAAAGTCTCCGTACTGTTGGGCGTAGGATATCGCAAACCAGTACCTCAAGGCTGTTGCGAAGCTCATCGGGAACCCAGAGTATGCAATGAAGGAGCAGACGCGGTTAGCTGGTCTGCTCAAGAGGCTAATTGACTTAAAGGAGGCGCGAAAGGTCAGCGCCTTGGCCGACATTGCAAGTATAGGTCCATCGATGCTCGAGGATAGTAATCTAGATCACAATGTGACCGCTGTGCACATACCGCAGCCAGAGCCAGAGCCACAAAAGCGACACGAACCACAAACATCGTACCATAACAGTTATGGTGAACATGATCTTCGAGGCAACTATGGCACGCAAGCTACCATGGAGCGATGGTTATTGCCCTATGGTAGCACAACATCTTCGCCGTACGCAAGTCAAAGTATAGTAACATTACACAGAACATGATCTCGGCAAGAGCCGGTGTTTTCCAATTTTCTATTGAGCTGCCGCAAATACTGAGTCCCTTCACCCTCCTTTCAAGAATACCTTCAACTCTCCTCAGAATGTCTGAACCACGGTCACGACAAGGAGACTCATCCATGCTTCCTTGGGTGGTTGTCCGGAAGCAAGGCTCTGATCTGCTGTTCGGTGAACCCCGCACCATCCTCTCGAGCCAGCAGTAGTCGCAGGTAGATCTCGTTGACTGCTGCTACTACCTCTTGCCGAGTTCTCTGATCTGGAATGTTGGATGCCCGTGCAACATAGGACATCCGACGCATGGTGACCTCCATCATTGCATCAAGGTTCGCTTGCGCTTCATTGCTCAGGCCACCCGAGTTGACCATGCCGGCGGCGATCCATCGCAAAATCTGACCCTCATGACTCTGAGGGGCCAAATCCCAAACGTTGGGCCAGAGCTTCTGCTTTCTCATCTCCCGTTGCAGTCGACCCAGTTTAGTATTCTTGTATATTGCTCGTTCAGGATCATACCGTTCTTGGTGATCCTTGTACGTCCAGATGTTGTTATCAGGCTGCTTCCAGCGACACGTGCGCTGAGCCTTGGGTTTCGAATTCGGCTTGGTATCCCCTTCTTTGTCGTTTGACGCAGGCTTGGTCTTGTCAACCCGACCTTTGCAGATCCTGCAGCTGCCTCCGGTGATTTCAGTGCCGTGGCACGCCGCACCTTGCGAGATGCAGGTTAAGCACTTGTCTTTCTTGTCGCGTTTCACGTTGTCACCGTCTTGTGGCTGCACGATAGACCCGTTGCTCTCGTAGTATTCCTTGGTGTTCGGCCTGGTCTTGGTCTTGTTCATCTTCTGGACCAGTTCTATCGTCTTTCGAGCCTTCTCAGGATCACTCGAGCTTGTGTTTTGGAACGAGTAGCCTGGTGGTGGTTGAGGGAAGTACAACCCCTGGTTTTCCTGTGCCCTTGGTCGCATGGGCGGATGTCGCAACGGTGGGTTGAAACCGGGGAGACCCAGATACGTTTGGAGAGGTGCATTAACTGGCACATCTGGCTCGGAGTCCTCAGACTCTGAGTCCTCCCCTCGGCCCGTTTCGTTCTGGTTCTTGTTGTATCCCGACATCTTGTTCGACTCTTGGGTCTTATATCTGATGATATAACTGTCAGCAGGCAGTTGGAAAGATCTTCTGTAGTGTTTCTGACAGAAGAGAGGTAAAAGCAGACTCACGAATATGGGGAAGCTTTCTAGACTTTGTAGATGAATGTAGCTTGCTATGACAAGTAAGCTTGGTTGTAGTTTGGTAGATCACAAGTCTTGTCTCGATTGAGAAGATCGAATGGTCCTTCAAATTTGCTTGTCAATCATAGATCTATGGGAACGAACGAGTTTGCTGTGAGCTGGGGAAGCGCTCTTTTTATGTTTGGAAGGAGACTACCGGTGGGCCCGCAAATCGATGGTGAAGGGGGAAAGTGCAGTTTTTCAAAACGATACCAAGTCTTTTTTCGTCCTTCAAACACAGTCATTATTGCTGTTACAAGAGCATAGGATACTGAAGGACCTATCAAAGCCTAGCTAGTCACGGCTAGCCAGGGAGATGAGGCAGATTCACATTACTGTGGACACCCCAAAGTGGGGCGCAACAGCTGGAAAGGTGACGGAATCTTGAGTATACATGCTCTTACCCCATGCACTTCGTAGGAACACACTTGAAGACATGGTATGCAAAGTAATATGAAAATATCAGACGAGTCACTCGAGGGACAAGCCGCAACTGCTTCTTTGAGGCATTCCAAGCTCGTCAAGCCTTCGGAGTAAAAGTGGCCGAGCTCTTGCCAGATTTGGCGTTAGCGTCATTTTGGCTTGCTCGCTCCAAATCCGATGGCCAAAGGCACTACAACGCATCAGCTTCTGACGGACTCAGTCAAAAGGTTTTCGTATTGATTGTTGGCCCTCAATACTCTTTCCTCATAGCTATATTTGGTCGACGATGTGCCTTGCGGTACGCCACTCGTTAATGTGGTCCTGACAGTCAGTGGTCCATAGGACCAAGTTATAGCTGGTACTTCATGGGAACGAGCTTTCTGTCCATCCATCATCATGTGAATCTGGTATATTTGCTACATCCTTTTCAGTTACCCGTCAATCCATCCCCTTCATGCTCCTGCGCGACCATCTACCAGCCTGAATCGTCTGCATCTTCTTCCGCCAACATCTGCGCTTCTCCTCCTTCAAGGGCATTCCCCAGCCGACAACCTGAGTCTGAAGTTTGTGCTTTGATTGATATTATCCCTCCAACAGTTTTGAAATCTTTCTGGCACCCTTGCTTCAAGATGGTAATACCTCTCCTGCCAGGTCCACTCGATCTCTTTCTGGGTCCATTCGAAAGCGAGATCGAGGCCACGTTGCGTGAGAGACTTGGTCAACTTAGCAGCGAGCTTGTCGACACCCAGGACGTCATTGGTAGCATATAGTTTGAGTCCTTTCGAAAGTGGTCGCATCTTGAACACTGAGTAATCTCCATCAAAGCGATAATTCTTCAATCTTTGCTACTCTTGTAATTCTTCGAGGCTCAAGCACGCGGCATCGTTCATAGTCCTTACAAATCCAATCCTGTACGGGTAGTAATGAGGTCGTCCCAGCATCGCGAGATACTGTACGTCGAGCACGCCGGCAAGCTTGATCTTGTAGTCCTTGTACAGCGCGTCCGAGTCGCCTCGAACATCGAAGATAATTTTGACCATGTTTGGGCTCTCAAAGATCGTTCTAAGGGTCGTTGCTGAGTCCTCCCCTGGTGTATCCCAAGCTGATTGTCCGAGCACAAGAAGATCAACCAAGTACGTTTGACCTTTCGTGTAATCGCGGATCTGGATGTAGCAGGTCGTGCCATACCTGCCGAGAGCCACCCCTTCACAATCAAAACCAATGGTGGGCTTCGTGATGTGATGAGGTATCTTTGTCAACTGGGTCACCATTTTTCGTACGCCTCGGAGGGTTTTGACGTTTATGTGAGTACTCTCTACGTCCCGCTCCAGGTAAAATGAGGCAGAATCGTACCACGGCTTGGCTCGCTTGTACAATTCTGTACCTTTGATCATCTGAGACAAAGACTGCTTTTTCCTCCTCCACTTGGACAGCAAGGATCCGATCGTAGCATTATACATGGATGAGAGGATGACAGATGGTTTTCTGATGACCAGGAGGTGAGAGTTCCTCAGATCACCCATCAACAGAATTGTTTCACCATCCATGACGTCTCTTACCCGAGAGCGCTGGGTTGCCATGTCAGTCGTGCCAATTATCTGGATGATGTGACCTGGCACTGCCACCTCTGGGTGATGGGGGTCCAGGCATGAGCAATCGTAAGGCTGCTTACCACAGATGGTGCAGTTGGCGCAATTGTCACAGACGCACCAGTACTTTCTGCTATGACAACAAGTGCATCTAGGACAGTCGCAGCAGTAAATAGTTATGCCACATAGGTAACACTGTTCATATTCTTGTCCAGAGATTTGTGAGTCTCCATCGTCATCTTCAGCTTCGTCTTCGTTATCGGTCTCGGCTTCTTGGAAATATGTTTCATCATCCGCATGCTGCTCAACTTGGCCCTCTCTGATGTGCGTGGACTCCCCGTTAGGCCCTGAGCTATCAGTTGGTCCAGATGAATTTTCGGATGCTGAGCTCATGGATTGTTCGTCCCAGTCACTCATTGTTGCTGCTTCTTTAAAGATTGTTACCTGGATATAACTCTTCTGTGATGAGCACTCGGATGCTAAGCTGGGGATATGAGTGGGTAAAGGTTCCTTTGGATCAATTGAGGATATGGTTGTGTCCTTTGATACGCGTGATTTCGAGATCTTTTTGTAGTTGTCGTGGATCCAAGGCAGTTGGTATTCCTGTGTTGGTCTGGCAGATATGTTGTAAGAGAGAACAAAGAGTTCCTATGAATATATGGTTTATACGCCTGTGCGGCGCAGTGAACGTACGCCATGGTGACCCGTGAAGCCGGTGACTCGCAAACCACAGCCTGCACATTGTCATAATTGGTAATATAGCTACCTGTGCTTTCACTTCTTCTGATCGGACTCTGTGGCGTACTTCCGATACACTGCAGCAGAATTGAAAGCTTTGAGATTACGGATCATCCATAGCGGTGAGGAATTTCTGGTGAGAACGACTCCCAACCATCTGTGACGTGGTCGACGACTGCTGCGTGACCGACCTCCCTCAGAATGGGTTTTCATGCATTGTGAGGTTTAGATAGCATACTATGATCTTGCCTATCGAGGGCGAATAATCAGTCGTGTGTTATCGTCGGCTGTGCGGAATTGCCCATGTTCCCTCGATCTGGTCGAGAAAGGGAGGGGATCTGTCAATTTCTGCGGTATCGTTTGACTTGACTGTTTCACCGACTTGTTAGAGGATGATGACGCGTAAAGAGTGGGATGGAGGAAGTGTTTTCCAGATTGACCGTTTGCTATATAGATGGGCATCACAGGCAAGCAATGATGAGCATAGACAAACTAGAAACGCAGACAAGAAAGGTGTGAAGCATCCGGGTGGGGGCCTATTTTCAGAATGCTGCGAGTTGTCCTTCTAAAGCTAGTATCAACAACCTTTTTGCTGTGCAGGCGCCTCAAGGTGCTTGGAAGTCTTCCAGGTATCATGTTCGAGGATCGGTCTTTGTACCGCAACCAAATCCCAGAGTCAGAAGTCCTTTGTGCTTTGTGGCCGGCACAACCGACAGAGCGAAGTATCCGTCCTCAATTCTTTGTCACCGAATAACCTCGACCAGATCTTTGCCTCAAAGTTCACATGCTCAAGACCTCGCTGGACGGCGAAGGTATGCGGCATGTGGTGGCGGCAGAGCTTTGACAGTAAACATATCCATGAACGCACGAATGCACCATCAGTTGCCATTGTTGAAGATCCCGTTCAGCACGCTCCTCACGTTCCTTTCTGCGCTTTCTCCTCTGCTCTAGACCCAGAGCAAGCCGGCCCGTATCCTTAGCATAATCCTTCCAGGAATCATAAGCCGCTTTCTCCCACTTCTCTTTCCGTGCTGCTGGTTCACCTTCCGTGATCCACTTCCAGTAGATCTCGAAGGTAATGTCTTGAAATCGCCGACAAGTAGCACCCAAAGGGGCAAGCTCGAAAGTGTCGTTCCCACATTCACGCTGGACGTCGCGCAGAATTTGGAGGATTATTTCTGAAGGCAGGTCTGTGATCTGCGTCATGGTTTGTTGGAGGGTGAGAGTTACCGCTGGAGGTATGTAGCTTGCTCAGAGCATACGGTGATGGAGGCTAGATAGATAACAGTAGAGATATGGCGGGTGACGGTAGTGAGCTTGCCTTTCGGACGTTTAAACCGCAAACTCGCTTCGAGTCCCAGTGACATTTCAATGCGGCAATTCGAGGCCTCATAAACGCTGCTTGGCAGGCATTTCAGCACGGTATCGGGCCTCTTGGCGAGACACTAGACGCTGCACCTTGCTCTACGACGACACCCCGTTTGAACAAGGAAGATGGCAAAGACAGTATCACGGACTCTGCGCAGATACGAAACAGTCTAGCACGATTTGGTTCAGTCAGAGATCTACAGAAGATGGCGTATTGTGTTCAATTTCAGCCACATCATACTCACTCACTGATCACCGCAGCTATCTAACGCGAACCCGATGCAAGGGTACCCCTCCTTCCGTATGCCTCAGTCGCACCTCAGTCTTACAGTATGGCCAGTGTCCACCGCTTGCGATGCTGATCTAGGTTGCCCAGCTCTCTCTGGTTACACATCCTCTTCATCAGTGTCATCATCTGTAGCAGGCACTGCAGCCAATGGCGGACCCGCCGGCTTCATCGTTCGATTGATCTGTTCTTCCCAGCATCTGTTGAAGCCAGTATCCACGTACTGTCTTGAAGACGTCCATGTGGTTTGCCATGTTGCCTCTACTTGCTTCCTTGACCATTCGTGAGCAAGTAGTAAGCCTCGTACAGTAAGCCGCTTCGCTATGTTCGTGTACAGTCGATCCAGGTATAGCACGTCTCCTATCGAGTAGAGCTTTAGGCGGTACGGTAATGGTCGCTCTTTGAAGACCGTGTAGTCGCCATTGAATGGATAGCCTTTGAACAGATTCCACTGTCTGAGCTCCTTAGATGTGAGGCCAGCGTACTGATTCATCGTGCTTATATAGCTCGTCCTGTAGATTGAAGCATGCTCCCTCAACAGCATGGTCATTGTTTGCAAGTCCAGCACGCCGCGGACCTGAACACCATGCTTCCAATATAAAGTATCTGCATCCTGGCGTCCATCGAATATCAGCATGATGATTCCTGGGTCTTCAAGGATGTCTTTGAGCGTAGTACCATCCTCTGAAGTGGTCAGAAATGCCTTGTCTTGCAAAGTGAGGATGTCGACTAGGTACGTCTGTGCTTCAACGAGGTCACGCACCTGAAGATAGCACGTCGTCCTACGTCGTCCTAGGTTCACAGCTTCAAGGTCAAAAGCAATCGTCGGTCTGCCATTACCACGGGGTAATCTCGCCAAAGCTTCAACCATCTGCTTGACTCTGGCTGGTGTCTTGACTTCGATGTGGGTGCTGTATAATTCGGTCTAGACCTTCTGTCAGCATCGTGGACCAAAGGAGAACTGGTGGCTTACTTCAAAGTAAAACGCCAGCTGCTTGTACTGAGGCTGGAGCAGTTTGTAGACGGCTGATCCCGTGATACATCCTTTTGCTTGCCTGTATCGGTATCGTATGTTGTCTAAGCGTCGGGAAAAGCAACGTGCAAGGTACGGCCGTATCTTCTTAACAGCAATGATGCGGTAATCATGCAGCGAGGCGGCACGTATGTGAACTGTCTCCACAAAACGCGGCTCTTCAGGTAGATATCTGCTCTCAAGTCCTTTCGTATCGATCACTTGCAGTAGTCGCGAATGGTCGAGCTTGACTTTGCGATCGCCATGCCAGAAGCAATTGCACCTCTCCCATTTGACTTCACATAGTGGACAAGTCTCGCAATCGCAGTGTTTGACCTTGCGCTTGCAGACTGGGCAATACATACAGCGGCAATGCGACCCGGGGTGGTTGCAGTCCAGACACCCGTTGCATTGACACTCATGCCTCCTCTTGCCACAATGCTTGCAGTGTTTGCAATGACAGAGTAGAAGACGTGGGTTGGCTAGTGTCTGTGGGGTGTGTTCTTCTGGGTAACCGCAAGAACGGCATAATTTGCAGCCGCAGAGATTGGGAAGCTTTTTACAGTAGCGGCAGTCGTCGCACTCGCATGTAGAAGAATCCTCACCGCAAGCGACGCAGTTCTGACAGCCACTTCTTCTCCTATGCACACGGCCGCAGAAGCAGCACTGGTAGTTTTTCCCGTTCCACTGCTGTGCGTCTTCGAATGGCTCAGGGACTACTAAGTGCATGAACTTGTAGTCGTCGAGGTCGAGGTATTCGATCATTGTTGCTGGCGAAGTGTTAGCTAGATGAGTCAGTATCAGTGCAGCAATATTCGTGTGTTGTCAGCCTACTCGTATGGTGGTATTGCGGCACAACGATGCTCGGCAACACTTCGTGCTTGCTGCTTGACTTGGCCTCAAGAGATAGGAGAAAGATGCCCGAGAGTGATGCTCTTGGGGGCTCGTTGAACGTGAGAATTTTAACTTTCTCAAGATAGCTTTTCCAGAAGATGTGGGAATTGTAGAGGAGTGACCGCTCGATAGCAGTGTTTGTCGTCGCTGGCCCACGGTGAATCACATACTTAATACATGTGATATGGTATTATATACCAGACTGCCAAATCTTGCATTTTGACACTGCTCCGTGTGACATACTTCCACATCTTGCGGCCATGTGCAAGTGAATCGCCCGTTGGCCGTGGCCGTGGACGGGTACTGTGGCATTGAGCGGACTTTTTGATGATGACGAACCTTGTAGCCAGGTGTCATTGACCCTAGAAGTGTCATACTGATGATCTACCATGGCACATGCAAGGCATGGATAGATCGTGAGCTTAGAAGAAACTAGGCCTTGGGCGTTGTTGATTGTGATTGCGATTTGGCAGGTACGGTCATCGGGTGGATGTAGCAAACGAGAAAGCGATGAAGGAAACGAGCATCAACAGAACCCAACTGCTACGCCGTTCGATGCACAAGGGTCTCGCATCTCTGAAAACTAGAAACTCCAAATATCGTAATGTAGGGATCTTCAGGGCCTAAATCCAATTGGTGAAGATTTTCTAGTCTGACAAACGCCTATCTGGGTAACCCTTGATCTCCGGCTCCAACATTCAATGATCCAGACAACAATTCAGAAACCCTGTTCCATGTGTCCAAAATGGAAGAAGTACAAACCAGCCAGCTCACATTGCTTTCCATATAGTACGAGGCCGTCCCTCTCCAGACGACTCCGCTTCAAGCACTTCATACCTTCCAACCCGATTGCCGCTATTGAAGGCTAGATTTCTGCTGCCAGAAAGAAGTCCTCCATCTCCCCTTCCCTCATCTCATCCAGGCCCCGCACAAACGCATCAACAGCCTCTAACGACTGCCTATACTCCTCAGTATCCTGTACCAAAGGCGGCGACGGTCTGTGTATAAGCCCACCATAGCCACGGTCCAGCAGCCATTTGTCGACATCAGGTTCTGGTGTATTAACGAAGAGGCAGAAAAGTTCTGGTGGCATTGCAGCCATTGTCGCTTTTTGAGCATCTTGCTTCTGTGCGAGGCTCTCGTAGCGTGGTGGTGTTTGTTGCGGCGTGAAGGGTGTTGTGTTGTTCGACGAGGTACTTTCTGTAGGACCTGAAGCGTTGGTTGGCAGAGGCTCAGCATGTCGATGTTCTGCCGAAGGAGAGATCACCGGTCCCAGAGGATTAGTGTCATCGTCCTGTATTTGGACAATGGCGGCGTGGTCATCGGATGCGACGTGGATAGGATTTGACTGCCTTGCATTGGGTAGAGTTTGCAACCCATTATGTCCTGCGTCTTCAATGTTATCGAATGACGGTCCATTGGGACGCGACTTCTGACCGTAGTTCTGCCTCTTTGTTGGAAGAGTGGTTTTGTCGGTATCAGTGAGGTCGACCTCCTCAATCTTTCGTTTCTGCTGGGTGCCAGGGATGCTGTCGGGAGGAGACAGTGTGGAAAGCATCTGTGTAGGTGCTAGACCTGGCTGCTCGTGATTGTTACCAGCATACTCATCATTCGAAGAATAGACCAGACCCTCCCGAATTTCGTGAGCCCGAACTCCTTGTTCGTAGTGCATACCGGGAGGACTAGAGTATGATGGTACTTGCACGGCTGGCTGTCTTCGTCTGTGGCCGCTTACGAGCTGTGGTAGCGGTATCGTGCGCTGTGGCCGTGGTGTATGAATATCTGTGCCGGTCCCTGTGAGGTGGTATTGCGGGCTACTAGTAGGTAGGTGGCCCTGCGTAACCTTACGCCTAGATCTCATACACTCATTAGGTTGCGGATTTGGTTTGACCGGATGCGCTGGAGTAGAAGTTTGTCTTATTACCTGCCGCTGAACAGGACTTCCATCAATGTTTGCCAACCCATTAGGAAACACTTGTGATCGTACGATATTTGGGCTGCTAGTGTGAGCTAGAGTGTGCTTGCTGGGGAATTGCGATTGAGCAGCTGATTGCATCATGTTGTTTCCATTGGTGATCGTTGGATGACGAGTTTGGTGCTGCTGAGGGTGTTGCTGCTGTTGAGGGTACTGAGGATGCTGAGGATGTTGAAGGTATTGAACCTGGTGAGACTCTCTCACTTGAGCGTATGGACTTGCTGCTGAAGGCGCAAATGATCCAGCAGGGTTGTATCCGGCTTGCTGTCGTGACATAGGGACCTGCGTCGGAATGACTTGTGGTTGCATCATCTGAGACTGGGCGTGAATTGGTTGGCTCGCTACTGGTTGATTTTGTTGACCTGCCATTGCTGCTTGTTGCTGAATTCGTTGGGCACGCGCCTGCCTCAGTCGCTGTTGTACTTGTGGGTCATTCAAATCGACAACTCTCCCATTATTGAGTCTGAAGAGCGAGCCACTCGGTTGGTACATTGGAGCCTCATTGCGTTGTTCATACAGTCCGTGCATCTGTTGAGGCGTCGGATAATTCTGATGATATGGCATATGCATTTGCGGTGTTGTCGGGTAGCTCTGAATGTGCTGCGGCATACCGTTGGATCCTAGCACTTGTTGCTGCAGCCTTACCGACGCTCCTTGCGCTTCTTGACCATTGGGTCTCCCAATACCGTGCCCATGAGTGGCCATATTGTTACCGTAGCCAGCCATGACACCAGAATTGAATGCTTGAATCTTTGATGGATTTCGCCAAAATCTCAAAATGGTAGAAACAAGCCACAGCAGGTGATGGACAGCACAAGCAAAGAGAAAAGGACGAGCGCAGTGCAACACTCTTTACATGCTCAAGCCTACAAACAGGTCCTCGGTGTGGACGCCGCTAAGGTTTAACTTCTTATCACGGTACTCAAACAGGCACAAGCTCAGAAACCGTCCGAACCAATGGATATAGCGCGGACCACAGGATTTTCTGAGCACATTTTGACAGTACGAGCTGCAGCCCTGTCTGGTGGATGATGCCATGATACCGCTGCTTCAAAGAATATTGCAACAGTAACCGCCGTGTGAACAAGCCGGACGCAACCCACAATGATGCTTGCATACGTACCACTGTCGGTCGATGCTCATACATCGCAGATGACTGCATATTACCGCTTCGAGATTCACTTCACTCAGGCTCCGTCGCTATGCGCTTGTCAACGCTACCGGGCAAGGTCTTACTACTTGAATGCAACAGGCCAACAAGAACAATATGGTCGCAAGTCTTCTCGCTCTGCCATTCCGGCCAAGGTCCTTTTTGATCCATGCTGAGCGAGAGTACTACGTGTCCAAGGCGCTGGAGACTGCGTGTGAGTGGGACATGCGCTTCGCTGTGCGGTTTGGTGATGCCTCAGACTAGAGCGTGATCTCGTGATACTAACCGTATTGAGCTAGCTTGTCATGATTGCCAAGATAGACTAGCCGCAAGAAGAAGAGGACCAATAGATTGCAAACAGCACAGAACGTCAGGGGTCAGACTGCGTTGCTGTGTTGCGTGCCCACGGTCTACCGTATTTAGCCTCCTGGTAAGGCAATCATATAATCTCCATTTGACTTCTTGTCCCGTTTCAAACTAATGTCAGCCATCATACTAACCATGTGAACCTGTTCCTCCTCACTAAGGCTCAATTTGCATACGAAGTACCCAGCGATCCACCGTTCAATCACTGTCATAACATCGCTGACCCAAAGAAGCAGGCGTCAATCGGATTGCGCCCTCTCCCCAATCTTCACGCTCCGTTCCTTCCCAAGCAGCAACGACAGCCCAAACATCACCCTCGATCGTCCTCAAGTCTGGCATGGGCTCACCAGCTTCCTCTTTGCAGAGCCAGTACTCCGACGCAACAAGGACCTTACCAGCTTTTCTCTTTGCGGCAAGTTTCTCCTTGAACTCTTGATAGTTCTGGTCTCTGGCTGGGTCGGTGATCGGCATATAATCGCATGTCCCCCAGTAGATCTTTGCCATCTCGACGTTCCATTTTGCGCGACGAAGACACTTCAGTGCTTTGTACGTCGCACGTTGGTATCCGCCTTCACGCTTATCGATGAGGACAAGATCGTTCATGAACATCGCAACAAAGTTATGCATGAACCATGCTTGGTCAATATCACCCTCGGCAGCATCGAGTACCAGGTCTTTGATGGCACGAAAGTATTGATCGTGTATAGGTGTTGTAATCTCCATCCTACCGGTTACCTTCAGGAGGTACGCTTTTACAAGTTCGTCGCTGATGTCTTCGAAGTTGACGTATTCATTGACTGGTAGGGGAAATGCGGGCTCGACGTCGCGATTGAAGTAGTCGAACCGACGATGGTTTTTCGTGTGTTCTTCTTTGGTCGTCATCTTCACGACTCCATTGAATTTCTTTTTCGTTGTTCTTGACCGTGCTTTTTGTGCTGGGTGTTCTCGAGACTTGTTCGCTGTCTTGATGGGTCGATCCTTTGTTTTGCGCCTCTTACGCCTTTGTTCTGGTTCAAACTCGGAGTCAGAATCTTCTCGATTGTGCCTCCGTTTCTTTGGGGCCGCCTCAGACTTTCTTGCAGTCTCATCGTCGCTTCCGCCACGGCTCGCTGGACGCGAGGTCCTTACGTCGACTAGTTTTTGCGCTTCGATATCTGAGGTAGCAGCTTTCTCTGTTGGTGCTTGACCCTCGTTGCTCTTATCAATCACCTTCTCGGTGGTTTGATAGACATCTTTTGTCCAACCTGCATCTTCTGTGGCTTCACTATTGTCGGCTATGTGATCGTCTCGCGGTGTCTCAGAGCCGTGAGAGATCGTGTCTGCTCCGGAAGGATCTTCAGCTGGCCTCTTCTGCGTTACACTCAGCTTTGGTCGCTTATAAGGCGCATGTGATTCTTCGGACAGGTCGGGCTGAGAGCCAAAAGACTCAATGTGCGATCGTTTTTTCGAGTCCCTGTATGTCGAAGGTGAATGTGGTCGATCGATCGTAGGATCTAGTTCAAGCACAGCAGGCTCCTGATCAAGCTGTTTTTGATTGTCGGCACTCTGTTGGATGGCAGGCTCTAGATTTGGTGTGGACTCTTTTTCTTTGTGATCGACAGCAGATGCCTTGGGTGATAGAAGTTCATCTGAACTCTTGGTGCCTACTTTGTGAGAATCTGTGCTCGTGGCTCTCACTCTTCTCGCGGGTCGAGCTGACGGTGTGGTTACAGCCAGATTGTCGTCCTCACTGTCGCGCTCGTCTCGCACTCGCTTTTGTCCGACTGACCTCACTATCTTGCCAGAAGTCATGACAGACTGTTCACCCAAAGAGTGGTGCCCCTTTGCACCATCTTCGCTAACGACCTGTTTCTGGGACACCTCGCTAGAGGATTCGTCATCTGCCGTGAGGTCGATGATCTGAGTTGATCGTGAGGCCATCTCATGACGAAGGGGCGGGAGATCCTGTTGGGTGAGCCGTGGCCGAGCATTGATGTTCCCCACAACGTCTTCGGAAGGCATTGGAGGACGGTCGGAGGAGTTACCGTCCTTGAACTCGGAAGATTCTGTCCCTGGCCACCGGCTTGCCCTGGTGGAAGAGTCATGATAACGACTGACGTATTCTCGTGGTTGAGGCGATGCAGGGGCGAAGCCGTCAGTGTAAACCGGCGATCGCAACCTGTTCATAGCTCTGTCGTGGACATGTTGCGCAGCAAGGAAGTCGAAGCTATCGTCTGCTGTCCACGCGTGAGGCATGAGAGTGGGTCTCTGGGCCCTCCAAGGCGTGATATAGCCAAGAACGTCCATTGGAGCGCGGTTGCCTTGCGCCATGCTGGAAATAGCAGCTCGTGCTCAATGAAATTGGCGTGGTGAAGGTCGTCTTTGCAACCTGAAGCGTCTCGAGTTGCTATGAACTGTACGAGCTAAAGAGACTTGAACAGAGAAAGGAGGCTCGGCCTAAAGTGTAGAAGTAGATTGTTGACAGACGTTGTTCCCTAGATACTGCCAACGGATGGTAGTGACGCGTCAAGACAAGAATTTCGGCCCGATAGACCAAATCTACACTTTCACTTTATACGAGGGATTTTCAGGTACTCTCTTTGCCTAGACACTCCCTATTGCTATAGTCAGTCGCGTGTACCGCTTTGCACCGTGCCCCGAGGACGGCTACAGGGCAGCAGTCTACCGCTTCGTATAGATATATCTCAAACACCCAATCAACATTGATCGTTCTATCCCGTGGCTGGTTACTGTTCACTACTGATGATATCCCCAAGAAGTTGCTACCGATGTTTGAAGGAGACACTTGATTGTTTCTGCTAAACAAACCTCAAGCATAAGGGTCATTCATGTGTGCGTGCTTGCTCATGTAGATTTTGCAGCACTTCCCTCAGTTCCGCCGGCGTCAGGATACTGCTCAGACCTCTTCACCTGAGCCCAAATGATTGTGTCCAGATCTTGGACCACACTTTGTATCTGCTGAGACATTTGTGTATCGTCAGACTGGCATGGGTCCATCCCCCACTTATTCTTGAAGTACAACCTATCAAGATGCAGGTAGAGGCGGTCGATCGTTCCCTCATCTCTAGGCCCTCCCACATGCCTCAGCATACCCTTTGCTCTCTCACTGTTCCATTTGGCGATTCTCAAGCATTTCAGAGCACGATGAAAAATTTCCCCAGCTGTCTGAGAGTCCGTGGCTTTGGTACTAGATTGGTCAAACTCTCTGTGTAAGACCATGACTGCTCGGTATATTGATGCTGCCACTCGCTGATTACCTTCCGCGATCCATATGACGATATCTTCAATCGCTGGAAGAAAGGAGGCGGGCTGAGGATTTTCAAGATTTTGCAGGAAAATTCTGACCCACTCATGCTTTAAACGATCGATGTCGATCCAGTCGGCACAGAGGCTACCATTGACCCGCTGAGATGCCTCAGTGAGAGGTATGCTGGGCGCGCTTTCCGAGTCGGCGGCCTGTGCGTCCACTCGTCTATTCTCCATGCTGTGCTGATTGAATCGACTTGTTGGAGGTTGGGGTGTGAGCCTGCAAAGACTGTGAAGCTTTTGTGCTGTGGTGGGTATGTGTATGTGTCTATGTCTGTGCCTTTGCAGAACCTTTACCTTGTCAGTAGTGGTATTGCTAGAGGATTTGGTCGGCTGCTGCGAAGCAGTTATCCTTTGTCCAAAAACAAAGTGGAAGCTGGAGCATGCGGCCGTTTGATGTAGTCACGAAGTTCGTTTGTCCGCCAGTATTTTCTGGTGATATAGGTACTCAGCGTAGTCTCCCATATTATGTTGAATCGTCACAGTCAAAGTGTGACTCGATCAGGCTGTACTGGAATTGAGGAAGCTAACGGACTGGGCGGAAATGATATGGAGGCGCCAAATGCAGGATTGCGAGAGAGAAGAGCTTTGGAGGTCATTTGTCTTTGTCCGAGCAGCTCTGCATTGCGCCTTCTCTTTGTCTTTCGGACATTGTTGTCTCCTTCGTTCTTTCCTCGCGGTCGGCCCCCCAACTACATGATATTTTGCACTTATGACCCAATGCGCCTCATCATTGTGTACCTATGCTATGTACTCAGTATGCTCGTCAGTATTATTAGCCAGACTCACAAATGCGCTGTGATTTTTCTGAGTGTCGTGGTCTGGAAAATATCGCATCTGTTCGAAGCTGTCGGTCGAGTATGCGAAGGGTTGTCCTGAGTTGTCGACTTGAGAAACCTGCAAAAATGTGTGGCGGAATAGTAGCTACAATGGGCTGCTTGGGCAGACAGTCAGGTAAGCTCGTTGTGGCAGCGGACAACCGTGCCATCATCAAAACTGTTGGCTTTTCTTCGAGCTACTACTGTGTCAGATATTCTTGTACTGCTGGAGGCATGTGGACAAGTAGAGTGTTGAGTAAGCCTGCAGATAACACTGATCGTGCCTTCCATTGCCGTAATGGCCATCGGCCTCGTGTTTTGTAACGAAACGTTCCGTGGCATCCGCGCCATATCCGCGTCAACACTAGCACCTTCACTCTGAATGAAGGTCTGTTACATTATACGAACGTTCCTGCTTCTGGTCCACACCGAAACTGACGATAATGCTTCCATGACTTACAGCGCCTTCTGTAACATCGTTCTCCCTTCCGTTGCTCTCTGCATTGTTTGCACACTGGAGAGCTTTTTTATAGTCTTTCTCGACCTCGACACAGCTCTGTCTACACGAAAAGTGCATCCGCCGTAATCATATAGAGGCTTTCTGTTGCCTCATAGCTGCGGATCCACCCATGCTTGGAGGTGTCTGGCTCGTGTGATGCTTGCAATCACGGGTACATCGCTATATGCCACTCGATATCTGTATTAACGACATCTTTGCAGGTCTTTGATCGTCGTAGGTACCAGCGGCAGGTGCTGGAGGCTTTGAGGATGTTTCCAATGTTCGTTAACGCCTCTAATACAGCAGCCGATATGTTCGAGGTTGGATCGAATCCGGCATGTTCGATTCCGTTCCGGAAGCTACAGGACGTCGTAATGCCAGGTGTAGGGTAGTTATCGACCAAGAGCACTTGCAACCTCCATGGCCTGACCGGAATCAGTCGAAGCGAGATCTGAGGCTCCTCGGTTTGCCCTGCGGTCAGCGACCCCACGTAAAGAGTCAGCAGGAAACAAAGAGAGATTTTACTGTACGCACAGGCTTTCTGAGATAAAGCAATGGCGCCGCGGCTATTTATAGCCTGCAAATTGAGTGGCACGTGCCCGCCACTTGGCCTGCTTTGCGAACTCCATCGACACCGCTGGTCCAGCACCTGTCCAAAGCTCTCTGAAGGTATCCGAAATCATGGCGATATCATTATCTAGCTGCGTTGGTGGCAGTCTGATGTTCTCCGAAGATCCTTTCGTGTGTGTCTGAGCTGCAGGTTACCTCAACTTGCCTCGTCGCTTTTTGGGATAATCCTCTCAAAAACAGTGGCTGCCTGCATATATTGGCGTTGGCCATGGACGAACCATGGCAACGGGTTGGTTACACGTGCGTGTCGCGATACGGAGGAGACTCGCTTCTCTTAGTATTGTCGTCCAGCCTCGAATAAACTTGAGCAAAGTACTGCCTGCATGTTGACGTCCTGATCGATATGGAGGTCGCTTGGGACCGAGAAGCAGAGTCACACGGTAAGCAGACACTTATGAAAACGCGCCTGTGAGAATTGTTGTACCTATGTCGAGCTTCTTCGCTATGCTAGTATATGTCTAAAGAGATTCTCTCAGCCAGAGACGACTAGTAGCCACCATATAACGCAAGCCGCATCAAACAGCAGGTCCTGCACCAACATTGACTCGATAGCTCCTAAACGGACCTTTACGGTTGTCCGTATTGTTGTACTGTCTGCTAGGGCCGAGCTCCAACTGGTTGGTGCAGAAGTACATCCACCCGTCCCAGATTGCCGCACTGTCCGCATGCTGTATCAGACCACTCCTCACGAAGTCTTTCACAACGTAGTTCTCTGGCGGCACAGGCTCTAGCACGTTCGAGCTTCCTGGAGGCACGCCGTTGACCGTTCGGTTGACTGCTGCCTGCAAAGTGTCGACGTAGAAGATCGCGTTGTGTTCCGACGCCATGATATACACTCTACCATTGTCGTCGGCCGTGAGGCCTGCTTGTTCAGTTCCGCATTGCCCTGGGTTTTGGACGTAACTTACGATGTCGTCGTTTGAGATGGATCGGTTGACGATTGCTGCTTGGGAGATGTAGTAAAAGCGGCGAGAAGCCAAGACGCCCCAGTAGACATTGCCAGATGCCAACGCGATACCATCAGAACCTGTACTAAGGAAAGACTTTTGCGTACCGTTCCAGCCATAGATGAGCTGCCCATCGTAAACCCCAACATAGTTGGGATCAGCTCGAGTGTATGTCGTATTGAACAGTCGCCTGTTGGCATATCCTGTATCGAGGTCGATGGACAGTATTGAGCCAGAATTTGATTCGTCAGTCATGAACGCGTAGCCATTGGTGCCCAGTGTATTGTTGACGCGAACATCGTTGGCGTTCATGTTATCGTGATACAGCGAGGAAGGAATGACATAGGTCCGAAGGTGTGTGCCGTTTAGTGAGAATGACATGACCTTAGCGCCATATTCGACAACTGATTTCGCACCTGGAGGAATGCCAGAGTCAACAACCCACAGCTGGTTGATGCTGTCGAGGACCACATTCTGGACATTGATAAAGCATTCGCTGGCGTTCTGGCCGGTCGTGCAGTTTTGGATTGCAGCATTCGGCCATGGCTCCTCATCTGTGAAGGAAGTGCAAATGACCACGTTATTTGGGGTAGGGCCGCTGTTCCGTGGGTAGGTCAAGTACAAGTTGAGGTTCGGATCGATTGCAAGCCCTGTTGGTGGTTCCGTAGATTCATGGACAGGTTCAAGAACTGGACCTACAATGGTGAAATCTGTTGGACAGACACCATTCGTGTTGTTCGAGGATGATAATGAAGGAGAGGGACAGGTAGACGGGAAGTGAGCTGAAGCTGTGTGGATGAGGATTGCAGTGAAGCCAAGGAAAGGTATGTGTGGGACTTTCATGGTGGCAGTGCTGTTGCTTTTGGTTGTGCTGAGCAATAATAAGGCACAGGTCGAAGACACAACAAGCTACTGGGACGAAGAGCTTGTAGCTCATTAAGCATTGCGCCTAAAAGTAATGAGGTAATCGTAGACCGGGGAGCTCGGTGATGCTCCGGAGCTTTGGAGCAGCTGCCGAAGGCGGGTGCTGTAGCAGTCCGGAGGCTCCCCGCAAAATGAGTGGCTCTTCAACGACGTCATCTTAGCGAACCAAGCTCTCGGATTGCAGAGAGCCCCCCCATCTTGGAGGCCGCATCCTTGTCGGCGGTACTTGACGAGCTTGACAATGTTGAACGTTCAAAGGCGGGACTACTTACCAGGTTTCCAAGCTTTCCAAGCTTTCTTGCATACATGCGGTGGAATGCTCCAAGGACTGACAAGCAGTCGGACCTTTTCTCATTCGAGCTCGTTGTGCCATGCCACAGCAAAATCTCTGGCAGACCTGGACGCAGTCTTCCAGCCAGAAATTTTAACATTGTCCCAGCCGAGTTGTTGGCAAGTGAATGTGCCCTGGAACTTATCACAACCGTTGCCAGACCAGATCAAATATCCAGTACCCGAGGTGAAGTCTGTGACCGGGTGATCGGTCGAGGACTGCAGAAGCTGGCCTTGCCAACGCAGCCAGAACTTTGGAGAGCGAAAGCTGTTCTTTTCGAACTCCCGCACGACTCTATTGACGGGATCGTCGAATGGGCGAATGTGCTCCTCGTCCTCATCTTCGCCACTGCCGTCACGGTCTGACATTGTCGAACCGGCTTGGGTCTCAGCGTCCACGTCTTCAATGCTTCCTTCCGCGGCTGCTTGAAGATCACGTACGACGGCGTTCATCGTTTTGCGGCTGCCGGCCAGCAGAACAGTTGCATGCAGTACCTGAGGTAGAAACAGCTCAGCGACTAAGGCATTTCCGCTGTCGTTCAAAGTGTAGATCTCGAGCTTGGCGGCCTGCATACTGTCTGTGCCAGAGGTAGCAAGCTTCGCAGCAGCAGGACACTTGACCTCGTAAGTGCCAAAAGTCTTCCGGGCGTCAAAAGCTCCGCCCGACTTGCCTTTCTTCGCTCTTCCTTGTCTTCCGACCCGGTTATGCATGTGTCGATTAGACAGTGCTGCATCTTCCCAATCGGCCATTTTTGACGTGCCAAATTTTGCAGGACTTGCTCGTGGGAATTTGGAAGATTATAACCCCGAAGTAGTTTTTTACGAAATGGTGTTTGTTACATCATGACTATTGAGGACCCGGTCCCTCTGAACACAATGGAATATGATAAATTAGTTATTTCGTGTATGGTAAGTCCACAACAGGGATCTTCCGACACTGATAGGACGACTTGGGGTTCGTATTCGACAGAGCGTGAGAGGGAGCTCCTCGACGCGCGAAAGTCGATTCAACTAAGTGTCTGGGTCGCACGCCATCCGAAACGAGACTAGCTCAATTTGACGTGGGCCTTCCTTGCGTGGTTCTTTCCTCGCTGTCGCTGGCTCGCAACAGATCGGCGATAATCAACAAGTGGTGCGGCAACAGATTACATGACGATTACGTCGCCTACGCGCTACTGGCTGATGCCCTCTCAATCGCGAAATTCCATCTTGGATGATGCACTCTGATTTCAGCGCCGCTTTGTGCCTTTGTCGAAATGACCCCTTCTTGCATCGTCAACCCCACGAGCTGGCCCTTGTCACGACGCGTAAAACCAGTATCTTGAGGGTAGCCATGCACAATCTCTCCTTCTTTCAGGCCTGTTGGATCCCGCTTATCGACCGACAGCTGCTTCTCACCAAATGGTCCCTCCGAGATTTCCTTTACTGCGGCTTCCCCCTTCAACTGCCTTACCTTACCGCCTGACTCCATCTGCTTCATAGCTTTCGAGATGGCGTCTGTGTACTTCCCGAACCATACGAATGTTTTGGGGAACTCCTTTGCGGAGAACAGGTCTTCTGGAAGAGCATCGTCCATACCAGCCAGCCAGGTGAAGATCCAGGCAGCGTGAATGTCTACGAGTGCTGGGCCCTATCCTTCGAAAATAAAGTCACGGCCGTCGGTCAACAAATCGTGCTCGAGAAAGTACATGTTTGATCTTAGCACTACGAGTGCTTCTGGTCTGAGGCTCTCCTGATGCGCCGATGTCCATTCCCTTCCCCAGAGCTCTTTCCTGTCGTCAGTAAAGTTTTTATCGCTCATGACCGGATTCGAGGTGGGTGTGGCGGCGGCAGCGTACTTGAACACAACCACGTCCGTCCATTTCTCGAGAAGTCTTTCCAGAGCCCGATCTTGTGGTTGTGTGGCCGAGATCCCAGGTGTGTCAGGTGTGGCCGGATATAACCAGTCCAGCTTTTCGAGCATCAAGAGAGTATCACAGTATATGTCTCGGCCGATCGACATCACCGGGATACGCCTGTAATTGATACCTAGGGATGCCAGATCTGGCCTGGGCTGCGTAACTGGCTGATGGCATGATGTGTACGGTATGCCGCGGATCGACAGGTAAGCTGTGATTTTCTGAGACCATGGTGAGAAAGGGTAGTGGAAGAGGATGATTGGTGCGCCTTGCGCAGTCGACATCTTCGTGACACACAAGTTCGGAAGGAGAAGTGGGGTTTCAGGATCTTGATTGAGTATTAGGCGTCTTGATTTTACATCTAGGCTTTTGCTCTGAGCTTCTGCACTGCTCCTTTGGACCGCCTACATGCTTCCTGATTAGGTACAGCCGTACAGAGCCGCTGTTCTGGCCAGTCTCTCCGCAATGTCAACATTCTGTCTCCAATCATCTGGCACGCTAATCTCCATCTCGAAACCTGGATTCTATTGGCTGAAAGCCAATCATTGCGTTCAAGAGCTACCCAGCTCGAGGTCTCAAGGCTGAAAACATCTATTTGACGTCCATGTAGCACGGCGAGCTGACGAACAAACTGCGATTTAGAGCAAATCAAGCTTTCATAGACGTGTTTCGAAACCGAGGGTATTAGAGCAATTTGTCAAGCACCTTCGACACAAGTAGCTTACGACTTCGCTGGCTGCGATGAAGGATGTATCATCAGCTCTGGCCTTACGTACCGGTCAAACTCGTCCGCACTCATGGCATTCAGATCCAGGGCGGCCTCTTTGAGAGTCAAGTTCTTTTTGTGGGCATGATGTGCTACCTTTGATGCCATATCGTATCCGATATGTGGCTGTAGACAAGTCACGAGCATGAGGCTGTTCTTGTCAGCAAGTCCTGTAGAATTGGTTGTTACCGTACCTTTGATCAAGCAGCCGTTTGATCCGCTCTCGGTCCGCTTCTAACCCGACGAGCATATTTTTGCGGAAACTGTCCATGCCATCACTCAGGAGGCGCACTGAATGCAGGAAGTCCGAGATTATCAACGGCTTAAACGCATTGAGTTGAAATTGGCCGCTCAAGCCACCGAGTGATATTGCAGTGTGGTTCCCTACAACCTTCGCACAGATCATGGTCATGGATTCGCACTGTGTGGGATTGACCTTGCCCGGCATAAAAGAACTGCCTGGCTCGTTCTCGGGCAAGATCAACTCGCCTAATCCGGAACGCGGGCCACTACCCTCGAAGCGGATGTCTTGCGCAATCTTGAACAAGGAGCATGCTAACGTATTCAGTGCACCTGAAGCAAAGACGAGCGCATCGTTGGCAGATATGGCCTCCATCTTATTCGGGGCGGTGACAAACTGCTGGCCAGTCATCCTGCTAACCTCAGCGCAGAAGTCCTCTGCAAATCCTTCATATGTGTTAAGACCGGTACCTGTTGCCGTGCCGCCCATTGCAAGTTCGCGGAGTCCCTCGAGGACCTGTCGGATTCTCTTTTCTCCGTATTCGAGCTGTGTAGCGAAACCTGAGAATTCTTGGCCCAAGGATAACGGTACTGCATCCTGAAGATGTGTTCTGCCTACCTTGATGATGTCCTCGAAGTCCCTAGCCCTTTGTTGCATCACTTCAGTGAGTCTAGCGAGGCTCGGCAGCAATAGGTCTGTTATATCAAGCAAGGCCGCAATGTGCATGGCAGTAGCTGTGCCATCGTTCGACGAGCCCGACTTGTTGACATGGTCGTTGGGATGCACCGGCGACTTCGTCCCAAGAGGCTGCCCCAGAAGCTGATTTGCACGGTTCGAGATCACCTCGTTCGTGTTCATGTTGGTTTGTGTTCCAGATCCTGTCCAGGTTTAGCGTAACCCACAAGCAACCACCCAAAGTTACCTGTCTGCCATATCACAAGTGGAAAATGGTCGATGAGCTTGAGTGATGCGACCTCAGCTGCTGCTTGCTGAATCACTCCGCCGAGTTTTGCGTCAAGTGCACCGTGCTTGACGTTCACTGCCGCTGCAGCGCCTTTCAAGATACCGTACGCTTTGATCACTGACGGCGGCATTCGATCTCGCGGCTGGTTGATGTCGAAATTTTGTAAGCTACGCTGAGTCTGACAGCCCCAAAGTCGATCACTCGGGACTTTCATCTCTCCCAGCGCATCTGTCTCGGTGCGGAAGTCATCATCTTGTTCGACGCCTCCCATTTCTACCATTGCCATTTGTTGAGCTGCCAAGATCTGCTGCTTTCATCGCCAGCGCGACACGACGACGGTCGTGGATGGCAGGTTGAGATCTCCAAGCATGGTGGAGTACTCCGGCGGCTCAGAATTACCTCGGGTAGCGCTTTCGGCCCGCGATCAGATGGAATTACCCTCCTCGAGGATTCTTTGTCGCTATCACTGACCTACTAGCATAGAAGATGTGTTGGGTCAGGGTTGGGCGTTCCCGTTCGTACGGTAATGATAATTCATCTACGAGCGAGATGTTAGAATTCACGAAGCAGTAATAGTAGTTAAGCGAGGTCCAAGCCAACTAAGACAACGTTAGTAGACTTCTTGGCGTTCGTCGGGTACTATGTACTAGTAGTAGTCTTTGAGTTCAACTTCTCTCTGCAATTTCACTCCGCACTTGCTGACATGCCCCGATATCAATTGCAAAGATGCAGCGCATCTACGAGATAAGTCTGAAAGATCTTGCTCGAGCGAATTGCTTTGAATTAGGCGCCAATGAAGCTCAGGTAAAAAGATTTCGGCTGATCGACTGTGAGGCGTTCACCGAGGCCGAGACACTTTCTATTGTCGAATGTGACGCGCTGGAGCATGTCGCATATTCAGCAATATCATATGTCTGGCGCAGCAACACTGTCACGAGTAATGACAATCTGTCAGACTCATTTTCTGTGCTGGTCTCTGATGACGATACTCCTGGTGCGCCCATCAGCATTGATGTCCTACGAGCCGCTTGCCGCGCCGCTCTTCCTGTTTCATCGTACATATGGCTTGACCAACTGTGCATCTTGCAGAAGAGTAAGGAGGACAGGTCCTGGCAAATCAGTCACATGCACGAGATCTATCAAAAATGCAGGAGATGTATCATCATGCCGGCGGGACTGCAGAGACTGGCGAGATTGGATGAAGAGACTAATTGGATCCTACGTGCCTGGACATTGCAGGAGGCGTTGTGCTCTGTAGCCTACTGTCTCTTTGAGTGGACGCTCGGCACATGCAAAGTTGACGGCCTCACCACTGGAACTATCCTGGCTGTTGAAAATACCAAAGCAGGGTTGCTGGAACTCAATGAGACACTGCAAGCTGCGACTACCAGCTTCTTACGGGTCCAAGACCAACCAGATAAGGCCAATTACTTTCGTGTGGCCATTTTTGGCCAACAGAGAGCTCCGGTACTTACTCTTCTTGGTGCTATGAAACTACGGACACAGGAAGCCAGAGAAGCGGCGATCTGGCGGAGTGCGCTAATGCGGACATCATCCAGGCCGATCGATATGATTTTCAGCATCATGGGATTATTTGACGTTACACTTGACCCAAGTGCCTATGGGGAAAACGAGAGGGGCCGTGCAACCGTTGACCTTGCAAGAGCAGTCATTGCTAAGGGCGGCGGCGCAACTTGGCTTTTGTCTTCACTGAATGCGCCACCCCTGCGGGACATGCAGACTATGCCATCGTTTCCGGAAACTAGTGTTGATGGAGACCCTGAATATCTCACGTCGGAGGGCCCGAAGAAAGCTTGGGACGTCGTCGGCGCTGACGTTGCTTGGACCTTGATAAACTTTCCGCGGAGTACAGTCAATGCTTGCGGTAAGCTTGTGATAAGTACTCTCTTCTCCGCTTTATCAACGCTGAGTCCATGCACTGAGCCATCAAACTCACCATTTGACAAAAAAAAGACAAACTTCATAGCCGTACGGGACAACAACGGGAAAATCTTCACGGCAAAGTCTCTAGGGCGGTTTGACGGTACGCATGCAGCAATAGTGCGTAAAATAAACCACTACCAGTTGTCGGCGACCGCAGCTAGAGCTACCAGGTATTCGACAGTTGCAATGCTAGTAGCAGCTAGCGGAGAACACTGGCGTCGTACTGGTTGGTTGCAGTTGACGGCTGAAGACGTTGTAAACTGGCCGGAGCGACAGGTTGTAGTCATCTAAAATGGAGCTGTCGGCAGAGTACTAGCTCGTAGCGGTGCTATGGGCTATCGTGCAAGCCAGGACGACTTGGTAGGCATCGGTCACCACGTCCATCTTAGTCTGCGTAACACGACACAACCACCACATTTCGGTGCTTGCACTTGCTTTGATTAGCTCGTACCAAGTTCGCGAAGGCTGAGAAAGGCCAAGGATTTCGGTAGCTCGACAGCGTCTTCGTTCCGAGCTCGACCATGGTTTGAAGAGATCACCCACGTTGATGACAGTGTGAGTTTTCATACTCGAATAGTTCCTCCGTGTCCGTCTGGAACAAATCCCTCCACGACTACTCGCGATACTCAGCACAGGAGATCCTAGTAGTCGAAGCCATGTACCGCCCAGCCTTTAACGCCATTAACCGACTTCCCGCGTACACCTACTTTCGCGCACTCATCAGCAAACTCAAAGCTTCAAGTTTAGTACTACACACGCCAAAGAAGCGTCAGGCCCCAGGTTCCGTCCTCGATCGATCTGGGAGGATAACACATCGTGTCAGAACCGAAAAAACTACCGGTTATTATAAGGTAACGCCTTCGGGACCAGATGCAACAAGCTTGTTTCCCGACGTGCTGGTGGGGGTGCCTTGCGACTGTGACAAATTGGACATTCGCAGCTGGATGACATTCATGGTCCTGCAGGGGCTAATAGCTTCATATCGCAGGAGCATTTATGGTACTCGACATGCGAGCCACAAGACGTGCGAGGGAAGACGTGGCCATTGATAGTTTCGGTACCTACGTTCTCTCTACTGGTGGGAGGTTATGATACTTGACGATAAATGATCATCACCTGTGGACCAGGTTGCAACGCGTTTCGCTCTAACGGCATAGGCATGGAAACATTAATTCAGCTTCACCGAACATCTTGGCCGGAGATCATGTTATGTCCATCCCGGTCGGAATAGGGCTAGCGCTTGGTTAAATGTGAGAAGAGGGCATCATGCACAGTAAGGCTGTATGTGCTCGCAGAATGAGTAAGCCAACAATGCAAAGATTTCTTGGACGGCTTCGAGAAGACAACAAGCATGAGGCAACTCAATTCTTTGACCAACTGCTAGAGCTGGCAAGTACTTGCGCAGCCGTTGAGATGCTGGCAGCATTACGAGTGCAAGTTCAAACGATTGTCTTGCGTGTGCTAGGGGAGTTTGCAACTATCTGTTTTAGATGGCTAAAGCAAGTATACTGATCAGCCAGGTAAGTACACCAATCTCAAGCTCCCAGCAAAGTGTGTTCAGCCCCAATTCGAACCAAACGACGCTCTCGCTTTGATCCAAGCGTGTGTCGATTGACAGCTCGTGTAGCGCAATCTTCACCACATCACCGGTTTGTGATCCTGAGCACGACCTTGATCAATTCGAACCGGACTCGCGGGCTAGTGCGCTCACTAAGCGATAGCACTGAGCACGTTCTTGTTGTCGGCCTCATCAAGTCTCTGTCGATACTCTGGAGCAGGACTAGGACCAGCTTTGTACCAGAGTGCCTTCTTGACCTTGTTCTCCTCACCAGATGGACCCTTCTCAACTACTTCTTTGCCTGCGTCGGCGCCGAAATACTTCTCGTCCTTGTGGTTGTCTTCTTCGACCCACTGACACTTCGAGAACGCCAACTTCAACTCTGCCCAGCCAAAGCTACCACGCTTGTATTGCTTGCCCAACAGCGGTGCAATGGCGTTCGTGGCGTCTCGAGCGTAGTAATGTGGGATCTTGCTGAAGAGATGGTGGGTGACATGGTCGGATGAGATTCGGTGGAAGAAGTGTGTGCCGATGAGCCCGAACTCGCGGTCCATGGTCGCTGTTGCTCCGAGGATGAAGGTCCATTCTTCGGGAGCGAACTTTGGGATCGAAGGATGAGTGTGGTGGAGGTAGGTTATCATCACTATTGTGTTCGTTAGTCGGATTACCACGTGAGCAGAGAGGCTCAGTGGGGCTTACCAATCCAGTGGTTGGTCCATGTCCATGGGACAACGTAGAACCAGAAGATCTGAGACCAAGAGCCAAGGTATTGCTTGAGGATGTACAAGCCAGCGATTGTCATGAAGCAACCAACGTCAGACAGGAGAATAGCGAGTCTCTCTGACTCTCGAAACAGAGAGCCCCACGGATCGAAGTGGCTGTTTCGCCATGCAGATTTAGTGGGCTTCGCCACGGCCGTTGGTGGACAAGTGATATTGGCGAGGATGTACCAGTTCCAACCGATGAGCTGCTGTACAAGGATTCGAACGAACAGTACCGCGGGAGCATCTTCTGTCAGCTCGTCAAGTTGACCTGGCTTGAGACCAATCTTGGCTGCGTATTGATCGCGCATTGGAGGTACATAATTGTGGTCTCTTTCGACATGATTGGCATAGATGTGGTGTCGGCGATGTGTGCTCTTCCAGGAGAAGTATGGTGTCAGCAAGAATGAGTGAAGAGTCCAACCAATCGTATCGTTGACGACACCGTACTTCGAGAAAGCACTGTGTCCACATTCATGGGCGTTGATCCAAAGGCCAGTCCAGACGATACCTTGAGAGAAGCTATAGAGGGCCATGAGAGGGTAATAGAGTAGAGGGTGGGTTTGGACGATCTTTGGGATGGTGAAGAAGAAGAAACAGGTCATCAAAACTGAGTAGAGGAGGTCTCGACCGAGATAGAGGAAGGACTTTGCCAAGGTGGGTTGAAAGCAGTGAGGTGGGATCGCATCGCGCAACTCTTTGATTCTGATGTTGCCCTCCACAATCTGCTCCTGTTTAGTATTGGTTCACGCAATTCGTTTTGATGAGCTTTCTAATTACTCCAGCCGGAACGACGTGGACTGGGTGACACTCGTCGGTGGTAGCGAACCCAGTTTTGCTAGGCTCGACTTGGAAAGAGATGCCTCTCTTGAGGGAAGGTTTGCTTGCTACCATGATGGCTGTATTGACTGTGGTCAGGCGTGCGAGAACTCGATGTTTTGCGGTTGGCCTGAGCTCTGTGAGTACAGAAATGAGGAAGAAGAATATCCTCTTGACGACTTGAAGCGTGGAGTTTTATACAACGCATCTGCCCTCGGAGATCCGGTACTAGCCAGAAAGACCCATTGTGTCCATGCAACCCATTGCTGAAGCAATCCACAAGTGAACCAAGCTGTACCTCAAGCTGAGGTCACCATTTAGGCGACCCGAGGTGGCATGAATTAAGGTTCGTTTTGAGTTGAAGTCATTCAGTAGCCAGGAGGTTAAATGTCACAAAGGCGGCCTGATATGTGTTATGGCTTCGTGGAATTGCTGGGGTCACTTGCCTTCCCACCACTCGTCAGAGATGTCTGACTGAGTCAACATGCTAACCGCCTTGCGAAGTCATCGAGATGATCTGATGGCTGATACATGGATGGCAAAGACCCCATCTACTATGAAGCTGTGGGGACAGGTGTTGCATAGTATGTGCCACGTTGCTCCTCATCGGTGGCCCAGGGACAGGGTCAGAAATATGCCTACTGGCCCGGGGTCTATTGATGCCTGACACTGAGGCAAATCAGGCGCGCACGCCGTACAAAACGTCTCAGGCATCAACAGTCGGACTTTACGGGCTTAGATTCAATACCAAGACTAACTGACAACACTTGACAACACCACAACTTTCTTGATTGTACGCCTTCCTCCGACGAGCCTGCATCGTCACCACCAAAGGTACAACCGCCAGAAAAGAGAAGGGCTACTACCAAGACTACTGGCAGAGGCACAGCAAGAGGCGGCGGCACAGCAAGAGGCAGCGGCACAGCAAGAGGCAGCGGCACAGGGACGGCAACAGGCAGCGGCAAGAGGTAGCGGCAAGAGGTAGCTATCAGCAGCTGACAATGACAGCTGCTGACTTGCAATCTATCAATAGCAACAACGTAATGCAGTGCTGTCAGAGGCAGAATACAAGAAAACGTGATAATACCCTTGAGATTTCGAAAGTGTTGAGATTGACTACGGTCCCACGTAGAGAATACAACTGTGCTATGAAATGACCTGTACATATATTTCACATACTACTATGCCTTACCCCTAAAACTTAGCACCGTGCTGAGTGCGTGCTGAGTGCGTGCTAGCACCGATTCACGTGTTGATACGCGATCAGCATAGTGCTAGTATACGTACCAGTATATATGCTAATACGGGGTCGAAAATCAGTATATATCGGCTGCGTGTCCGTTTAATATCAAGTATATCGTACATATCGACTAGGTGTTCGGACTGTGCTAGCGATATATTGGAAAAAAGTGGTATACGGATGCCTAAGGTATCTAAATTAAGCTTCTACGCTAGCCGGCTTTAGCCGTTTAGCTCTCTATCTACGCGTATATTTATATATAGGTAAAACCGATTAGAGAAACGGATTTTTAAGCTGATTTTAGTATATAGAAGTTAGTAATAGACTAGGTACTACTAGGTACTCCTCGATTAAAAACTTCTATGTTTTTTTATTAAAAAAACTCGACACGGAGTAAGCTATATTAGCACGGTATCAGCACGTAGCCAGTTCGCCGACACGCGTCGTGTATTATGTGAGGATCAGGGTAATTAGCACCGTGCTAGCACGCATATCAGCAGCGTGTTAAGTGCGTACTAGCAGCGTGCTAGCACGCGCTCAACACGCTGCTGGCACGCTGTCAAGTTTTATACGGTGGGCATAGAAGTATTCTAGCCATGTTGTTCTCAATGTCGTAACATCGTCAACAGTCCAACATTGATCCCTGATAGGAGTTAGCATTGTAGGCCCTCAGATGTCACGTGTCGTCTTAACCTTGCCTGCTCGCCTGTCCTGCTGTCAGGTCCAGTATGCTAACGCTAGATCTTCATATACGAAAGTCCCACTCATAGAGACAAGTCCGCCATACTACTACACGTTTAGAATGGACTTAACATCTCAACACCAACACCGCAAGCGGCGATTTGCAGGACTCTATCCCACATGATTTCTTTGACTGGTGTGGTTTTGCGCCTAGACAATTACTGGTGCGTACTACTCAGCAACGCGATTGATGCCTCGCAATGTGCGCGCTACGTGTGAAACAGTGTCTAACTTCAGTCTTCCAAGTTCATGTCTCGATATAAAAACTAGCATACTAACTAGTACGGTGTAAACAACCGACCTAGGCTGCATCATGCCTAGCTCTATGGCGCAACACGACCGTATCCGTTGTCTCACAGCATTCCGACCACCGCTGCGTTTATTGCACCTCCTCCGGTCCGTTATCAGCAGTCAATCCTTCGCCTCAAGACTACGCAATGACTTACCGCATCCATTACCTTAGTCTAGCAGGTGTCGCTTCAGGTTTAGACCAGCTCTTGCAATCGCAGATCTACATATCAAGCCTTCGCTTAGGTTTTAGCCCGGGCTAGTACTGAGCTATAGGTAGGCCAGCTTAATGCTGGCTCGGATTGAGCTCGGATTAATAAGGCTAGCCTATATATAGAGAGCTAGCTTAGAGTTATTCTAGGCTTAACTTAAGCTAATAAAATAGCTTAGATATAGCTTAAGTCGAGCTTAATTTAGCTCTCTTATTCTAATCTCTATCTATTACGCCTACTAAGGATAAGGAGGAATATTACTATCTAATAGTATACCTAAGGTATACTAAAGGTAGGTATTAAGTACGTATAAGGTATACTAAGCGTATATTATATATATATATATATTTCTTATAGCTA